>OBLW0100001696.1_pt1 | contig 18419 bp, 29 predicted proteins | sample 1520161 | NCBI WGS metagenome assembly OBLW01 (sample SAMEA3539309, study PRJEB22396) | soil metagenome | biome: tundra; feature: field; material: soil | place: USA | collected 2010-05 | depth 0.15 m | reverse complement strand
TCGAGGCCCTGGTGCAGGACGGCTTTCAACCAGTGATGGCCGAGGACCAGATTCAGGGCGACAACCTGATCGGGTATCAGGGCGACACCCGTAAGGAGCGCGCCCACATCATCCTGCCCCGCAAGCAGGTCGGCGGCGCCGCCAACGACATTGGCTTCGTCCGCCAGCCCGACGGCAAGTTCAGCGCCACCATCTCGGCGTTCGACCAGGGTGCGCATGGCACCAAGTGGCTGGACAAGATCCGCCAGAAGTTCGTCATCGCCAAGCAGATGCGCACCTGGAAGAAAGAAGGCTACACCGAGTTTGAGACCGTCAAGAACGACGACGGCGGGCTCACGGTGAAGGCCAAGATTCCGGCGCAGCACGCCCCGGTGCAGCAACAGGCCCAGGTGGGCTTCAGGAGATAGCCATGGAAGGCGCATACGCAGAGATGACCGTCTCGAAGGACGGCAAGACGGTGGACACGAAGATCGTGGGCATCAAAGGGAGGGCCTGCAGCAAGGTGCAGGCGCACTTCGACGGCCTTGGCGCCCGCACGTTCGACGGCCAGACGCCCGAGTACCTCCAGGAGCCGGCCTGTGTCCGACAAACCATCACCGCGCGCTAAACAGCGCGACGCGGTGATCGGTCGCTCGCTTGTTATCGAACATCCGTTCCAGTGTCCCGTTTGCAGTCACAATAACGTGATTCTGGAAGGTAAGTGGCAGCGCCGTTTCCGCAAGGAGTTCCTGGAGGGCATAGAGCAGGGTGTTGTCTTCCAGGAGGAGGCGTTCGTCGAACGCTACACCGCCATTGTCTGTGAGAAATGCAACACGCGCACGGAGATCGAGCCGGATCATATCGTGGACCTGCTCGCCGAGAACGTGAAGCTCCAGATGGTGGCCGCCGGTAAGCGCGGAATCACGGTAGTCCAACCCGAAAAGGAACGAGTCAACTGACATGGTAATCCACGGATTGATCGATCGCAGTACCGTCAACGGGCCCGGAGCGCGGGCCGTTGTCTTCCTCCAGGGATGCTCGCTCGGCTGCGCCGGCTGCCAGAACCCGGAGACGCAGCACCGCAAGAGCGGCACGCAGATGACGTACGGCGCCCTGGCCGAATGGATCCTCACCCGTCCGGACGTTACCGGCGTGACTTTCTCCGGCGGGGAGCCGCTCGAACAGCTCGATGATGGGTTGGACATGGTGGCGGAGATCGTGCGGGAGATCCATCCGGACTTCTCGATCGGAATCTTCACCGGGTATACCTTGGCCGAGCTCAACGCGGGTAAGTTCCGGTCGGCCTGGAATCCCAAGACCAGGATTGCCAACTACAAGAAGGCTGAGACCTGGTCCTGGCTGAAGACGAAGATCGACTGGGCAGTGATGGGGCGCTACAACCGGCTCCAGCCTTGCAGTCAGCCCATGCGTAGCTCGGAGAACCAGTATTTGGTTCATTTCAGTTCGCGCGAACTGCTGGTCGAGTTTCCCGCCCAGGCGCTTGAGCTGAACATCAGCGCCAATGGAATGCTGGCACAGATCACCGGCTTCCCACAAGGAGTAACATGCGAACACGTAACGACTTAAAGATCCTCCGCTTCAGCTTGATCTGCGGAGTCACGCTCGATATGGAGCGCGTGGAGAACGACCCGGCCTGGGTCATGGCCAGCCGGCACTTCGATATCGAAGATCCGCTGCAGATGGACGCGGCTCTGGTCGAGTACCTGAAGCACTACCTGGCCAAGGAGGTCATGCTCACCGAGATGCCTTCCACCAACGGCCCCGCCGATGTGTATGGCCTGGAGTGCACCGGCCCGCGCCTGGCGGAACAGCAGGCCACGGAAGCGCGCGAGAAGTTGCGCGCCGAGTTGTTGGCTGCCGACGACGCGCCGGTTCCCGCAATGACGGGCCCGACAGCGCAGCAACTGTACGACCGCTTCTCCACCGACGACTGCTGGGGCAACTGCTTCACCTACCCCCGGGACGAATGGATGTCGGAGATCGAGAACGAGGACACCATCCTCGGCTACTACGACTGGGTGGCTGGACAGGTCGCCAGCGACATCGCCGAGTCCGATGTGGAAGAGAACGCTGCTGCCCGGTTGAAGAAGTTCCTGTTGGAGCTTCCCGCGACGCCGGCGGCAGCTTGACGTGGCTGTCGCAGTCACTCCGGACTTCGGGTGTGAGTTCAACGCGGAGTTTGGACTGCCCGGGAACACGTACCGCGAAGACCTGGATTATTTCAAGAACAAAGTCCTGACTGGACTGGGAGTGAAGATCATGTTTGCCGACGAGAATGGGGACGTTGCCGTCCTCGAGCCCGAGCAGGAAGTTGCTGCTCAGATCAGCGAGCCCGTGGCGGAAGCCGAGCTTGCGATCGAAGAAGACGAGAAGAAGGCCCCGGAAGGGACCGCGCAGTGGCCGGATTTCATTGTCGAGATCGACAACATCTACCGTGCCAACCGCGCCCACGTATTCGTAATACACGGGAACGTCAACGACTACCCGGACAACACCGGAGTGCGCGGCGACATCGGCATGAAGCTCTTCATGCGTTACGACCGCTTCTGGATGCAGAACGCGCTCTCCGCCGAGATCAAGAAGACCGGCAAGAAGGTCAACGTCAAGGCGCCGACGGCTACCAACATCGCCTGTAAGTACACCATTCCCAATGGCCTGGTGTTCGCCACCGAACAAAGCTACGCGGCATTCAAGGGCGTGCTCAAGACCGTGGCGCCGTTCTCCGCCATGAAGGACGAAATGCTGGACGAGATCTGCCAGCCCAAGGACCAGGGCGGCACGATGAACCTGCTCAACGAGTTCTTCAAGGCGTCCGCCAAGCTGTTCATCTTGAACCAGCCGCTGCGCCTGAAGCTCATGGAGAAGGGGCTGAAGGCATCGGAGAAGGCCCAGGCCGCGGCCGACCTGAGCCAGCGCAGCGAAGTCAACCTGACGGTCATCTGGTACGACGCCAAGATGTGCTTTCCCGCCGGCCAGGTATCCCAGCTCACCGGTGACCGGGCGCCCATCGCTTACATCGAAAACTGGGCGCTGGATGGCTCGATTGCGCCGCGCAACAAGCTGATCATGGTGACTCAGCGTCTCAGCGACCTGCAGGAATCGATCCGCTCCGGCGACTCGCGGGTGCAGTCCATCCGCGTGACCCGGCCGTCGATCGAAGATCGCAAAGCCTGGCTGACCGGCTTCACGGAGTACATCAAGACCACCCCGGCCCTGATCAACTCCCAGAAGCGTACCGAGGTGAAGCTGGCCGAGGAGATCAACTGGGACATCTTCGCCAACGGCACCGCGGGCATGTCGCGCGTCCAGATGGAAGCCATCTTCATGCAGCACTGGCTCACCGACGAAGTGGTGGACCTGCGCATGGTGGCGGACCACAAGAACAAGGCCATCAGCGCCGAGTACGGGGACATCCTGGACATTCGCCAGCCCGATCCGGCGATCTTCTGCCCCGAGCTGAAGACGGCGGAGTGGAAGGCAAAGAGCGAGGAGCAGCGCCGTGCCCAGGTATGGAGCCTGTTGGGCGGTCACGATCTGCTCAAGCAGTTCGCCGAGGACTTCGTGGTCGAACCCATGCTGATCGGCGACCGCCGCCGCTGTACCCGCGGCTTCATCCTGGCCGGGCCTCCCGGAACGGGGAAGACGTGGTTTGGTGAGCTGCTGGCCGCCAACTGCGGGCTGAACTTCGTGTACGTGGACTTCTCCAAGTTGTTCGGGGGAATCGTCGGCGACACGGAGCGCAACACGCAGCGCCTGTTCGAGGCGATCGAGGCCATGGCGCCCTGCATCGTGTTTGCCGACGAGCTGGACCTCGCGTTCCCCAAGGGGCGCGGCGCCGGCGGCGACAGCGGTGTTGGGACCAGGCTGCTGGGCTCTGTGATGAAGTGGCTCTCGGCCGACGCCCGCTGGGGCAAGGTAGTAGTGCTGGCGGCGACGAACCGCCCGGACGGATTGGACTCCGCGTTCATCCGCGCCGGCAGGTTCGACGACATCCTGCCCGTGCTGCCACCCCACCCGTCCGACGTGAAGAGCCGCAAGGCCCTGTTGGGCGCGGTCTGCAAGAAGGCCAACGTCCGGGTGCTCAAGAGCCTGGCGGAGACCATGAAGACCAAGGATGCGGGCCTGGGCCGGCTGTTGTTCGACCCGCGCATCTGGACCGGCGCTGAAATGGAGCGCCTGGTAAAGCTCGCGTTCAGTAACGCCGCGCGCCGAGTGGCCAAGGAGATCCGGGGCAAGGCCGCCGAGCAGAAGCTCAACCGTCGCGAGACGTTGGAGTTCCTGCGGAGCGAGACCCGCAACCCGCTGATCGACCTGGGCGACTGGGACCGGGCGATGAACGCGTACAAGCCGAAGACCCGCGAGGTCGAGGAGCAGATCGACGTGGCCCTGGGCTACTGCAACAACTCGGAGAGCTGCCCGCCGGAATGGCTGCAGCGGTACGAGGAGATGCAGGATCCCCAGCGGCTGAAGACGGCTGTCGACTCGATGTCCGGTTACTCGGCCGCCGCGGCCGCCTACGACCGCGACTAACAAGAGTTTCACTGGAGGTGCCGGTTTCAACAGCCGTTGTAACTGGCGCTTCTGGTGGAAGATCAGGAGCCTTAGATGGGATACAAACTCAAACGAAAAGACGACGAGATCAACGCGCAGTTGAACACGGCCAGCGCGTGGGAAGAGCACGGCGGGTCTAGCGTGCCAGGTATGTCCTACGAGCAGGGCGTCCAGGCGGCGATCCGGTGGCTGACCGGTGAGACCGACGAGTGGCCGATCGCCGAAGAGCCCGAGGAGTAGTCCGGTGGAGCCGGAAAATACCCAGTGGGTGGAGCGCACGTGGGCGCCCAGGCGGAAGTACAAGTCGGTAACTGTACGCCGGTTCACGGCGGGACATTTTACGATCGTTGGCTCTCCTAAGAATGCCAGGCACTACGATGAGACGGTCATACTCGACCGGGAAGACGCGCTCCGCGTCGCCGATGCTCTCTACGAGCTGCTGAGGAGCTGATAGCCATGGCCGCATTCAAGATCATCCGGCGGTATGACGGCAGCGGTCAGTATCCGCTTGAGGTATCGGAAGCCGAGGCCCGGGAGCGGCTGTCTGGCTACTATCCGGACATCAAAGCAACCCTGCGCGCCATGTGGAACGGAGAGAAGGTCCGCACCATGGGCGGGCTGTGGTGGATCGAGAGGTAACGATGAGCGAAGTAAACGTAGAACGGCAGCGCGATCTCAGCGAGCTGAAGAGCCGCTGCGAGATGATGAGCGACGCCGGTCTGAAGCTGCTGGTGGAGCTGCTCAAAAAGCGACGCACTCTGGAGATTCTCTTCACCCTGCGGCCGCTTGCTGAGTGGCACGAAGACCTCGGGACGGCTTTGTTCTGGACCTTGCCTGTGCAGGAGCCCCCGACCATTTGCCAGAACCCGATCGACGAGTTCGGCGAGGGTTTCTTCACCCACTGGTCGCCGCTGCCGGACCCAAGGTTCATGACTGCAACAGACGGCACGGAGGTGCACAACTAATGGGACGAGATTTCAGACCGGTTAAGACCGTATGGGGAGTACACGCAAGTTGCTTCATGCCCAGCGATGCGGTAGAGAAGGCGCTGTTGGGTCTGGCGGACCTGGCGGGGTCCGAGACATCCGTGAATGTCGTGGACGGCAGTTACACGGAAGTCTGGATCGCCGACGGCAAGGCATTCTTTGACTGCCTCAGGCAGGAAGACAGGACTCCCCAGGACCTGGCCGACGAGGCCCTGGACCTGATCCTGTTGACCGCCGAGGAAGTTGCCGAGGATCCGGCACCGGATGTGGATCCCATGCCGACCGAGGAGCAGTTCGCATCCTTTATGGAAGCGTTGCGCGCCAACGCAGACGGATGGCAGGCAAACGACTTGGACCCGAAAGACGGGTCGATCCGGTTCTACATCGACTGACACATGACAGTGTGTTAGGAGATTTCTCTTGACCTTGACGGACTGTTAGTTTACTATTCAGAAAGAGGTTTTCATTGCAGATTTTCCCTCTGATCGACGCCGCGATGTTGTCTCAGGAGTCCCGCACGGCATACTACAGCAGAACCCCCAGGGTGTGGCCGAGTGAAGCGTCCGCCTCGCTCTTCGATACCCGGGAAGCGGGCATCATAGGCGGTTGCCACCGCAAGAGCTACTTCCGTCTCACCGGGGAACCCCAATCCAACACCATTGATGTCGTCGGCGCCCGCCGGTTTCGCACCGGCCGCGCTATGGAACTGGACATCATCTCCCTGGCCAAGGCCGCCGGCATCTTTGTCGCCGCCGGCGTGCGCTATCACGTGGAGGACATCGACCTCCCCTTGGAAATGGATTTGATCGTCTACGACAAAGACACCATGCGCATGTATATTGTTGAAAACAAGACCATATACGGCTACATGGCCAACAAGAAAGTGATCAAGGACGGGCACCCTAAGCTGGAAGGTGTCATGCAGTCGGTGATCTACCTGAACGAGTTCTCCACCGGAGAAATCCTTAAGGAAGTCATCACCGAAAGCTGGCGCCGCAAGCTGGCAGCCAAGGCGGACATGGATGCCTGGAGCCCCGACCCGGAGAGCTGGCAGTTCCAGAAGGCGAAGAAGGAATTCGACCGCAACCGGGTCGAGATCGACTTCGACGTCATGAACGCATGCTCCGACGAGCCTGTTGGCGTCAAGATGACCTACGAGACGCGCGACGACTGCCAGGCCCGTGAGTTCGAGATAGGCCTCTACGAGGACGAACTGGACGGCGTACACTATCCCACGATCGACGGGATTCCGCAGAAGTTGTTCACCGTGGAGAGCGTCTACGAGCGGTTCCGTGTTCTACAGAACTTCCATGCCCGTAACATCGGTTTTGTCCGGCGTGAGCTGGTCAGCATCGGTGTGCCGGAGCCGGCTGCGGGAGCGTCCGCCAGCCAGTACTGGGACCTGGTGTTCGAGAAGGTACAGGCTTTGCCCTCTAACTTCTGGCCGCCGGCCGAGTACGAGTGGAAATACAACGCCGAGAAGATACAGATCCTCGGAGAAGCCGGGATCATCGGCAAGACCACATACAAAAACTGGCAGAAACGGCTGAAGGGCAAGACGCATATCGGCGCATGGCAGTGTGCGTTCTGCCCCTACAAAGCCAAGTGTGTCTCCGTAGAGTACCCGGAGATGCGTCATCAGATTGCTGACCTGATGGCTGCCGAACCGGAAGAGGAGGCGGCGGCCTAACCAGACCGCCCCACCCCTCCATGAGGGACTACATGACAGGATTCTGCAATACCGACGTGAGCCACATGTATGGCAACAAGCATTTCGCGCTGAGAAGCGCGGAGGTTACTGCCACGCAAGAGGGCGCCATCACACTCGAACTGCAAAGTAAGTTCAAGCGGGAGAAGTCTCCCGTCCATCTTACTCTGGCTCCGGCCGACGCAGTGAGATTGGGGGAGGCGCTGATCAAAGGGGGTCGTTCGGTGGAACAGCAAGCTGTCCAGTAACGAGGAGACACAGTGGTTGGATCGATTCGCGAAATTCTAAACATCAAGACGTCGGATGAGCTGCAGGAGGCGTTCCTCAAATACGAAGAGGACATCGACGAGGACATCCGGCCGCTGGAGAACGCCCTGCGGAAGAATATTCTCTCACCCGACGTGCCCGACATCCTGCAGCACATGTGCTGGGTAGAGACATGGCGGATTCGTGTCGCCAAGCAGCTCTACCTGGCTTCCGGATTTACGGAGTACGCCAAGAGCAGCCGTTTCTCCCTGCCGCCGGGGCAGGCTACCGAGTTCGTCCGGGACCAGTGGAAGAAGACCTTGTCGGGTCCCTTCCAGTCTTTGCAGGTGCGCCTGGAGAACACGGTCGCGGCGATCGACAGCCGGGTCAACATGTGCAAGAAGAAGCTGGGCCTGGAAGGCTCTGTGGAAGGGGTCCGCTCCAATGCCGGCAAGTTCGCCGCCTGAGGTGCGGCTCAGGCCCGGCTGGTTGCAACGCCAGTTCGACAACGTGGACCGGGAGGTGGCCGCATGGTCGCCTGCCATGCGCCGGGAAGCCGGCTTTGTCGAGGAACAATCTATGTCTGTATCGGATTGCGGCGGGGAGCTGGAACAGTGCTCTCCGCCGCCACCATCAAATTCAAAGGCCGTGGTTGGTATGTCACCGACTACGGGAAAGGTAAGTAATATGCCTCCAAAGAAGGTAAAAGAAGTTGGTCCGCCGCCGGGTCTGGATGCCAGTCTCAACAGCGAGCTATCTGCCGCCGGCTGCATGAACTACGTGAAGCTGGCCGAGGACTTCTGCGACATGGATGTGATCTGCGTACCCACCGGGTTCCCACAGCTCGACTACATCCTGCACGACAAGCTGCGCGGCTGTCCGCGCGGCCGCGACGTGGAGATCTACTCGAAGGAGCCGGAGCTGGGCAAGACCACGATCTCCCTGGCGTTCCTCAAGGCATTCCAGAAGGCGCGGTTGCGCACCTGCTACGACGACGTGGAGCGGACCATGACCCTGCAGTACCTGAAGGACCTGGGTATGCAGATCCGTCCGGAAGAGAACATGGAGCAGTATGCCATCCGGCTAATGCGCCACGAAGACTCGGTCATCCCCGCCGAGGTCTGGCTGGACACGCTGATCAAGCTCTGCAGCATCATGGACCTGGTCGTCGTGGATTCGGTCGCCGCGCTCGAGAAGAAGGCCAATCTGGAGAAGAAACCAGGCGAGCCCAATCAGGTCGGCGGGTTGTCTCTACTGCTGAGCGAGTTCTACCGGAAGAACGTGGCCAAGAAGGCCACCATTCTGTGGATCAACCAGATGCGCACCAAGATCGGCCAGTATTCGCCGAATGGCAGTGTGCCCCTGGACACGACCGGCGGCAAGGCGATCAAGTTCTATAGCTCGATCCGCCTGGAGCTCTCCTACGTGGACAAGATCCGCGAGACCAAGGATGGCGATCCGATCGGCATGAAGATCAAGGTCTTCACCAGCAAGAACAAGGTGGCGCCGCAGTTCCGCCAGGCCATCATGTCGTACATCTTCGGGACTGGCTTCAGCCAGCACTTCGATTACATGGACGCGGGCCTCAAGAACGAGATCATCACCAAGAAAGGCTCGTGGCTGAGCTTTGGCAACTGGAAAGCCCAGGGGCCGCTGAACTTCCACAACCTGATGCGCGAGGATGCGGAGCTCTTCAAGGAGATCCGGATCATGGTGGACGGGGAAGACTCCGTCGTAGCCGAGAACGTTTCCCAAGGCACCAAGCCCGAGGATTTCGAAGAGTGACGCGGCGGGAACTGGTGGCGCTGGTCTTGTCAGCCGGCGCCGCCGCTCAGAGTCCCGCAGGGTGTGTGATAGACCCGCGGTTAACCCGGTTGACGGAATTCTTTCATGGGCGCCCGGCGGAGTTGTTTGCCAGCCGCTTCCTGGAGGAGTCCGACGACCACAGGCTGGACTGGAGACTGCTGCCCAGCCTGGCTTTTGTCGAGACCGGTGGAGGCAAGAGGGTACATCGTGCGAACAACTGGTTCGGCTGGAATAGCGGCCGCGCCCGGTTCGCCACGGTGGGGGACGCCATCCATACCGTAGCAGAGAAGTTGAGTGAGTCCGTTCTGTATAGGGGCAAGCCCCTGACCGCCGTTCTGCGGATCTACAACCGGCACCCGTCGTACCCGTCGCGGATACGCAAGGTGATGGAGAAGATCGGACCCAGGGTTCTGGAGACCAAAGATGAAAGACGAAACGAGCAACACCCCGAGTGTGGAGAACAAGCTGAAGGCCCTGGTCTTGGGCCTGGAGAATAGCCGCGAGGCCCTGCGGGGCTTCGTGGACGAGACCGTGGATGTGCCGGAAGGCGTGGTGATGGCGGAAGCCTTCTATCACGTGCAGGAGGCCCACGAGATCCTGGCGGATCCGGAGATCAGCGTGTACGTTCAGGCGATCCTGGAACGCCGCGCGCGGACAGCCACCGAACCTGTTATCGCATAGGGCCTATGGGACTGGTTCAGATGCTCGCCGCGGAAATCCTGGAGTGCGAACAGGCAACGGACTGTTTGAACTCCCGGGAGCACCGTGGCGAGCAGGCCCAATGCACCTACTGCCGGCTTGCCAAGTCCGGCGGGGGTCCCATGAATTGCTGGAAGCCCTGGCAGCAGGGCGCCCAGCATCCGCTCCTGGTAGCGGAGAAGAAGCAGGCGTCTTCCGACCGGCGGGAAGCCGATGTGGAGAAGCGCCGGAAGAAGAGCCGGCCCAAGCAGGCTCTGCTGAAGCGCGCGGCGCGGGCCGAGAACACCACGGAGAAGAACTTCAGCAGCAGCATGCTGACCTCTACCGTGAACAGCGGCCGCTCCAACAAGGACGGTGACCACGATCTGCTGGGGCGGATCACGCTTGACACCAAGATGCAGTCGGGACGGGATAACCCGGTGGTGGACCTGGGCGAGCTGGACAAAGTAATGCAGGACGCGCGGCGCGCCGGGAATGTCCTGGGTGGCCTGGTCCTGCGCAACAAGCACGACCGCGGAGTCATCGTCTTTGACGAGAAGAACTACGCCGCGGGGTTGCTGGTGGTGGCTCGCGCCATGGCGCGCAAGCTGATCGAGTTGGAAAAGGTGGAATAGCAATGGTATCGAATCCGAAATTCGCGAAGCTGGACGGTCTGAAAGCCCAGGTACGTACGCACCTGGCGGAGTACATCAAAGGTTTCGTAAAGATGGGCGAGGGTAACTTCTGCTGCATCAATCCCCTGCACGACGACAAGAACCCCTCCTGCGGCATCGTCAAGGGGAACCGCGAGCTGTTCCATTGCTTCTCCTGCGGCGCCGTGGGCGATATCTTTGTTGCCGCCAACATGCTGGAGCAGAAGCCTCTCAAGGGCGCCGGGTTCCTGGCGGAGAACCTGTTCTACCTGGCCAAGAAGTTCGGTCATGAAGCGCCCAACCTGGAACTGACGGCCGACGAGCAGCACGACCTGGACACCTACCGAGCCTACGCGATCGCCTCGCAGATCCTGGTGACTTCCACCCCGTCCGACCGTGTAGCAGCCAAGCTGCAGGCCTACGGCTGGAACCCCAAGAAGACCCTGCGCGATCTGGGCATCGGGTCGGTGGTGTCGTTCGACGACTTCACCGCGAAGATGACCAAGACCTACGGGTTCGACCGGCAGTTCCTCAAGAATGTCGACCTGGACAACAAGCGCATCTTTTCGCCGGACAACCTGGTGTTCACGGTGTGCGACGAGCACGGCCAGCCTGTCGGCTTTGCCGCGCGCAACCTGCTGTTCGACTCTCTTAAGGCGGACTACGAGGCTGCCAAGGGCCAGTTCGGCGAAGACAGCGAGCAGGCCAAGGAAGCCCGGACTAAGTTGAAGATGAGTCCTAAGTTCGTCAACTCCTCGCAGGAAGTGGAAGGCGAGACCGAGCTCAAGAATCGCATCTACCAGAAGGGGACTCGCCTTTTCGGGTTCCACATCGCGCGCAAGAACGCGCCGCCGCTCTACATCTTCGAAGGTTACGGCGACTGCGCTACGGCCTATAACGCCGGGCTGCACAATGCCTGCGCGATCGGCTCGACCTCCTTCTCCGAAGAGCACCTGAACCTGGTGCTCGACATGGGCCTCAGCCATGTGATCTTCGTGCTCGACGCCGACAAGGCAGGTGCCACCGGCACCGACCGTTTCGTAGAGCTGGTGGAAAAGCACCTGGGCGGACACGTAGGGCTCAAGGTGCAGATCGTCATCATGCCGGACGGGTCCGACGATCCCGACGCGTTCATCCGCAAGAACGGACTCGACGCGTTCATGGCGCTGGAGAAGGTGGATGTCTTCACCTGGAAGCTTCAGCAACTGGTGAAGTCCGGCCACGCCGATCCGGACACGGTGATCGAGGCCAATATCGGTCTGATCATGAACGAGCAGAACCACGTGAAACGCCTGCGCATGGCGGAAGCCCTGTCGAAGGCGACGGCCACGATGTTCGACGCAATCTGGTCGGAAGTCCTGCGCCGGCAGGACCAGGTTGGCCAGCAGATCACCGAGGAGCTGAGTCTGCTCGCCGATCGCACCTCCAAGATGCTTACCCGGTCGCCGGACAAGATCAAGGAGATCTTGATGGACTCCACCCAGCAGGTGGACCGCATCAACACCATGCACAAGGGCTATGACCTGGGCCAGTTGACGAGTTATATCGACGGGATCTTTGAAACTGCCGATGCCCACGTCGCCGACAGCGAGCTGAAGCTCGGCTGGCCGCTCTTCGACAAACTGTTCGGGGGCGTGCCGCATGCCGATGCCTTCATCTCGATCCCCGGCAAGCCGAACCAGGGCAAAAGCTCCTGGCTGGCCAACGTGGCCCACCGTCTGGTGGACAACAACGATGACGTGATCGTCCTTTACCACACGGTGGACGACGCCATGCGCTGGTTCCTCCCGCGGCTGTTCGGTTCCAAGTACGGCATTGCGAGTGAGCACTTCTACAAGGCCGGTTACCACCTGAACAACAACACCCTGGTCAAGCCCTCCGGCGAGACCAGCAAGGTGCGGTTCCGGGACGTGTACGAAGAGGCGAAGAAGTGGTTCAAAGCGAAGATGGCGGCCGAGCGCCTGCTGGTGTACGACGCCGCCATGCTGGACAACAACGTCTTCTCTCTGGAGATGCGGGTGCGTGACATCCGGAAGCGGTATCCGACGACGCCTATCGTGGTCTTCGGCGACAACTTCCACCTGTATACCAATCCCGCCATGAAGGAAGAGGGCGAGGCCAAGACGCGCGGGCTCAGTATGGCCTGCAAGAATCTGGCGAACGTCCAGCACGTGACCATGATCATGACCATGGAGCTGCCGAAGACCGCTCTCGAAGAGGGCAAGCGGCCGCGCATGATCAACATCAAGGGATCCGCCGGCATCAGCTACGATGCCAGTGCCAACATCGGCATCTACAACGATCAGAAAGACCGCCGGGAGGCGGCCGACCTGACCTGGGATGAGGAAGTGGAGCCGCAGATGGACCCCATGAATCCCGGTCAGATGGTGACCCGCATCCGCCGTCCGATTCTCGAGCTCGTGTTCGACAAGAGCAAGGTAAATGGCGGCTTTGACGGCAACCTCTACTACGCTTTCAACCAGACATCCGGCCAGGTCCTGGAATGCAGTCCGCTCGACCAGGACATTTACCGGAAGAAGGCGGCACGGTACCAGGAGCAGGCGCGGCGCGGTAATAACAACGACCAGCCCTCCGGTGCGCAGTTCGGCTATGATTCGTTCGCCCCCGGAGCCCAGGTTTCCGACGCTCCGGCGCCGGTCGACGACAACGCCGAAAGTCCGTTCATGTAAACGCTTATGCTCAAACGCTTAGTAGTTCTCGCTCTCGTGTCGGTGGCCATGCTCATGGCTGCCGACGCCCCTCCGGCTCCTGTCGTGAAGCCGGTTCCCATTGCCGAGGTCGATCTCCTGCGGTTGCAGGTGCAGGCCCAGGCGATGCAACTCCTCGACCAGGCATTTCAGAAGGTGCAGGGCGACCTGCAGAAGATGCAGGCCGATTTCAAGGTCAAGGAAGCCGCGCGCGATGCGTCCATCCGGGCCATCTACGAGAAGGCCAAGGTGAAGATCGAAGATTTCGACCTGGACTTCGAGCATGGCCAGTTGATTCCCAAACCGAAACCCGCCGCGGCCGCACCTGCGCCTCCGCCAGCAAAGTAAGGAGGCCCGATGGCCGCGAGAAAAGAGATTCGCGAGTACGATCTGCTGGAATTCTCCCGCTGCCTGCTGCGGCAGCCTCACCTGACTCCGTATTCCAAGCCGCTTGAAGTGCAGGCGGCGGAGCAGGCGGTCCGCACCGTGCTGTGGGAAATGTTCGAGCACAAAATCGTGCCCGACGCAGCGGCCGTGCGTGAAAGCCTCCAGTTGGCCTGGCGGGAAGTGCGCGAGGACACGCGCCAACGCCTGACAGGCATGGCGGTTATTGTCAACCGGATCCGGGAGCTGATCACCACCGTCCGGGTGGTCAGCCCGGTCACCCATTACGTGCAAAAGATGGGTGGCACCTCGGTTACCGGCGACTACGCGGTGGTGGCGCCGCTCAACCAGAAGCACCTGCGGGATGTTCTGATCCTGCGGCTGCGCCACAAGGACGACTGCCCCCGGGACCGCCGCGCGTATAGCGACGCGGTCAGTTGGTCCCGCTGGCTGCACCTGCACTTCCACGAGCCACGCATTGAGACTGTCCGGGTCCTCAACTTCGGTCTCGATTTCGACGGGCAGTGGGGTGAGGAGATTTCCATGGACGAGAACCAGGTGCGCGCCGGCCTGACCGTCCTGGCGGACGCCGCGCAGTCCTACGAGGGCTTTCCGTCCCCCGGCGCCTACTGCAATACCTGTCTCACGCACGCCTGTGCCGTGCAGAAAGAGGGGCAATAGATGGATACCGACCGCATGAAGATCATCAACCCGGTGACCAGGCTGCCCGAGTACGTGGTAGTGGACGACAACGAGGTTGAGGATCTGAACCAGGACCGGATCGACCGCGACCGGCAGAAGAAGAAAGGAATAACCGATGCCACCAACCGAACAGAAACCGCCTGAGTTTTCCGAGGACTTCCACGGCAACCAGGGACAGGCCGAGCGTCTTCGCCGCCTGGTACAGCAGTCCCCCAAAGATCGTCTCAAGGCCATGAGCGACCGGGTCAACGACCCATCCAAGTGCGAGTACTGCGGCAGCACCTGGTTCGCCGAACTGACGTTCAACCAGTATTCGGCCGATGCCTACTCGGCCGCGCCCGGCGGGGACATCCAGCCGATCTCGCTGATGCCCATGCCCATCCGCGTCTGCCTGTGCGGCATGCCCATGGCGCCGAACCTGGGCGGAGCTTCTCTCGGCGGCCGTACGCCCAACGAGAACGTCTCTTCGTTCAACGGCTCGCTGCGCGTCGCCGCGGCCAAGATCCTGGAGCGGGCGACCCCGGTGATGGCCAATAACTCGTCTGTTGACGAGGCCATTCACAAGGTGGCGCAGCGCCTGGCCAAGATCGAAGGCGCGCCGTCCGATGCCACCATCATCCTCGAGCTGCAGAAGAGGCTGACTGCCATGGAGGGGGCTTTGTCCGATCTGCGCGCCAAGGTTTCCACGCCACCGGCCCCGGCCGCGGCGCCCGCCGGTAAGGTTCGCGCCAAGGCCGGCGCCAAGGTGGAAGTTCCCGCCGCGCCCGAAGCGGTGAAGGAATAGCCATGGTCGAAACCAGCTTCCGCGATCCGGTTCGCGCCATTGACGCGAACTGGATGGCTTACCTGGAGCTGCTCGACAAGGATGTCCGGCCCATGCCCGGATCGTTCGTCTCCCGCCAGGGCGGCGTCGATCCGCGGCTGACCGGGCTGAAGGTCATGTTCACTTCCACAGGGGCGGTAGGCCCCCGGGAAGGGGACAAGATCGCCCTTTACGAGCATGTGGCGCTGGTCCGCCACCGCACCAGCGGTCACTGCTACGTGGCCTTTCGGGAGACCCTGGACGCCTTGATGGCGCGCCAGACGGATCCTGTGCGCTTTCCGGGCTGGCTCATGCACCACCAGGTGAAGAAGACCGAGCTACAGGTGCACATCGCCAGGGTTCTGCGCAAGCCGGCGGGCTCCGACGATCGATCGTGGCTCGAGTTCCTGCCGGATACCCCGGCGGCCGACAAGATCTTCGAGTCGATTGCCTACTATCTCCTCCGCCGGGGCGTCCTGACGGAAGAAATGTACGGTTCGGAGCGATAATATGGCCAACCTCTGGGTACGGGGAGTTTGCGACAGCATGCTCCTGCAGGTAATGGACTGGCAGCGGCGCTGGGAGTCCGGCGCCGTAGCCGCCACCCGTCCGTTCCTGGGTAAAGACGGCGCGGTGGAGGATGTGGTCACCAAGCGCGCGGTCAAGGTCATCTTTCGACCGGCCGAGCTGGACCATCTGGTCCGCATCCTGCTGGCCGTGCGGCCGGAGTGGGAATTCAGCCTGGATCTGGAGAAGTTCCGTACCCAAGGTTTTTCCCGAGGCCGTCTGCTGACTGGTAACCGCAGGATGGTGGAGATGGTCTCGTTCAGGGAGGACCTGGTGGAGATCATGGCGGCTCTGGTCCTGGCGCGCTCCGGCGAGAGCAAGACGGTCAAAGAAGAAATCAGTTCCGGTTCGTTCTGGGACGAAGCAACAAAGTAAGAGAGGAATAACGTGCAATTTTCAATCGCTACGAAGGAACTGCTCGCTCTGAGCGGGGCCTGTGATATCGCGGACACGCTCCTGGGTGATGAGGAGCTGGACGACAACAAACAGATCCTGAATGCCCTGTCCGATCTCACCGCCACCGGCCGCCAGGTCATCCTGGTCGCGGCTACCGACATCGCCGACATGACGGCGCGCTTCGACAGCCAGACGCTGGATTTGGACAAGGCCAGGAAGGACCTGGAGTCCCTCACCACTCTGTTCCGCGCGTACCGGGGCATGCTGGAGAAGATCGTCCGCATGAAGACCGCCGCCGGCGGACGCAATACCGAGGCCGCCATGGCCGCGGAGAGCTTCCTGGCCCAGAACCCGGTACTGGCCCTCTAATGGCTCTGACCATCTTCGAGATCGGCTCCGGTTTTCAGGCGGAGCCGGTCTTCGACGAGGCCCTGCCTGGATACGATGATGCGAACCACATACCTGCTCCCGGGGGATCCGGAGCGACTCCTCCACCTGCAGGGCAACCCGGAACTCCTGGGGATGCCCTCGGTGGCGATCGTGGGCTCCCGCAAGGTAAGCCTGAAGGGGCTTGATGCGGCCCGCGACTGCGCCGCGCAGCTCGCGCGCGCCGGTGTAAATGTGATCTCGGGCTACGCCAATGGCGTGGACCTGGCCAGTCACATCGCCGCGCTCGAAGCCGGCGGCACTACCACGCTAGTTTTGGCCACGGGTTTGACCCGCTGGTTCTTGAAAAGCGATATCGCCCCCTTCTGGGATTGGAAACGGGTGTTATTGGTCAGTGAGTTCGAACCGAATGAGGTCTGGACTCCAGCGCACGCCTTCCAGCGCAACGGCACGGTCTGCCGCCTATCCCAGGCGGTGATTGTGGCTGAAGCGGCGAAGATCTCCGGCACTATGAACACCGTCAGGCAGTGCCTGAAACGGGAGATCCCGCTGTTTGCCGTGGTCTACGACAATATGGAGGACTTTGCGCAGGGCAACGCTGAGGCTATCCAACTAGGTGCCCAGCGGTTGCTCAAGAGCCGGCTGAGCCGGCGAGCCAAGCTGGGGGATCTCTTTCGGGCCATCCAGATGGAGGGGGTTGCGGTATGACTCACCGAACTGTCAAACCCTGCTGGAAATGTGGCCGCGGTGTGAGTCATGAGCGGTACCGGCTGGGGAAACCCGAGCCCGGTATGGGATTTAGAGAGCGCCTGCGCGCCTGGTGGCGCGCAGGCCGGTACGAGTCTCCGGGGGCCAAGGTGCAGACCGTCCCCCGCAAGCATTACGTCGAGAAGAATAAGGGCTTCATCGTGTGCCCTGGATCCGGGAGGTCCGCATGAACGTATTTCAGCGCCAGTTGCTGCTCGATGGAAAGTCCCTGGCGGAGCTGGCCGACCTGGCGGGGTGCCGGAGGTCCTTGGACTACTACGGAGGCCCCTTGGCGGCCCCGCAGCGCGTGTCGGCGGAAGAGTTTGAGCGTACCATGGCTCAGGTCAACCGGGACCGGAGAAGAGAATTGAAATGACCAATGAAGAAACGCTCTGTACGTTTATGGATCCGGCGCCACGCCGGGGTCACCCAAATAACTGGTGGTGGCTGCAGACGGAGCTGGGCCCGGGCTGGGACACCTGGAAGCCCCGCGAAATCTGGACGCTGGACATCCTGCGGGAGGTCGAGGATAAGCTGGACGACAGGCAGTGGACCCGCTACGAGGACTTGCTCTGCTTCAACCATCCCCAGGGCTGCAATACCCGCCGGAAGATCCATGCCGACGTGCGGCAGAAGCTGGATGCCTTGGCTACGGCCATTGGCATGCCCCTGCTGCGCTGGAATGGCATGAAGTGGTTGGTAGACGAGAAGGCCGTCACTGGCTGCTTCTGCGGCGCCGTAATCCCTGGCGCGTGCCGCGGCTTTGGCCCGGAGCATGAAGAGCGGATGAAGGACTTCCTATGCCGGTAGCAGAGCCGCAGGTCCTGAAGGCCGCTTTCATTGTCGGCGTTGTGAAGTACAAGCGAGGTGAGCCCAGCGATCCGCCCTGTATTTGCTGCCCCGGATCGCCTGGGCACATCTACTGCCGATTCGTCGAGTTCCCCAAGTTCGACTCGGAGTATCCGGATCACTTTGGCTTCGGCGCCAACGAGTTCATCGGCACCCACGTGCTCTATGGAGACTTCGAAGGCAAGCGGGTGCGCCTGACGGTCGAAGTTCTGGAGGACGAATGTCCTACGACATAGAGAGTATGCAACG
>OBLW0100001692.1_pt1 | contig 18432 bp, 10 predicted proteins | sample 1520161 | NCBI WGS metagenome assembly OBLW01 (sample SAMEA3539309, study PRJEB22396) | soil metagenome | biome: tundra; feature: field; material: soil | place: USA | collected 2010-05 | depth 0.15 m | reverse complement strand
ATGTCTACACGTTGAACCTACTGGGATAAGGGTGGCGGAATGCAAGCTCGCCCGCCGGACTTACTTCGTCCTCCGCCACGCCCCCTCCCCGCGATACCCCAGCACCTCCCAAGCCTCCCGATACTCCTCCCACATCGGACGCCGGCAATTGATGTCCGGATAGAATCTCAACCTCTTCGGCCGCCCCAGTGCCGCGATCGGCAGCAAGACCGCACATCCTGGCTGGACGTGCGCCGCCACCAAGTACCACCAAACGAACAGTGAGAGTGGAGTTTCCGAGGCATGCGCGCCAACAAAGTCAAGTCGCTTTCGCCGAATCATCGATCTGTGATCGCATTGCATTCGCCCAGTGCAGCCGAGTTTCTCTGCAACCCGGACTGTGTGGCGGAGAGGGAGGGATTCGAACCCTCGGTACAGGTGCCAGCCCGTACAAACGGTTTAGCAATACACAAGTGGGTTCTGAACCGTTAAGAAAATTCTTCACTCTACTCCTCTCGTCAACGGGTTACAAATCAGTCGATTTAATTCGTTCTGCCTGCAAATGATTCGTTCTGATCGTGCAACCATTACAATTTCATGACACCATCTCCAGAGGATTCGATTCGCAGCCCGGCAACATCAGAATTGTCGGCGTAGAGTGGTTCGATTGAGGAGGGCTTATCCCGTGAAAATCAGCTTGAGAATTAAGGTTGCGATAGTCCTCGGGCTGCTAGGTATTTTTGCCCTGATCGGTGCTGGAGACATCCAACCGACCGGCTGGCGCGATTGCTTGTGGTCGCTTGGGTATTCAGCAAGGTCGGCTTCCTCGTTTATGCCGCATATCTTTTGATAATCGCCGACGAGGAAATCGAAAATTTGAAGGCGAGGAATGAGAGCTCCGAACGTCTCATTCAACAAATCCTGAAGCAAACGAATTCTCAGGAAGCTTCATGAGAACGGTTAGCTGACACTAAGCTTGACTAGATGGTGACTGGAGAAGGAGTCGAACCACCAAGACCCGAAGGTCGGCGGATTTTGAGTTCCACAGTGGGTTCTGAACCGTTAGGAAAATTCTCTACTCTACTTGATTCTTCAACAGCTTACAAACACACGGATTCGTACCGTCCTGATCCGATTTGCCGCGTTTTGAACATGGAACTACTACAGTTTTACTACAAGTGTTTCGTGCGATATGAGACTTCTCCGAAGTCAGTTTCTCCTGTCGATTCCGGGGTACGGATTTTGCAAAGATGAACTCGCCGTTCGGTCCCCTAATGAACTGAATAAAGGTGATAAGCGTAGGCCGAAAGCGATACAGCAAACTCCCCTTGCGCATTGTCCACCTGTGAATTTGTCGATAGGTCGGTCAACTCGTGTGCGTCAATCGCCCCCAAATCCACTCTCACCGTCTGCGCCGTCGGTTGGAAGTTGAAGATCGCAAGGATTCTCTCGGACTTGTCGGCGCTGCTCCGAAGGATGGAGTAAAACTTACTGTCGTCCTGGCTCGGGATTCGTCTTCGAGTGCTGTCCAGGTAAAGCGCAGGGTGGCTGGCTCTCATCTTCAGTAAAGAGATGTTTCCTTTTGCAGGTCCCTTTTGCTCGGCGGAATTGCAATAGCAGAGCAGGTCCCCAGAAGTTGCCAGCAGGGCTTCGACGAACTGCTGTTGCTCGTCGTTTTGCATTCTAGGAACGGGAGCGTAAAGAGAGCTACCAGCGGCCAACACCCGATCGTGATAGCTGCGCAGTGCAGTCTCAAGGATGCGAGGATCCCCTTTTTCTACGCTCTCCTTCAGGGGATCGTTGCCTTGCTCCCACCAGATACCGAGGCCATAGTCGTAGATATTGCTCCAATGCCCCTCCGCGACCCAGCCCACCGGGTCGTCTGAGTGAAATGCACCGCCTCCTTCTGGCTGTGAGAAAGTGGTTCCGTAACTAGCAATAACGCCGGTGATGCGGCGATTGCCTTTTTCCCACGTGTACCCGACGTACCAGTTCACCGCATCGATGACCATTCCATCCAAACCAGTGTCCATCCAGAAACGGACTACCTTTTCCGCCTCGCTCGGCCATGCGTCGTCTACCCAGTTGTATTGTGGAAGATGAATGGTGTTCCCGTCTTTGTCTTTGCCCGGCCATCGAGTCCAATAGTAGTGCTCGCAACGTTCGTCCCACTGCCAGAACTCTGTTTTGGAAGTTTCGTAATTTGCGAGACCTGGCCGCACGAAGAAATAGCTTTTTGATTTCGCTGGTGGTGGAGGCGCATCGGCACTATTGCTCCAGAAAAACATCTTCGTCTCCTGACTAGTGCGACCGGCACGGACATCGCTGCAGGCTTTCAGAAACTGTGTTGCATAGATGCTGCTGTATCCAAGATTGTCGAAGGCAATGACCGTGACCCCGAGTTCGTGGGCGCGTCGAACCATCCAACGGAAGTCGTCCATACTCCCAATCCCAGGATCAAGTCGATACCGGTCGATGGCATCGAGTCCTCCGTAGCTGTTACCGCCTTCCGCGGGAGCAAAGATCTCAATCGCATCTATGCCCTGGTCTTTCCAGAGGCGGAGCTGCTCTTCTGCCTTTGCATGGTCAAGAGACAGTTGGTCAAAGTGCCAGTATTTTGTCGTGGGCTTGAGGTGCACTCGACGAATAGCAGCCACACTACGGTCAAAATGGTGTCCTTGGGTGACATGTTGGGACGCTTGTTGTCCCTGTCGATGGGCTGGATTCTGGGAGAACGAGGAGACGAGGGCAACCAGGAGCACAAAAGATAACAACCGTTTATTGATGAAAATGAGCGAAGGGTTCGCTCCGTCGCTTTCAGCAGCCGTGCTGGTGCGTGATGGAAGCTCATTCGAATTTCTCATTTGGCCAACCTCACTTGGGTATACCAATCGATGAAGTGCTCAACTGCAGGCCACAATGTGCTAGCTTGAATGCTTTCAAACCGCCCGGACAAAAACACTATTTCCGGTTTCAAACTCCGTCACGACAAAATAAGGAAATATCAGCAAGCATCATTGCGCCAACTCAGCGGACCTCGACTGCCTCTGGGCGCTTCGCTTTGGAAGGAGAATTCGCGCTAGAGGGAGGAGCGGCCGAGTTTCGGATCTTCAACTCAGTCGGCAGGACAACCTGCTGGCGGGGCTGCGACGAGCCGGCAATCCGTCCCAATAGAAGGCGTGCAGCGGTTGTGCCGAGCTGGTAACCGGGTTGATTCACCGTGGTGAGCGCCGGCGCAGTAAATTCAGCGAAATCGAGATTGTCAAATCCGACAATGGAGAGATCTTCCGGGCATTGCAGACCGAGTTCGCGGGCCGCCAGCAGTACGCCCAGCGCCATCAGATCATTGCAGGCAAAAATTGCAGTGGGCCTGGGCAGCATGCGCAACAGCCTCCTGGCGGCCTGATACCCGCTGTTGCGCTCAAAGCCCGCTTCCTGAATATAGTCCGGTTCGATCGACACCTTGGCCTCGGCGAGGGCTCGCTTGAATCCCTGCAGTCTCTCCACTGCGTTACCCAGGTGTAGCGGGCCGGTGATCACCGCGAGCTGACGGTGTCCCATCCGCAAAAGATGTCGCGTGGCACTATGCGCTCCTACTTCGTTGGCCACCAGAACCAGATCTCCGTTCCAACCCTGAGGCTGGCGGTCGAGGCAGACCACCGGAGCCCCCGCGCCCGGGGATCGGAAGTGAGTGGCGATCTGGCTGTCTACCGCTGGAATCAGCAGCCACCCGGCGGGCCGATAGGACTGCATTTCGTTTAGGTAGGAGATCTCCTTGCGAGCGTCATTGTCAGTGTTGCACAGTACGAGGCGGAAGGAACTCTTGTAAGCGACGTCCTCCACGCCGCGTACGACGGCAGGAAAGAACGGGTTGGTCACATCGGGGATGATCATGACCAGCATGTTGGTCTGGTTCCGGCGCAGTCCTCGGGCCAGTTGGCTGGGCTGATAACCAAGGCCGTGGATCGCCTCCAACACCCGCTGCCGCAATTTCTCCCGGACCTTGGCTGTGTCATTGATGACGTGCGACACCGTACCAAGGGACACTCCGGCTCGCTCCGCAATTTGCCGCATTGTTACGGCAGGGTTCATAAAAAGACTCAAAGCGGCTCAACGGATCTGGTATCAGGGGAGAGCGCCGAGATCACATTATTCCGCATCCTGAACGCAACGGAAACCCAGCCCTCCCGAGCGATCCATGCTTGGCGAGGTCATCAGAAGTTTTCCGTGCTCGTTGAGTTTATACGCCTGGGGGAAATACCAGATGGATCCCTGGGGTTGGTAGTAACTGCCTCCCCGCAAGATTCCTCCGATCGTGTGGTCATCCTGGAATTCTTCCGTCCATTGCCAGACGTTTCCGACCAGATCCATGACGCCGAATGGACTGGCACCCTGAGGGTGCGCATCAACCGCATCCGGACCATGCATCGTGCGGCTCTTGTCGGGTACGGGCACGGAGTCTGCATTCCATGCGTCGCCCCACGGGTAGAGGCGTCCATCGGTTCCCTGGGCCGCATACTGCCACTCCCACTCGTGCGGCAAGCGCTTCCCTGCCCAGGATGCATAGGCGCGCGCGTCTTCGAGAGAAACCCAAGTGACGGGCTTGTTGTCCCAGCCTGCTGGATAGTTGCCGTTGCTCCAGTCCCGCAGGAAACTCAAATCGTCTTGCGGATGGTAGTGGGTAGCGCCGAGAAATTTCTTGAATTGCGCGTTCGTGACTGGATATTTGTCGATCCAGAAAGACTTCACGTGCATGGGATGATCATGAAAGCGTCGCGGCGAATCCTCCCAAGCATATTGAACGTCCACGCCGATATCGTCGAAACCCTCAATCTCAATTCCTTGCAAACGAAAGCGGAAGTCCGCTTCGGGAATTTTCACCATGTCCGCGGGTGAGCCCGAAGGAGGTTTGGTCGCGGGAATGTGCACAATGTGTTGCGGCAGGACCTTCCACTCGTGCGAGTAACTCGCCAATGGTGTGGCGCTCAACTCTTTCGTCTTCGACATCAGTTTCTGAATCGCGGAATCAGGGGCGGTCCGTGATGCCAGCAATGCCCCGTAGCCGTGTGCTTCGATCGGGAAAGACAGTCGCGTCCGGCCAGCCTGGTCCTTCACCGGGGTAAGTTCGACACCGTGATAGAGATCGAAGTAGCGCATACCATCCTCGGTCGCCAGTTCGATCTGTGGACCGTCTACGTTGTACTCATTGCGGTTCACAATGGTCCAGACAGTTTGCTGGTCTAGTGGCCAACGGCTGGCGTAGACACCGTAACGCAACATTGGGGCAAGTGGCTCCCAATCGGCGCTTACGAGAAATGGGGCGACGGCACGTTCGATTGCAGCCGCGCGCCGCGTGGCTTCGGCATCTCGGGGAGTGATCCCGTTCCAGATGCCCCAGATGTTCTCCCAGCTTTCCCAGCCCACTCCGTTGAAGAATGCAAATTGCAGGTTGTCGGTCTTGTCGCGTTTCCAGCGATCCGAGATATTCACCATGTGCCGCGGTTCCAGCCATTTGTATTTGTCGACCATCGGCACAAACGGATACTGATACTGCCCCCAGGTCATCACGTTCCAAGCAAGCGCTTCGTCAGCCGGACCGCCTTCCGGCTCGAATGCCAGCGGGTGTCCGATCTTATCGGCACCTGTCGAGAAGGCGAGCGGGACTCCATCCTGAGTGTCGCCATTGATGCCATCGGCTCCGATCTCCGCCATCAACTTGGCAATCGCATCAGGCCAATCCATCCCCGGATCTCTGGTTCCCTGGTCCCACATCATCATTGGGAACAGCACGCGAACACCGCGGCGATGGAAATCCGCAATCATTCCGCGCACTCCTTCGACCCCGCCGGGCATAGACCGGATCATGTCTTGCTGATTGCGATTGTCAATTCCCATGTTTGGGTACGTGGGCCAGATGAGCACGGCGTCGATGCCGCCGTATCTTTTCTCTAGGTCATCGAGATACCGGTCGACCGTGTAGTGATGAGCGACCGGATCATAGAAATACCGATCCTCGACCATCATCTGCGGCTGGAAGAAACTCGACTGGGTCCACTTGAGTGCAGGCAGATCGTATCGCGAGCCGTTATAACCGATGCGAATCCGGCGTTCAATCCGCCAGTGCCGAATGTCGGTCAGCCAAGCATCATGTTCATTCTGGGTGCAGGCCGTTGATCCGCCCTCCCAGGCACCTTTCATAACGAGGCAACCGGGAGTTGGAATCTGCTGCCGATCAGGACGAAAGCGCGAGTCTTGGGCCGAAAGCGTGCCAACGATCGCGAGCACAACCGCAACAAGAAAGGAGGCGATGCGGGATTTCATGGGTGCGCTCCTACGGACTGCCCAATATAAAACGTTTCAAAGAAATAGTCTAACGGTTCCCGGGGATTATCAAGGCGGCAGAGTCGAAACCCTCCACCGCAATGAGTTGGATTGCGGCTCGATGAAGTGCAGGGGAAGATCAGAGCTGCGATTGGCAGCTGCGGAAAACCCGGAGCGAGGTAGCGAATCGACTTGATAGGCCAATTGAGACACACAAGTGAAAATAACTCAATGCCTCGGTCGAAGTTAGCACAGCCTGAACGTCGCGACGATGCCGTCGCCTTCTCGAATTGTGAGCATCTGATTCGCTTTCACCTGCGTGAATCGTTCGATTTTCTGCGTCGTCGGCCACTTGACTTCGATCAGATCCACGGCCTCGGCGTTCCCTAAACCGAAGTGAAGGCGAAGGTCACTTTGTGACATGACGCTTGTGCCGCTGTGCACTTCATCCATCTGCGCATGCTTGCCCGTAACGACACGCACCCGCGCTCCAATGGCGGTCCGATTGCACTTGGTTCCCACTAGTTTGATCTTAATCCAGTTCTGTTTATTGCCTCCAACATTGTGAAGGAGGGATGGCAGATCGTTCATATTCAAGACCAGAACGTCGATACCGCCATCGTTGTCATAGTCTCCGAATGCCGCGCCCCGGCTGGAAAAACGCGCACTGATGCCGGGTCCCATCTCTGACGAAACGTCACTGAAACGCCCATTACCGAGGTTTCTATACACCAGCCGCGGATTCTTGAAAGTCTCGCCGAAATCGTATTTGTCGATTTCCGGATAAATGTGTCCATTGATCTGAACGATATCCGGCCATCCATCATTGTCGTAATCGATAAAACCACAGCCCCAGGCTACATAGCTGTGGTTGATTCCGACGCCAGAATTGAAGGAGAGGTCGCTGAAGGTCCCATCACCATTGTTGTGGTAAAGATTGCAGGTGTCATTCGCGAAGTTGGTCTTGAAAATGTCGAACCAGCCGTCGCAGTCATAGTCGGCCACTGCGAGACCCATTCCACCCTGCTCGTGCCCGTCGTTGTTGTAGGCGCACCATGCATTGTCTGCAACATCGTTGAATGTGCCGTCATGGTTGTTCTGGAACAGGATACTCGGTCCCGAGTCAACTGCGACATAGATGTCCGGCCATCCGTCGTTATTGAAATCGTAAGACACAGCCGTGATCGAGTATCGAGGGCCGGGCTTCAGAATGCCGGCTTTCTGAGAAACATCTGTAAAAGTGCCATCCCCGTTATTGTGGTAGAGGATGTTGGTTTCGCCCGGAAGGCCACGCGGGCCGCACACGGTGGGAATGCCTTTCCACTGGCAGAATCTCGCGTCCGCAATAGCGGGAGGCTGGTCCGGATCCAGCTTGACGAAATTGCATACGAAAAGATCGAGGTAGCCGTCCCGGTCATAATCCAGGAAAGTGCAGCCGGTGCCCCAGCGGACCTTCTCCTGATAAAGGCCAGCTTTATGGGTAACATCGGTGAAGGTGCCGTTTCCGTTGTTATGGAAAAGAATGTTATGGCCCCAGAAGCAGCAAAACAGGTCGTCCCATCCATCATTGTCATAATCGCCTACGCAAACCCCGGTCTGCCAGCCAGTACGCCCCAGTCCAGATCTTTCCGTAACGTCAGTAAAAGTGCCGTCGCGATTGTTCTTATATAAGTGAGTGGTCGGCGTCTTTTTTGGCGGCCAATGCGCATCAAGCTGATTGCCATTGGTGAGGTAAATGTCCAGCCATCCATCATTGTCGTAGTCGAAAAAAGCGATTCCGCTACCCTTGGTCTCAATGATGAGTCGTTTGTGGTCTACGCCCCCCCACACGTTGGGAGTGTTTAGCCCCGCCTGCCGAGCCACATCCACAAACTGGACCGGAGACGATGTGGGGTCTGATATCGCAGATTCTACAACCACCGAACTTCTCCATCTCCAGAGTGGGGTCGTGAGAGCTTCCAGTAAGGAGCCACCAAGCACGACAAGAGATGAGCCGAGAAAGCGCCGTCGCGGGATATTCATAGAGTCCCGGCACTATATCGATAGAAGCTGGCCTTCGAAAAGACCTGCCCGCAACCCGAAGCAACCATCATGTTTGTCGCGGTATGCTTCATCGGGAGCGGCACTCTCGGAAACCGGCAGGCAACAAATCCCCGCGCTCTTCTTTGGAGGGCGGTAATATGATCAATTGCCAGCTTCGTTCTTGCCTATCTTGTCACTGTATCCCTGGTGGATTGTCCCCGCAATTGCTCGAAGGTGCGCATTTCCTGCTGCGCCTCGGCGGCCTTGCCCTGCGCCCTGTAAACGGATGCCAGGAGAAAATGAATCGATGGCTCGGCCGGGCTATCCTTCTCGGCCATAAGTAGATCGGGCAAGGCGTCGCTCTGTTTGCCAAGCCGGATAAGCGCGCGTGCCCGATCCACGCGCGCCTGCATCAGCGTGGGGCAGAGGTCGATGGATTGATTCAACTCAGAGAGCGCATCTTCGCTAGAGTCGTTCGCTTCTAGCATGGCGTCAGCCAGTTTCCAGTGCGCGGTGCAATTGTTCTGATTGTTCGCCAATTCGGCCTTGAACTCCCCTTGCGCAGACTCCCATTTGCCGATATGCCAATAGACGTTCCCCATGGCCATATGCGTGCCCGGCTGATGCGGAGCCTTATCGATTGCCTTCTGGTATTCAGCCATAGCGCCCGAGTAGTTGAGCATGCTCTCATCGATTTCGCCGGCGATCTCATGCGCAACAACTGAATCAGGATCAATTTCATTGATCTTCGCCCGCGCTTCTTCCGACAACTGCAGGTAGGTCTTGCGGAGCAGATACCATCCTTCCACGCTTCTTGGATTCCGATTCAGAAAGTTGTTGAGGTGCGAGGCGGCCTCTCCGTATTGCTTGAGATCGATGAGGATAAGCGCAAGCGTCATCTCTACATTGTCATCGGTGGGGTTGGACCGCAAGGCTTCCCGGAGGAGAGGTTCCGCTTTCTCATTCACGCCCAACTGAAAATAACTCATACCCAGCATGCCGGATGCAGTGTGCATATTAGGATCGAGTTCTAATGCGCGCCTCAGCACTTCCGCTGCATGGGTGTAATCACGGTCTTTGAGGTAGAGCATTCCCAGATTGTTGTAGGCTGGCGCAAGATGTGGCGCGAGTTTGATGATGGCCCGGTACTTTTCGATGGCCGTTGCCCCGTCACCATGCTGTTCGGCCGCTTTGGCCTGCACAAACAACTGCTGCACCTCGGGCGTGACTTCGTTGTTCGCCTGCCGGGCGAGGACCGCATCTGGCGCAAGAAAAAGCAGCCACAGGGCCAGCAATTGAGGCGCCCACGAAAACCAGGATGTGGACCAGTTCATCCTCACTGGGGTGGCGATTATAGTCGATGCGTATCGATGCGGCAATTCAAGATCATTCAAGATCATTGCAGACCTTGACAGTCACTACAGATCACCATTGCATCGAATCCGAACCTAGGCGCGATGGACGACTTTCGACGATCGGTGCGCCTGCCTCAGAGCAAAGGCCTGCCGATCGTCAGCAGCAGGACTGAGTGAGAACAGCCTTGAAGCGCCACACTTCCTTCAAGGCGACCCCTTATATTTCCGGTTTATTTTCTTGACAATGCCCAAGAATTGCAATTAGACTCCGCTCCGTTGAATATTTGAAACCTTTCAAATTATCAATTGGAGGCCCGCCATGAAGCGCCGCATCCTGCTTTCGTTGCTTTTTGTATTCATGCTCCTTGCTCCCGGAACTTCGTGGGCGCAGTTTGCGCAACGCGGCGGCTTGGCGGGGACTGTTTTCGACGCCTCTGGCGCTGTTGTTCCGGGGGCGCAAGTCACACTGCTCGACGTAGCGCAGAACCAGACCCGCCAAATCACGGCCGACAAGACTGGCCATTTTGAGTTCGATGACCTCACTGCGGGGCAATACAGGCTGACAGCCTCCCACGAGGGATTTCGAAGCGTGGCCTCTGAATTGATCGCGGTCAATATTGGCGCCGTTTCGAACTACGATTTCAGGCTGCCCGCCGGCTCCGTGCAGGAGACCGTAACCGTGACGGCGGAGGCGGTCGGCCTGGAGACTGAGAAGACAAGCGTAGACACCAACATTTCCGCCCGACAGTTCGAGGCATTGCCTTTGAACGGGCGCAACTTCACCGCCATCGCGGCCCTGGCGCCGGGAGTAGCCACATATCCGCAGGCCAACATCAATCCCGGGGGGACATACTCTGTTGGCGCGATGTTCGCCATGGGCGGAACTTCTTATACCGTCGGCGGCTCGTTTGTGGGTTCGCGCGACAACGGCTTTTACGTCAACGGAGTCAACGTCAACGACAATTATGAGAGCAGCATCAGCTTTGCACCCTCCACTGAAGCGCTTGGTACGGGAACGATTCAAATCGCGGACTTCTCCGCCGCGACCGGCCACGACATTTCCGCGTTGACGATGCAAACCAAGGCTGGGGGAAGCAAGTTTCACGGGGAAGCTTATGACTTTCTCGAGAACGATGCTATGAACGCCTTCAACCCATGGGCGAACGCTGAGCAGATCATCACGGGCGCGCCGAGCGCCAAGCCCGTCCTGAAACGCAACCAATTCGGCGGAAATTTGGGCGGTCCGATACCGATACCGGGATTGAAGAACAGGCTCTTCTTCTTCGCGAATTACGAAGACTTCATCGAGCACGACGGCAATCAACTGGTAGCTGCTTCGGTGCCTTCCGCCGCCGAGCGCACAGGAGATTTCAGCGAGTTATTATCCCCCAACCCGAACCCAATTCAACTGTATAACCCCTTCTTCACAACCTACGACCCGATCACCGGAAACAGTACGCGGCCGCCGATTGCGGGCAATCGTCTCGATCTGGCTACGCGCCCCGATGGATCGCCGCTGATCGACCCTGCATCTGCAGCCTTGTTAACGGCATTTTGGCCGCTACCGAACATTCCGAATGTGCCCAGCAACCAGATAAACTATTCTGCTTATCAGACTCCGGGAATCTCCAACTACCACATCGACACGCGATTCGACGCGAGAATAACTGGCAATGACAACGTCTTCGTAACTTGGTCGAAATCAAAAGGACACTCGAACCTGTCAGGCGGTATTCCTCCCACCCAACTTCACAACGTACCTGTTCAGGACCAGGCATACCTGGTGACGGTGAACTACGCCCATATTTTCACTCCGCACCTGACCAATGAATTCATCTTTGGAGCCGGCGACGGCACTCTGGTGACCATACAGCCGAGTCAATTGAGTTGGTACAACGGCAGCAGCAATCCTATCAACGCGAATCTTCAGAATACCGGGGCTGGCTCAACGCACGGAATCCTAGGGATAGATGCCAGCAACTCCGCAGCGGTGGGTGGCAATTACCCTGGAAGATACGCAGTAGCGGGTGCCGGTGAGATATTCCAAGCCGAGAATAAGTCATACCAGGCTTCCGACAACCTCGACTGGGTTCGTGGCCGGCACTCGCTGTCAGTTGGCATCAACTACTTCCGAAAGAGCGAGATCGACTGGGACTTCATGCGACATGTGGGTTTTGGAACAGTGGACGGTTTGAATGCTTTCAGCGCCAGCGGCGGCGATCTGGGCTACCAGGGCGGCGACGGCATAGCGGACCTGATGATGGGGATTCCCAGCAACATGTGGGTACGCTTTACCATCAACGGTGGAGGCCCCACCTCGCCCGATTACAACATCGTGTTTCCCTATTGGGGCATGTATGTGAACGACAAGTTCCGCATCAGTCCAAGACTGACGGTTTCTGCCGGCTTGCGTTATGACCTGAGCATTCCGGACTATACGCCAAACCCGGCCGGCGCTCCCTGCTGCGCCATCTACACTCCCAACGCAGGTGGGGGCGTACTGGAGTATCCGGGTATCGCCTCGGGCCTGTCGAAACACTATCTTTCGGCCGACAAACGGGAATTTGCTCCCCGCCTAAGCGTCGCCTACAGTCCCAATCTCAAGACCGTAATCCGTGCCGGGTACGGCCTCTTCTATGATGCCGGAGCCAGCCAGGCAACCAACAATGTTGGCACAGCGATCTATGGAACTTCGGCCGCGGTCAATTATTCTGTCAACAATTCGACCCTCGGCCAGCCCATCGATACGCCCTTCTTGAATCTCTCGAGTGTCTTCCCGGCTCCGGTGAGCACGACGTTAGGATCCTTCCCGGTCTCCACGGGCAAGGGCCAAGGATACTTGGGGGACGGTCAATGGGCCGGGATCACGTACTACGACCAGAAATCGACGCCGTTGCCCTACATTCAGCGCATGCTTCTCGACGTCCAGCGACAGGTCGGAGACCACGGTGTCTTCACCCTGTCGTACGCAGGAGCGCAAGGCCGGAAAGGACAGAATCAAACGAATCTGAACCTTCCACCGTATGCAACCGGATGGACATTCGGCGGCGGCAATGGCGACCCCACGTATGACGCGGCGCGTCCCAATGCTGTCGGCAGGTTTGGTGACATTTACGTGGTAAGACCAAGGCTAAACTCTTTCTACAACGCATTGATCGTTCAGTACCGGCACGATTTTAGCAGGGGCTTCCAGGTTACGAGCAACTACTCATGGAGCAAGACGGTAGGAGATTATCCCTGGACTAACCCTCTGGCGGGTAACGGAGCCCCCGGTGGCGCAATCACTGGACTTCAATACTCGAACCTTTATGATCGCGGCGAAAGCAACCAATCCCATCGCCATCGCTTTCTCTTCAGCGGAATGTGGACACCGCAGTATGGCACGGCGTGGCCGCGATGGGCAAAGGTACCGCTGACGGATTGGCGTATAGCCGGCATTGTGACGCTCGAGTCCGGCGAAGCGCTTACGGTGACAAACGGCGGTCCCGGCACTCCTTGTCCCGCCACCGATGCTGGAACCAGCACCTGTCCCACTGGCTTTGGTTCGAGCGCGCAGGACGGCGCTGGTTTTGGTGAACTATTGGTCTCTGGCAATCCGAATCTGGGTCATTGGGACAAGGCCTTTTCCAGGCAATTCGATACTTCGAAGTTCTCGGTGCCGGCGATGAACGTTCGCGGAAACTCGGGCTTCGGAACAGTAAGAGGTCCGGGACAAAACAGGGTGGATCTTTCGCTCGCCAAGACATTCGCTCTGTATGAAACTCTCCACCTGGAATTCCGGGCGGACGCCTTTAATTTCCTTAACCACACAAATTGGAGCGGCGTGAATACGACCTATCCCAGCGGCAGTGGGCAATTCCCCTTCGGACAGGTCAATGGAGCGTACGAGGCCCGCATCATCCAGGTTGCCGGGAAGTTAGTCTTCTAAGGCGCTTCGACAACCGCCCGCTTCGCCAGCTATGAGCCCGCCCGGACGGCCTTGAACTGTTCGCGCCGCGGGAGCTGAATTGCGAGACTAATTCGACGGCAAAACCGGACGACAGGGCCCGTCTCCCTCCGTTCGCGGTGCTTCAGCTCCCCTGGAGATTGCGCATGTATCAGCCTGAGACGTACTTCATATCGCTCTCGTTCATGATTCTCACCATGCTGTGCTGGGGGTCGTGGGCCAACACCATGAAGCTCACACCCGGCTATGCCTTCCAGTTGTTCTACTGGGACTACGTGATCGGCATTATCGTGGGCAGCCTCGGTTGGGGTTTGACCTTAGGCAATTGGGGCGGAGGCGACCTCTCTTTTCTCCGCAACATCAACCAAGCAGACTCTCAGCACATGCTGTTCGCTATGGCCGGCGGGGCTGTCTTCAACATAGCTAATTTACTATTGGTCGCCGCCATCGACATTGCCGGGCTGGCGGTGGCCTTTCCGGTTGGAATCGGGCTGGCACTGGTGGTGGGTGTTCTTTTGAACTATGCGATCTCCCCCAAGGGCCATCCCGGACTGCTTTTTGGGGGCATGGCGCTCGTGGTGCTGGCGATTGTTCTTGACGCGCTTGCATATCGCCGCAGAGAGAGCCAGCAACGTTCCGTTAGTCTGCGCGGAATCTGGATCAGCGTTGCTTGCGGATTGCTCATGGGCATCTTCTATCCCTTGGTGACCAAAGCTGTGACGGGAGAGCATTCCTTGGGCCCCTACTCAGTAGCCTTCTTTTTCGCCATAGGAACGGCGCTGTGCGCGATCCCAGTGAACTTCCTGTTCATGAAGAAGCCCTTGACCGGTACTCCTCCAGTCAACATGGCGCAATACTTCCAGGCGAAACCGGCATGGCATTTCTGGGGCGTCATGGGTGGACTCATATGGTGCACGGGAAGCGTGTTCAACTTCGTTGCATCCCACGCACAAATGATCGGACCGGCAGTCTCCTATGCCATCGGTCAGGGAGCGACCATGGTTTCGGCCGTCTGGGGCGTCTTCATCTGGAAGGAATTCGTCAGCGCTCCACCGGCCTCTCGCAAACTGATTCCCGCCATGTTCATCTTCTTTCTGCTTGGGCTAGGATCGATCGCGATCGCACCCATGGTGACCAAGTAAGTAAACGGGATCTTTATGCAGAGACCCATCGTCGTCGTCGGCAGTATCAATCTTGATTTAGTAGTGGGAGCCGATCGTATTCCTCAGGTTGGAGAGACGATCGTTGGCAATAGCTTCAACACTTTCTTCGGCGGAAAGGGCGCAAATCAGGCAGTCGCAGCAGCGAAACTCGGATACCCCGTTTCGATGGTAGGGAACGTCGGGAGCGACGCCTTTGGATCGCAGTTGCGCGATGGGCTGAGAGCCGCGGATGTTGATACAGCTTATGTGAATACAATAGAAGGGCCATCCGGCGTCGCGTTGATCACGACCGGACAACGCGGTGAAAACAATATCGTGGTCGTACCTGGCGCGAATGGCCGACTCGTCCCGGCATCGCTGGAAAAAGCAGCCTCTCTTCTTGAACGAGCCGGATTTCTCCTTGCGCAGCTTGAGATTCCGTTGGAGACGGTTGACTACTTGGCCCAGTTCGCGGAACGGCACAACATTCCGTTTATGCTCGATCCCGCACCGGCACGCCAGCTTTCCGGAAACCTGCTTCGCAGGGTGTCCTGGATTACGCCAAACGAAACTGAAACCCAAGAGTTGCTTAAAACCGACATCGAGCCTGGCGACCAAGGCTGCTATGCAGCGGCAGATCGCCTTCTGGCTTGCGGCGTTAAGAACGTCTTGCTCAAGTTAGGATCGTACGGCTGCGTCATCGCCGAAGGCTCTCTGCCGAAGGAGCGTGTCCCCGCGTTTTCGGTGAACGCTGTGGATACGACCGCCGCGGGAGACGCATTCAATGCTGGATTTGCAGTCGGGCTGCTCCGCGGTCACACGACCGCGCAAAGCGCTGTCTTTGCTTCTGCCGTGGCGGCGATCTCGGTCACGCGACCCGGTGCTCAACCGTCGATGCCAAGCGGGGATGAGGTAGAGCGTTTCTTATCACAACACTCCAAACGGGCGCCCGGCAGCGTGGCCCCGTGGGACCACTTTTCATCTTTGTCTTAACAGCGAAAAGGCGCAGTGCGCGATATTGATCGCCGTATGCTTACATTCGTTATGAAAACCACAATTAAATTCACTGTGTTCCTATTGATTCTGATCGCGGCTAGCGGATTTGCGCAAACATCTGAATCCATCCCTAGCTCCTTGCGCGAGTTCAAAATTGAAAAACGTTATCTCAATATTCCCATCAAGAACGGTTCCATCTACAAGCGTGGTGTTTCAACCCTCGTGGACGGCAAGGTCGAGGTCAGGAACGACATCGGACTGGCGGATGCTGCTCCCGACTGGTGGGCCTTTATGGACGTTAGCGCGTGGCGGGGAAAGACCGTCAGGTTTCAGGTTGACGCAAAGCTACCGCTCGGCTCCACGGCGTTAAGCTCGATTGAACAGAGCGATACCATCAAAGATGCGGAAAACCTCTATCACGAGCCACTGCGCGCACAGTTTCATTTCTCGTCGCGTCGCGGCTGGAACAACGATCCGAACGGCCTGGTCTTCTACAAAGGCGAGTATCACCTCTTTTATCAGCATAATCCATATGGCTGGGCCTGGGGCAACATGCACTGGGGCCATGCGGTCAGCCCCGATCTGGTGCATTGGATGGAGCTCGGTGATGTTCTAGCGCCCGACACCTCGGGGGACATGTTCAGCGGCTCGGCGGTGGTGGACTGGAAGAACACCAGCGGCCTTGGCGTGCCAGGCCAACCGCCGCTGATTCTCATCTACACCTCCACACTTAGCGGGCAATCCATCGCCTCCAGCACTGACGGACGCAACTTCACCAAGTTCAGCGGCAACCCGGTTCTGAAGAACATCCCCGGCGCCGAGGCCAACCGCGACCCGAAAGTCTATTGGCAGGAGCGAACCCAGAAGTGGGTGATGGCGCTTTACGTTGGTCTGCCAGGCAAGGAATGCGCCTCGAGTTATCCGGGTTACGCATGCGGAAGTCTGGATAAGAATGGCCGGCCCACGCGCGAGAACGCGATTTATTTCCTCACCTCACCGAACCTGAAAGACTGGACGGTGACGAGCCACATCGAAGGCTTCTACGAATGTCCCGATTATTTCGAACTGCCAGTGGACGGCGACGCGCAAAACCAGAAATGGGTGCTCACTGCGGCAAGCAGTGAATACATGGTCGGCTCATTCGATGGCCAGACCTTCCGACCAGAAACCCCAAAGCTGCCGGGGCATCGCGGCCGCGGCTTCTATGCGGCGCAGACCTTCAGCGACCTCCCGGACGGTCGCCGCATTCAGATCGGGTGGTTCCAGACGGAAACGAGGGGGATGCCATTCAACCAGTCCATGACCATTCCGCTGGAACTGAAGCTGGTCAGCACGCCTGCAGGCCCTCGCCTGACCCGGACACCTGTGAAGGAACTCGAGGCGTTGCGCGCCAAGACCCACAATTTTTTGCCGATGACACTGCATCCCGACAGCGTCAATCCCCTCTCGGAGGTGAAGGCGGAACTGGTCGAACTGCGCACGGAGTTCGAGCCGGGGGATGCGAAAGAGGTGATTCTCACCGTGCGCAGCGCCACGATCGTTTACGACGCGGAAAAACAAGAACTGCAGGTGAACGGCCAACGTGCTGACGCTCCGCTACTTGGTGGCAAACAACGACTAGTCGTTTTTAGTGACCGCGTTGGACTGGAAGTTTTCGCCGGCGATGGCCTGATCTACATGCCGATGCCGTTTATCCCCAAGGCCGACGATCTCGGGCTCGGCATCCAGGCCAAGGGCGGCAACGCAAAGATCAACACACTGCAAGTTAACGAACTTAACTCCATCTGGAAATAGTCAATCCAACATAAGAAGACTATCCCCAGAGGTTGGACTGGGGAAAACATAAAACCAGTGACCCTTGAATATCGTCATCACCCATTTTCGGCTCCCGTCAAAACACAATTCATCGTGGTGATGGTCAAGTGCGAGTGATGCTCATCATGCTGGGACCTTCCGCCCGCTAAGGTCATTTTTAGCTCGTCGGGAAACTTCTTCCAGCAGATCCAGAATGGCGCTCCAACGAATTAGTTCCGCAGACCCAGCAGTCAACCCCCGCACTGCGCTTGGTCAAGTGCGCTTCATGCGGAACAGAGATTCCGCTTGTCTTGGGTTGTCCTATGTCGACGCGGGATATCAACGCCTAAGGAGATCGGGGATCATGCAAAGGTAATCCTTGCGGGCGGTACGGTAGCGACCACCCAGAACCACTACATGGAAGACCGCATCGCCCGATGCGATCGCAGCAATGAAACAGTTCTCCGAAGCCTTATTGTGCTCCGCTTGTGCTCCAGATGTGGACATCAAGGTTAAGAGTTCTGGCAGTAAGAGTTGTTAAGTGCCTACCTATGAGTGAGCTGGCGGAGAGGCATGGATTCTATTACCGCCATTTCTAGCAAGTGCCAATGAATCCCACATTTTCGCGATAATACCCTGTGTTTTAGCGGGTTACAAGCGATTCTGTTCTTCGGGTACAGTTTCTATAGTTTCCCTTATTGGCTGGAGTTCCGCGTAAAACAGTATCACTGGTATCAGTCATGGGACTCTTCGTTGAACAGACTTCTCCCAAGCTTGCCTAACCACACGGTCTCCGAGAATCTCGTATTTCAGTTTCTCCAACGCTTGACGACCGGCAACGCGGGTGGTGGAGCGAAGGTGAAACGCTCTTGCTCCG
>OBLW0100001691.1_pt1 | contig 18434 bp, 18 predicted proteins | sample 1520161 | NCBI WGS metagenome assembly OBLW01 (sample SAMEA3539309, study PRJEB22396) | soil metagenome | biome: tundra; feature: field; material: soil | place: USA | collected 2010-05 | depth 0.15 m | reverse complement strand
AGCCCGTCTGCGCCGCCAGAGTTTGCTGTCGCATTCGCCTTTTCACCTCGACTTACACCCTAACCGCTTCCCCTGTGGATCGCAGAGTTCTTCAGAGGTTCCCTAGAATTGTTCAGGAAGCGCTCGTGTGCACCTGAGTTGCACAAGTCCTTCGCTTCGCTCACGATCACACGTGGAGGGATTGATGCTGGCCAGATGCGTGATTTGCGTACTTGTGCTGGGTGGCTGCGTGTTCGGGCAGGTCTCCTACCCCAGTCTGGAGGTTCACGTCAGCGATTTGCCGACGCTGAAGGCGCGGACCGAAGAACCTTCCGACGTACTCCGGACATCGCTCGACACGATCCTGAGCGATCGTGAGGTTTGCTGTGGGAAAGATTCGGCTCTCGAGGATAGCCTGGATAGGGCAGATCCGACGTCCATCAAGGACATTGCCGAGAAGCTGCAAGGCCGGCATCTGCTGAGCGATGGTCGGCCGATCATGGTGACGGCCCAGTATCTGGCGCCAGACACCATCGGGGCAGACGCATTAATCAACACACTGCAGGCCCAACACACGCTGCTGATGGAATGGAACGCCCACTTGTATGTCTGTTACGGAGTGACTTACCAGAAGTACTACGATGCTGACGGCGGAGTGATGGATACGATCCTGACGATCCTGCTGCTCGATACCCGATATTCAGACGCTCGCCGGGAGGTGGTCTTCCATCGCGAAACCGACGACTGGAGCCGGGTTCAAGGGATGCTCCGGTTGACGGTTGCGCCGCAGTAGGCTTTAAATCCTTCTAATCTTCCACCACTTTTTCCTTCTCCATGTTAGCCTTGACTTATGAGGGGGTATCAATGACCAACCTGAACAAGGTAGTCAGTTCCCTGCGGAACGAGTACTCTCGTCTCGAAAAAGAGATGGGAAGAGTGGGGAAAGCGCTGAACGCGCTAGGCCATGCCGGTGGGAAATCGCTCAAGAATACAGGACGTACCTTGAGCAAAGAAGCCCGCCAGCGGATCGCCGATGCGCAACGACTACGCTGGGCAAAAGTGCGGAAACAAGCTGCCAAGCTAGTCAAGTCGTAACTGCAGTTATTCGCAAACACCGCAGACGGCCTCGTTCGTAACTTCTTCCAAGATTTCGCGAACGAGGTCTAAGCGGGGCATCATCCCCTTCGCGTATCTAAACTCAGGCGGCGACCAGGTACTCACTGCTAACCAACCCACTCGCATACTGCCGAGTCGCTACGTGATGCAGCCGAATATCGGCGGGCAAGGCGCCAAAAAGAGGAACTCCGTCTCCGATAAGCACCGGCACCCGCGTGATAATCAGCCTTTGAATAAGCCCGGCGCGCAAGAACTGTTGAATCGTGATGCCTCCATCCACATAGAGGTGGTGGGCACCGCTAGCCCCGAGTCGCGAAACGATCTCCGCCGGAGGCCCTGCCATCTGTTCGACCACGCCGTCCTTGACCAAAGATAAGTCGACGGGCCGGCTACTCAAGACCACTACGCGCTTATTGCCATAGGGCCATGGCCCAAGCGTTAGAACTGTCTCGAAGGTCTTGCGCCCAATCACAATTGCATCGACGCTAGCCATGAATTCGTCGTAGCCATGGGGTTCGCCGCCGCCCGGTGGCAGGAAGTCGAGAGCCCCGTCCGGCCGCGCGATATAGCCGTCGAGGCTGGTGCCGACAAACACCGATACCATGTCAGCCTGCTTTCTTTGTGGGAGCCTGGAATGCGAGCCTGGAGCCGCAGTCTTCCGCAGTCCGCTAGGTCCAACGGAACCACTTCAGCGCCAGCACAAACGAGATCCCGCCCCACAATGCCAGAATCAACAATCTCGGCCATTGCTGCAGCAGCGGAGTACCTTCCAGAATGCTGGCTCGCAGCGCGTCATTGAGCGCCGTCAATGGCAGCACTTTGATCAACGGATGGATCACCGCCGGAAACCGCTCGTAGGAAAAGAACACTCCGGAGAAAATCCACATCGGCATCATGACTAAATTGATCAGGCCGCTGATGCTCTCGATCTTCTGCGCGCGGCTCGCAGTCAGCAGGCCGACCCCGCCGAAGGTAAGCGATCCCAACCCTCCCAGCAGTGCAATCGAGAACACCGACCCCAACACCCGCATATGAAAGAAGATGACGCCGAACACCAGCAGCAGGCCAATTTCGATGACCATCAGCAGCAGGCGGCTGGTCATGATAGCCAGCAGAAAATCTCCGCGGCGCATGGGCGTGCCCACAAAGCGCTTAAGCAGTTTTCGCTGCCGCATATCCACCAGAGCAAAACCGATCCCCCACATGCCGGAGTTCATCAAATTCATCCCCAGCAGTCCGGGAATCAGGAAATCGATATACCGCGAGCCTGGCTCCGAAGATGTAACCACCGCTATCGGCACCACATCTTTGCGGCCAGCGGCGGCCTGCAGTGCCTCATTCACCTCCGCCTTGGCCAGCACGCTCTCGGGACGCGCCGGGTCATAGCGATACTCAAATCCTCCCTTCCGATCGGGCTCGATCACGAGATCGAACTTCCCCAGGCGAAATCCTTTTTGCGCTTCAGCGGCTGGCAATACCTGGATCTTGAAAAGTTCATGCTGTGCCGAGCGAGCCAGAAGCGCCTGCGCATCCGGCGATTCGCTTCCCGCCACAATCGCCACCGGCACCGCATCTCCCGGCTTATTACGGAAGGCGATGCCAAGTCCCAGAGCCAGCAGCAACGGGAACACGAAGACCCAGAACACAACTTCCGGCTCGCGCTTGAGTTCGAGCATGCGCGCCATCAAGAGGTGGCTATACCCGGACCATCGCCCGTTCCGCTGCGGCAGAGCCTGCGGCGTTGGTCTGGTGGTGACCGGATTTTCCTGCGCAACACTCATAGGTCTAACCGGACGAACCAAACTATCGCGCCAGCGGCTTCCACTTGTTCAAGAATTCCAGCAGCACTTCCGGAGTAAGCCCCCGCGCATCCTCGAACTCGCCATTCTTCTGGCTGACCACGAGTTTCCCATCACTCTCCGCCACGGCCAGCGCCGGAATGCCTTTGTTCAGCGGGACGTCGTACTTCTTTACCAAGTCCGCGTTCTTGTGCTCATCCGGACCCAAGTCCAGGTGCACGATTTCATAATTCGCCGCCACTACCGGTGCCAGTTCCGGCCGCTGAAACGCCAGGTCGAGCACATGACAGTCGAAGCACCAGTTCGCCCCAAACACCAGCAACAAACGCTTGTGCTCTCGCGCCGCCCCCTCTTCGGCTTCTTTAATCTCCGCATGCGCATCCGCGTCGGCTGGATAGATGTTCTTCTTCATATCCGACGGCTGCTTCAGCTGCGGCGAGTCGGTTCTCTCCACCGACACCAGTCTCCATTGCTCGCCCTGCTTCAGCCAGTACTGATCGTCGGTGACCGTGACGGTTTGCCCGTTGGGCATCCCCGACACCACATCCGCGCGAAAAATGATGCTCGCCTTCTCGGGCCTTACCAGCAGGCGGACGATCTCCACCTTCATGCTGCGTGCCTTCAGACCGAGCCAGAAACTTATATCGGCGTCGGCATCATGCATCTTCGTGTTTAGACTTACCTGCGCGGCTGGATTGGTGCTGTAGAACGCCTTCAGAGCACCGGCGTCTCCCGCCAGCACAGCACTCTTCCATTCCTCGAACGGAACGAAGGTGGCAGTAGGGTCGGCCAAAGGCGCAGCCTGCGCCCAGCCGCACGACGCGATGGTACCTAAAACTAAGACTGTGGCGACCGCACATCCGATAACACGATTCATACACAACCTTCCTGTGGCCATTTTCACTCTTCCCGCAAATGCCTTCCCGTCAACCGCACAAACACATCTTCCAAGCTGGCTTGCCGCGTGGTCAGGTGCTGCAACTGGCTTCCCTGCCGGTCGATCGCCTCGAGCAGCGCCGGGATCGTCAGGTGCGGCTGCTTCACATTCAGGGCAACCATGCCGCCGTCTTCGCGAACCGACTCGACGCTCGGCAACCCGCGCCAGGCTTGCAATGCCGCGCCGTCGGAGTTTCCGCTCACGGAAAACTCCACCACGTGATGTCCCCCGAGCCGCTCGATCAAATCGGCAGGCGAACCCTCGGCTATGATCTGCCCGTGATCTACAATCGCCAGCCGGTCGCACAGCCGCTCGGCTTCATCCATGTAATGCGTTGTCAGCAGCACGGTGCCGCCATCGCGCTGAAAGCCGCGGATAATGTCCCATAACTGCCGCCGGCTCTGCGGATCGAGCCCGGTCGTGGGCTCATCCAAAAATAAGATCTTGGGATTGCACACCAGCGCCGTTGCTACCGCCAGCCTCTGCCGCTGCCCGCCCGAAAGCTTCCCCACCCAAGAGTCGGCCTTCTCCGTCAGTTGCAGTTGCTCGAGCACTTCTTCCGACGATCGGGGTTGCCGGTAAAAACTGGCGAATAGCTCAATGGTCTCGCGCACCGTCAGTTTTTCTGACAGCCGCGTCTCCTGTAGCGAGATGCCCAGCCACTCCCGCATCTCGCGTTCATTCTCGCGCCACGAGTGCCCCAGAATCGACACCTCTCCCGACGTGGGCGCCAGTAAGCCTTCCAGAATTTCGATCGTCGTGGTCTTCCCCGCCCCGTTCGGCCCGAGCAGGCCGAAGCACTCCCCCGTCTGAATCTCAAGGTTCAGCCCGCGCACGGCCTCAAGTTTGCCGTCATAAGTCTTGCGCAGGTCGCAGCATTGGATGGCGGCAGGCACGCAGGCATTCTACCTTGCAGGTATGATCTCCGCACCTGGGACCGATAGATCGCAACCGCACAGCTGGATATTGGAAGAAAACAAATGCCCACGAAGGTACACGAAGGAAACCAGCTTAAGCAGTCCTTCGTGTACCTTCGTGCCCTTCGTGGTTGATGCTTCGCGGTCTGCTAAAATACCGCATCGCGGGACTTGGCTCCCGCATCTCTTCTCCATGCGCATCCCAAAGCGCGGCTTCACCTGACGGCGTTCCCTCTAAGACGCCCGTGTGTCGTTTCCAACCAGTTCTCAAATTCCAAGTCCTCAGTTCTCACTGAGCCTATAGAAGGAAGCCGCCTATGCTGCGCAAACTCTGCGTCTTGTCGTCCCTGTTCCTTACGTTTACGATCGTGTCCCAAGCCCAGGATTCCCGTCACTTCACCTTTCACTACGCCTTCACCGTAAAGAATCTGCCCGCGGGGAAGAAGGTTCGGGTCTGGATGCCCGCGGCCCAATCCGATGCTTATCAGGAAGTGAAAACTGTTTCCGCCAAGGGCGACCTGCCGGTGAAGAAAACCCGCGAGTCTAGATTTGGCGACGAGATTTATTTTGCGGAGACCAATAGCGCGACGCAGCCCGAACTGCACTTTGACGTGGAGTACGACGTGGTACGCCGTGAACGCGCGGCGTTGAATTCTGCGGCGCACGTGATCCCGGCGTCACTTTCATCGACGGAACGGAAAGAAGATTTGCAACCCGATGCGTTAGTCCCCATCACCGGCCTACCTGCGGACCTCGCCGCCAAAGTGACACAAGGCAAAACCCAGCCGCTCGACAAGGCACGCGCCATCTACGACTACGTTTTCACCACCATGAAGTATGACAAGACCGGTACGGGCTGGGGACACGGCGACGTCCTCTACGCCTGCGATGCCAAGAAAGGCAACTGCACCGACTTCCATTCCCTGTTCATCGCCATGGCCCGCTCCCAGGGCATTCCCGCCCGTTTCGAGATCGGCTTCCCTCTCCCGCCCGACAAGCATTCCGCCGAGATCGCGGGCTACCATTGCTGGTCCGATTTCTACATCGACGGCAAAGGATGGATTCCCGTCGACATCTCCGAAGCCTGGAAGCACCCGGACAAGCGCGACTACTTCTTTGGATCGCACGATGTGAACCGCGTGCAATTCAGCATGGGCCGCGACCTGCGCCTGAATCCCCCGCAAGACGGCAAACCGCTGAATTACTTTGTTTATCCATATGTGGAAGTTGACGGGCAGGAATATTCCAACGTTTCGCTGGCCTTCTCGTTCTCTGACGTGGCGCCGACGGTGGCTGTGAAATAAGTTTGAGATTCACCATCAAGAGGAAAATCGCGCGGGAAAGCGTAGCGAGCTAGCTCCCCGGTCGACGATCCCTACAGCTTCGTGCGCAGCGTCTTCACCAACAGTCGAATCGCTTTCTCATTACGCCGGTACCAGCGCCACTGCCTCCGCTTGGTCGCCTCGACCAGGCCCGCACCCGTCAGGATCGCCATGTGATGCGAAATGGTAGGTTGCGTAAGCCGGACGCGTTCTTCAATGTCTCCCGCACACAGCGCCGGTCCGGCCGCCGTGTCCTTCTTACCCTTGGCCTCTGCCTCGCCCTCCCTCAGAGCTTGCAGAATCCGCCGCCGGGTCGGGTCGGCAATAGCATGAAGCGCGCGGTCGACAAAGGTTTCGGTCGATGACATGGATGACTTACGAATAACGCGGAAATCGATGAGTGTCAATCTAGCAGTTTTGTTTTCCAGTTGTCATCCCGACCCCCGAGCGAACGCGAGGGGCGGAGGAATCTGCTTGAGCCGGGTGGTCTCGCTACTTCTTCAAAATCGGACTATACCCGTCCGCGATCAACCGCGCCCGCATGGCCTCTGCATCCTTAACATCGGAGAACGGCCCCACCTGCACACGAAACAGTTTGTCGGTCGTGACCGGAGCCGCCACAAACGCGGGATACTGTTTCTTCTTGAGCGCGTCGACCAATGCATCCGCGTCTTCTTGTTTGCTGACCGCAGCCACCTGCACGAAATATCCCGCCGCCGAAGGCAGAGTCGTGGTTGAGTCAGGCGCGTTGGCCGGAGCAGTTTGCGCCGGAGTCGCAGTCGCAGGTGCAGCCGTCGTTTCCGTTTTCGCGTCGGTCGCGGGTGTCAACTCGGGGTTGGCGTCTTTCTGCTCCACCGCCTTGTAGAACGTCATGGGCTGCGCTGCGGCGGACCCACCGCTCGCCTTAGTCGTGCCCGGAACCGTTTGCGGCACCGTCGCCGCGCTGGCTGTGGTAATCGCCGGTTCTGACTTTCTCCCCAGCGAATATCCCAGCGCAAAGAACAACGCGCAGATCGCGACCAGGCCGAAAAACAGCACTAGCAGCTTACCCGTGCCCAGCGTAATTTCTGTATCTTGTGACGAAGCCATAGCTCAACCCTCAGTAATTATCTCGGCGCCCGACTTCCCCGTCCTCTCTAAGCAATTTTCGCCGGTGGCGCATCGTCGCCCTTTCCCAAAATCTTCTGCAGTCCCGAGAAAAAGTCCACCGGAACCGGGAAGATCACAGTTGTGTTCTTCTCCACACCGATCTCCGTCAGGGTCTGCAAGTAGCGCAGTTGCACGCTGACCGGTTCGGTCGCCAGCAGATGCGCGGCGTCGACCAGCCTCTGCGCTGCCGAGAACTCGCCCTCGGCGTGAATAATCTTCGACCGCTTTTCGCGTTCGGCCTCGGCCTGCTTGGCCATCGCGCGCAGCATCGACTCCGGCATATCCACCTGCTTGACCTCGACGTTGGTGACCTTCACGCCCCAAGGTGAGGTGTGGGTGTCGAGAATGCTCTGCAACCGCAGATTGATTTTCTCCCGATGCGAAAGCAGTTCGTCCAGTTCCTGCTCGCCCAGCACTGACCGCAGCGTGGTCTGCGCGAATTGCGAGGTCTGGTACACATAGTTCGACACCTCGACCACAGCCTTGTTCGGATCGATCACGCGGAGGAAGATGACCGCGTTCACCTTCAGCGTGACGTTGTCGCGAGTAATGATGTCCTGGGGAGGAACTTCGAGCGCCTCTTGCCGCAGCGACACCCTCACAATGCGGTCAATCGGTGCGAACACCAGAGCAATACCGGGCCCCTTGGCCGTTGCCAGCAACCGGCCCAGGCGAAAGATGACGCCTCGTTCGTACTCCGCCAGAATCTTGATGGAACTGAGAAGGTATATGACAACAATAACGATGACGATAGTTGTAAAGCCAAAACCGAAAGCTTCCACGGGAACCTCCACGATCGGAGCGCGAAAACACTCCTACCGCGGATTGTATAGCAGCCGGATGAACGCGGCGCTCAAATCGCGACGAACGAAAGTTATCTGGCTTGATGCCTGACTGACAGGTGCGAGCCCCAATCAACTCCGGTCCGGGTCAACTCCCTGGTCCAAATAAATCCACAGCACCCGGGCCATCCACGTCAGCACCGGCGCCAGAGGCAGAAACAGCACGATTCCCCCGACCACACTCTTCATCAAAGGCCACTTCAACACTTCCCACACCACCACCGCGAGCACGGCAACGGCGCCCAAGCCCAGTACATACCCTATGTACATCGCCCCCAGGAAGTACCCGTCCTCGCGCTCAAACTTCAACCCGCACGCCGGACATCGTTCATACATTCCTGGAAACAACCACACGGATTTGCGAAAGATTTTCCCCGTGCGACAACGCGGACAGAGCTGCTGCAGAATTCCCCGCATCGCGGAAACTTCGGCCCTCTGCATGGACGGAGTCTAACAGGCAGGACAGCTCAGATCTTCGATGCCGCAGGGTTCGCCGCTCAGGAAGGAACCTCTTCGGGCAACCGCTGCGACTCGTGAAACTACTGCGCCGCCCGGGCCACCTGAATCCGGCTCGCATCCACCGAAATCGACCGCTGAATTTCCATCTCGAGCGACGTTCCGGCCTCCAGTTTCACCTCCGGACCGTGCTTCAGCAGCGCCCACGCGATCCCGCCCGCCAGTCCGGCAAGGCCACCATAGCGCGCGCCGTTCAAGCCTCCCGCGGCCAACCCGCCGATGCTTCCAACGGTGCCGCCCACCGCTCCGCCCTTCGCGGCGTCCTCAATCCTCTTGCCAGTGTCTTTGTCGGCCCGGATCGTCCCTTCCTTATCCTTCACGCCCTTGTCCTCCGCCCCCGGCGTGTTCTCCACCGACGCGGGCAGCATTACCGTGTACCCGCTGGGATAAATCATCGTCGTGAAGTGGATCAGGAGTTCCGCACGTTTCTTCGATCGCCCCGCGTGCTCCGTATGCATGATCTTTCCCTGAATATACGTCCCCGCCGGAACCAGAATGCGGTCATTCATCACGAACGGAAACGCAGTCTCGGCATACACCGCATCGCCCTCTTTAGCGTTCTTGGTTGAGATGGCCTGCTTCAGCAGCAGCGGAATCTTAGTGCCGGCCGGAATCACGGCAGAATTCGGATCCGGCGCCTCCGCCAGAGTCACGTCGGGTGGCGCAGTAATTAGCTCTTTCGCCGGAGCCGTATTATCAGAAGATGTCGCGCCCCCAGCCTTAGCGGCGGAATCCACCGGCTTCGTCGTATCCGCCGCCTGTCCCCAAGCCATCCCCGAAACCAGCAGCACTGTCAAAATCGCCCGCATCCAGCACCTCCCAAGCATTCGCTCCCGTCCACGTCCATCCCAGCTTACTACGCCCTAGGCGCTAGGATGCGGGCTTCATTCTTGAAGCTGCCCGGGCCGCTCAAATCTTGCCGACCCGCATCCCACGATCTATCATCGAGCCGTACGCTGCCGCGAAGGAGTCCTCCGGTGTGCACGAACAACGTTGGTAAATCCATATTGCTCGGCGCTTTGTGTCTTTTTCTCAGCTTGCCCTCCATGGCCAAAGGTCAGGATGATCCTCTGACCCGTCCAAGCAAGAAAGCCCGTCCCGAAGCGGACCAGCCGGGGCCAACCAGTGAAGAAAAGAATGAGAGGAAAGCTCCCGCCGCAGATGCCCGTAAAAAGATCTATCAGAAATGGCTGAACGAAGACGCCCTTTGGATCCTAACCGATCAGGAGCGCGCTGACTTCAGCAAGCCCAACACGAACCAGCAGCGCGACGAGTTCGTCGTAGCCTTCTGGGAGCGCCGCAACCCTACTCCACAATCGTCTCGGAATCCGTACAAAGAAGTGCACTACCAGCGGCTCGCCTACGCGAACACGCACTTCGCTGCCAGCATTCCCGGATATCGGACAGACCGCGGTCGCTCCTACATCCTTTACGGCCCCCCAGACTCGGTAGACTCAAGGCCCGGATCGACACCACCATCCGAGATCTGGCATTTCATGTTTGTAGAAGGGATCGGAAGGAACGTCGTTCTCACCTTTGCGGACAAATGCGCTTGCGGAAAATATCAATTGTCAGGAATGAATTCCGATTCCCGCGCACCGCAAATCTTTGACCCTCTGCGGCAGTGAAGTCGGTGGATCGCATTACTTGTAGATCAAGTATTTCTCCCGCACCTTCTGGAATTTCTCCAGCCCTTCCTGCCACTCCTGCGCGATCCTCCTCGGATCCTGCCCCGCCACCAGCGCGTCATACACGCTCTGATTCATCAGCAACTCGGGCATGCGCTCGATCTTAAAATCCGCCGGATACAATTTCCGCAGCGCTGCCGCCAGTTCAATCCCTAGTTCCGGCGCGTCAAATCCATTGCGATCCGTCACCACAAGATTCACCCCTTCGCAAACCTTCCCGGCGTAGTTACTCGTGGTCGGCGTAAACGTCACCGGAACGAACCGCACTCCCGCAATCCCTCGTGCATTCAAATACGCCGCCAGTTCCTTGCCCTTCATCCACGGCGCGCCCAACAACTCAAACGGAGTATCGGTCCCGCGTCCCACCGAAACATTCGTTCCCTCGATAATCGCCACTCCCGGATACAACGCCGCCTCGGTTACAGTCCTCAAGTTCGGCGATGGACTCACCCACACCAGCCCCGTCGAATCAAACCAATCTCCCCGCTGCCATCCCTCCATGGGCACCACGGTAAGTTTCGCGTTGATGTTTCGCTCGGCATTAAACATCTTTGCCAGCTCGCCCATCGTCATTCCAGGCCGCACCGGCACAGTCCAGTAATCCGTAAAATTCTCGCGCCCCGCGTCCGACACCGGACCCTGCACAAATGACCCCGTCACCGGATCCGGCCGGTCCAGAACCATCAGTTCGATCCCAGCTTTGGCCGCGCCTTCCAGAAAATATCCCAGCGTCGTCTCGTAGGTATAGAAGCGTGCTCCCGCATCCTGAATGTCAAACACCACCGCATCCAGATTCTTCATCACATCCAACGCTGGACGCCGCTCCGCATCCGTCCCGCCATACACGCTGTAGACCGGAACACCCGTCGCAGAGTCGACGGAATTGTTGATGCCGGTTGTGTCCAGCGTGCCCGTCACCCCGTGCTCCGGACTAAAAATCGCCTCCAGAGAGACTCCCGGAGCCTTTGCCAGCACATCAATCGTCCGCAGTCCCTGGCTGTCGAGTCCGGTCTGATTCGTCACCAGCCCAATCCGCTTCTTCCCCTCCGCCGCCTTCAGCACATCAAACCCGTGCTCCTCCAGCACATCGATCCCGGTCTTCACGGTCCCATTCCGTGAATTCATCCGCCGCGCCGCGCTTTGTGCCTCGTTGTACCCGGTGATGCTCTTCCACCGCAGCGCTTCCTGCTCCGACGGATTCAACGTCAGCGCAGCCGCCACCTCCGTCGCCACCTTAGACCGCAACGCGATCGCATTCCCCTTTCCGCGCGGATGCACCGCATTGGTCAGCAGAATGATGTACGCCTGCGTCGTCGGATCAATCCAGACCGAAGTGCCCGTAAACCCGGTGTGCCCAAACGACCCCACCGGCAGCAGGTCGCCGCGATTCGACGAGAACGGAGAATCTATGTCCCACCCAAACCCTCGCAGGACCGGCGCTGCCGGAGGCTGCTCGGGCGAGGTCATCTTCGCAACCGCCGCCGGAGACAGTATCCCGCCGCCCCCGCTCAGGAGCGCCTGCGCAAACTTCGCCAGATCGTCCGCCGTAGAGAAAAGCCCTGCATGCCCGGCCACGCCGCCCATCCGCCGCGCCGTCGGATCATGCACCTCTCCCCGCAGCATGTGCTCGCTCTCGTCATACTGCGTCGGCGCAATCTTCGCCCGCCACGCCGCCGGAGGCACATACCGCGTACGCGTCATCTTCAGCGGCGCAAAAATATGCTTCGTCGTATAGCCATCCAGCGTCTCGCCTGATGCCCGCTCCACCAGTGCACCCAGAGTAATAAAGTTAATGTCGCTGTAGACGAATCCCGACCCCGGCGCCTGTTGGGGCGTCTCGGCAAACGCCATCCGGTACGCCGTATCTTTCCCTTCCCACGGCTCCTTCAAATCCAGATCCGGCTCCAGCCCTGAGTAGTGCGTCAGCAACTGCCGCACCGTGATGTCATCCTTCCCATTCTGCGCAAATTCCGGCAGATACTTCGCCACCGGATCATTCATCCGAACCTTGCCCTGCTCGACCAGTTGCATCACCGCGGTCGTGGTCGCAATCACCTTGGTAAGCGATGCCAGATCGAACACCGTATCCAGGGTCATCGGCTCGCGCCGGGGCTCCAGCGCGCGGCTTCCATACGCCTTGCGATAGACCACCGCCCCGTCGTGTCCCACCACCAGCACGGCCCCAGGGATAGTCCCATCGGCAACCGCCTGTTGAATCACGGAATCGACGCCGCCCAAACGGGTGAGCATCGCCGGATGCTTCACCTCGGCAGACGCCCGGACACAGATCAGCAGAAACGCCCCGACCAGAGCGCACGCAATGCGGGAGGAATACGAATGTGATTTCATTTTGAGGATGATGTCTTGACTGTACACAACTCGGCAGTACGGCTCAAGAAACTCAAGTAACGGGAGTGCCCCGGTAGTACGCCCGTCCACGCCAGTGTTGGTCTCTGTATCCTCAGTGTCTTCTGTGGTAAAGATTTCGCCGGCGCGCGAGCTTTACCCGTCCAATCAACTCTGCTATAACCCGCTCAGATCAAAATTCAAGCGAGCCCATAAGCCCTGAACACTCCCCTTCCAACTCTCGTTTCAGCTCTCGACCGGCAAGACGAAACCTTCGCATCCGCCTTCTCCGTATTGCGCGAAGCGATCGACCAACACGCCTTCCCCGCTGCGTCCATCGCGGTCACGCACCGCGATTGTCTGATCGCCCGCAAGGGCCTGGGCCATTTCACCTACGAAATAGATTCTCGGGATGACGGTGCTCGAAAGGGTGCCCCACCCTTCTCGCGCTCTTTGCGAGAGGGTGGGGATTTTGATCCTGCTGTGACGCCCGCAAATCTCTTTGATCTGGCCTCCGTTACGAAAGCTGTCGCTACAACAACCATGGCGATGATCCTCTACGAACGCGGCCTCCTCGAACTCGACGCTCCCGTAGTCGGCGCCGTCCCCGAATTCATGGCTGACACGTCCGGAGAACCTGATCCCCGCCGCCGCAACGTCACGTTCCGTATGCTTCTGTCCCACTCATCCGGCCTTCCGGCATACGAGAAGTTGTTCCTCAAAGCGCGCTCGCTCGACGAGCTGTTGCGTGCCGCCTTCACCACTTCCCTTTCGGCCAATCCCGGTACGCGTGCCGAATACAGCGACATCGGATTCATCATTCTTGGCACCGCTCTCGAACGCCTCGCCCGAGAACCTCTCGACGTTTTTTGCCAGCGCGAAGTCTTCGACCCTCTGGGAATGTCCAACACGACATTCCATCCCCCCGAAGAATCGTGCGATAAGATCCCGCCCACCGCCGATGAACGTCCGTGTAGCGCGGACCCTCCTGTCCCCGAAACCCCGACGGCAGCAAAGCCGCCCGCCCTAAGCCCAGAAGCCGCCCGCAGCACTTTCCGCCAAAAAATAATCCAAGGCGAAGTGCAAGATGAAAACGCCAGTGTCCTAGGCGGCGTCGCCGGACACGCCGGCCTCTTCTCCACCGCCGAAGACCTGGCCTGCTTCGCCCACGCCATGCTCCACGGTGGGCGTCCCATCCTCCGCTCCGAAACCGTCGCACTCTTCACCCGCCGCGAATCGGCGCCGCCCGGCACGTCCTGCGCCCTCGGCTGGGACACACCCTCCGCGCCTTCGCAATCCGGAAAATATTTCGGGCCGTCGTCTTACGGACACCTCGGCTACACCGGAACCTCCCTTTGGATCGATCCCGATCGCCAGCTCTCGATTACCTTGCTGACGAACCGCACGTGGCCAGACTGCGCGAATCAGGCGATCAAGCAAGTCCGCCCCAGATTCCACGACGCGGTTGTCGAAGCGTTGTCAATCCAGCTCTGATCGAACCGCCGTAGGAAAGCTGGCGATTGTTGAAACGGCAGGTCAACTACTTCGGCGCCACGCCATCAGCTTCTCCTTCGTTCGGAAAGATTGATGCGCACCTGACTGATTGTGATTCTAGAATGGTCTGTTTTCCCCATACTCCGAAAGGCGCACGACTTGACCCAAACCCGCAAAGCGAAATCCGATCTCCGCCGCCTCACCACCGAACAAATCCTACCCGCCGCCACTGATCTCGACCGCATGTCGTCGCTCGAAATCGTCCGGCTCATCAACCACGAAGACTCCACTGTCGCCGCCGCAGTCGCCGGCGCTCTGCCGCAGATTGCCCGCGCCATCGACGTCATCGTCGCCGGACTCCGCCAGGGTGGACGCCTCATCTACGTGGGCGCCGGAACCAGTGGCCGCATCGGCGCCCTCGACGCATCCGAAATCCCGCCGACGTTCAACACCGATCCTCGCGCCGTGCAATACATCATGGCCGGAGGTGCGAAAGCCCTCGCCGCCTCCACCGAAGCCAGCGAAGACGATACCGAACTTGCCGTCCAAGAAATGAAGAAGCGCAAGCCCGGCAAGCACGATATTGTCCTCGGCATCGCCAGCAGCGGACGCACTCCTTTCACCATCGCCGCCATCGAATACGCCCGTCGCCGCGGAGCCCGCACCATCGCCCTTACCTGCAACCGCAAATCCCCGCTCGAGCGCGCCGCTGATTTCGCCATCGTCACTGAAGTCGGAGCCGAAGTTCTCGCCGGATCCTCCCGCATGAAAGCGGGCACCGCTCACAAGATGGTCCTGAACATGATCTCCACCGGAGCCATGACACGCTTGGGATACGTCTACGGCAACCTCATGGTCAATGTTTGGACCAAGAACGAGAAACTCGTCCAGCGCGCCATCCGCATCCTCGAACAGGCCACCCGAGCCGATCACGACGCAGCCAGCCACGCTCTTGAAGCCAGCGGCAATCGAACTCCAGTCGCGGTCGTGATGCTCGCCGCCGGTGTGACCCGATCCCAAGCCGCCGCCGCCCTGAAGAAATCCAAAGGCCGCGTTCGGCAGGCTATCGCCACTGCGAAGGCTTAAGATCCACAAATCTCCGTGATCCGGCATGTTGCAATTTCCTTCATCTTGTTGCCCGCGCTCAACTTCGGTTAGTATGCTTTCGTTTCCACTCCCACTCGTCACCCACCCGAATCGAACTCGCGAAGAAGAGGACGTTTATGCGCAAATCCTTTCGCTCAATGATTTTCAGGGCCCTCATGATCGCGATTCTCGTTCCCGCCGGAATGTGCTTCGCTCAAACCGAAACTACTTTGCATAACTTCCAGGGCGCTCCCAGCGACGGATCGCATCCCACCGACAGCTTGGTCGCGGATAAAGCGGGAAATCTCTACGGCACCACCGAATACGGCGGCAATGGCGCATGCAGCCTCAATGGATCCACCGGCTGCGGCACGGTTTTCGAGCTGTCGCCTCCAGCCACCAAGGGCGGAGCCTGGTCCGAGAAAATCCTCTACCACTTTCAGGGCGGCAATACTGGTCCCGACGGCAACGCGCCGATCGGCGGCCTCATCTTTGACCGCAGCGGTAATCTCTACGGCACTACCTCCGGAGGCGGCAGCACCGGGAACGGCACGGTTTTCGAGCTCAATCCGCCCTCCAGCACAAACAGTACCTGGACTGAAGTTGTCCTCTACAACTTCCAGGGCGCGCCCAATGATATCGCGCAGCCCGCTGAAAGCATGATCCTCGATCGATCGGGGAACCTATTCGGCACAACCTTCCGAGGGGATGGACCCTATCTCTATAACTGCGGCGCCGTATTCGAATTGCAACCTCCTGCTGTTTCGGGCGAAGCCTGGACCGAAACCGTGCTGCACAGCTTCAACGGAGATCAAAAGACCGGTATCGACGGCTGCTGGACCGTGTCGGGCGTCATCAGCGATGCGGTGGGAAATCTCTACGGCACGACCAATTTCGGCGGAACCGGCAACAACGGAGGAACCAGTCTCGGTGTCATCTACCAACTCGCTCCGCCCTCCACGGCGGGCGGGATCTGGACGGAGAACTTCCCCTACAACTTCACCGAAGGATCGGCTGGCGGAGGCTCCGGAGCCGCAGGCTTGATCCATAACTCGAAGGGCAATCTCTATGGCACAACGGCGGCCGGCGGAAACCAGATTTGCGATTCCCGCAACGGTAGCGCCTGCGGCATGGTCTACCAGCTCTCTCCACCAGTTCCATCCGGCGGCTCCTGGACCGAAACAACTCTGTACAATTTCGAACTGGCCAATAATAGCTATTGGCCTATCGGCAGCCTCATCTTGGATCCAAGCGGCAACCTCTACGGAGTCACCCTCAACAGCGTCTACAAGCTTTTGCCGCCGGCAATCCAAGGAGACCCTTGGACCGAGAAGGTCCTCTACTCTTTTCCCGGAGGAACCTACGCAAACAACCCCGCTGCCGGTGTAATCCTCAGCAAGTCTGGACTCGTCGGCACCACCAGCACCGGCGGCACCGGACCATGCTCCGGCACCTACCCCGGCTGCGGAACAATCTATCGCGTAGCCCTTGCCCACTAGGTATAGAAACATCGGCGTGTGCTGGCCCGTTCTGGTTGTTGCTTAACTAGAACGGGCCACACAGGTCCGTACACTCCCGATTACCTGTCGCTTCGCATTTCCCCGCTAGAATGGAATTCTCAGGACTCATTCATGGACAAGTTCGTCATCCGCGGCGGAGAGCCGCTGCTCGGCACAGTCCGCGTCAGCGGCGCAAAGAATGCCGCGCTTCCCTGCATGGCCGCCGCCCTGCTCACCGACCAGCCCGTTATCCTCGAAAACATTCCGCAGGTCCGCGACATTCAGACCACGCGCAACCTGCTCGCTGCCATGGGCGCCGAAGTCGAGCTCGGCTACGGACGCGCTCATCACCGCACCACCATCCACTGCGCCACACTCGCCGCTCCCGAGGCTTCCTACGAACTCGTCAAAACCATGCGTGCCTCCACGCTGGTCCTCGGCCCGCTCGTAGCCCGCTGTGGCCACGCCCGCGTCTCGCTCCCCGGCGGCTGCGCCATCGGAGCTCGCCCCATCGATCTCCACATCAAAGGACTCGAAAAGCTGGGCGCGAAGATCACCCAGGAACACGGCTACGTTGAAGCCAGCGCCGACCGCCTCAAGGGCGCGGAAATTGTTTTCGACAAGATCACCGTCACCGGCACCGAAGACCTGCTCATGGCCGCCACTCTCGCCGAAGGCGAAACCATTCTGCAAAACTGCGCGCGCGAACCCGAAGTCGCCGACCTCGCCGATCTTCTGAACAAAATGGGAGCGAAGATCGAAGGCGCCGGCACGCCCACCATCCGCGTTCATGGCGTGAGCAAATTAAAAGGCGCGAAGCACCGCATCATTCCCGACCGCATCGAAGCCGGTACTTACATCATTGCCGGCGCCATGACCGGAGGCGATCTCAACATCGCCGGATGCGATCCCTCGCACCTCGACGCGCTCCTTAGCAAGCTTCACGAAGTTGGCGTCAAAACCAGAATCACAGCCGACTCCGTTCGCGTCATGGGCGACAATCCTTTCATCGCCGCCGACATGTCCACCGAAGAGCATCCCGGATTCCCCACCGACTGTCAGGCACAATTCATGGCGCTGGCCACGCAGGCCGAAGGCACGTCAATCATCACCGAAAATATTTTCGAGAATCGCTTCATGCACGCGCAGGAACTGGTCCGCATGGGCGCGAATATCAAGATTGAAGGGCGCCGCGCCGTCGTTCGCGGCAGGACTCCCCTAAGCGCCGCCGCCGTGCTGGCCAGCGATCTACGCGCCTCCGCCTCGCTCGTGCTCGCCGCGCTAGTCGCCGACGGAGAGACGATCATCGACCGCGTGTACCACATCGACCGTGGCTACGAGCACATCGAAGAAAAGTTAAAAGGAGTTGGAGCCCAAATCCGCCGCATCGGCGAAATGTTCCCCAAGAAGGCCGCCGCGGTAAAGTGATCAAAGATGTATGTGGCGCGGGCGCCCCCGCCCGCGTGCGACGTCAATGCGTGAAATCGAGATGTTTCGCCAACTGACGCCGCCTTCCGCTCACTCGTACATCTTTGACGCATAGAGTATGTCCGCAAGTGTTCGCCAGCTTGGAACTCCTACCGCCCCAATCGTGCTGATGGACTCCGACGCCTCCAGTGACGCATCTTATTTTCTCGGCCACCGTTGAAAATCAAAAGTCCCATTCTTTTTCGCGACGCGAAAGCGAATAAGGGGCCGATGGGACGACCTATCTTTGCAGGGTTAGCTTGTAGATTGATCCCAG
>OBLW0100001690.1_pt1 | contig 18435 bp, 13 predicted proteins | sample 1520161 | NCBI WGS metagenome assembly OBLW01 (sample SAMEA3539309, study PRJEB22396) | soil metagenome | biome: tundra; feature: field; material: soil | place: USA | collected 2010-05 | depth 0.15 m | reverse complement strand
CACATCCCTCTGGGCACTCTCCGGGACTGGGAGCAAGGCCGCGCGGAACCGGACCAACCAACGGAAGCCTATCTAAAGGTCATTGCGCGCGAACCCGAGCGCGTCGAGCGCCTCTTGAATCTAAGGCCGCACTAACCTGCAATTCGCGCTTGAAGCTTCGCCGCGTTTCATCATGGATCATTTACGCCACGTCGCCAACCACCCGGCAGACTTGAAAAGGGAACCGGTGCTCGGCTGACCGCAACCCCTATTGTCCGGCGAAGCTCGCGGGATCTTTGTCGAACATCGCCTTGTGGTCCTGCGAACAGAAGTAATACTTCTTCCCTTTATAAGCGGACATCACTTCAGGATCAGCATCCATGGAACACACGGGGCAGAGCGGGTGTTCGTCGGTAGAGATGCGGGCTTTGGCATAGGCCTGGTTTGAATTCGGGTCCAGCCAGCCCTGCCCCTGGTATTCCATCATGTCGGCTGTCTGCTCGGCTCGTTCGCGTCCGTAGTAGCGCTCGACCACGCGCAGCGCAAGATCGATGCCGGAAGAGAGTCCGCCGGCGGAGGCGAGATTGCCCGCTTCCACGAACCGGGCTCCTCGCTTTAGTTGGATGTCCGGAAACTCCATGGCAAATTCTGTATAAGAACTGTGATGTGTGGTGGCGGCTTTGCCGGACAGCAGCCCGGTTTTCGCCAGCACATATGCGCCCGTGCAAACCGACATAGTGACGTCTGCCGTGCTTGCCGACTTGCGAATCCAATCCAGCATCGCAGGGCTTTCTCCATTCTGCGCGGGGATGACAATCACCTTCGGCGCAGGGGCGGTTTGGAACGTGTAGTCGGGAACAATCTTCATCCCGGCACTTGCAGTGATGGGCTTGGTCGTCTCGGCCACGGTGTAAAGATGGAAGAATGCTTCTCCGCGGGCTGTATGGACATCCTGGAATACTTCCCACGGTCCAGCGAAGTCGATGACCACCGCGCCATCGGAAATCACAAACGCCACTGGGATAGTGCCCTTCGCGGGAGCGACAAGCGGACTGGGCCTGTCCGCTGGTTTATCCTGCAATTTATCCTTCTCGGAACTCTCCTTGCGGGTGTCATTCTCAGCTTTGGCGGTGAATGTGCCGGCCAGGAATCCACAGCCTGCCAGGGACGGAATTGCAGCCATAAAGCCGAGTGCCGCTGATCTCTTGAGCAATTCTCTTCTTTTCATATGGTCCTTTCACGGTTCGATGTTTCATTTCCAGTTTCGTCGACGGCAACTTCCGGCTTTTATTTGTCGCGAGCCGGTCTTGTTCGAATCCCTAGAAATTAGTTCACGGTTGAGTCTGCGAAACGATGCCGGTAGTCGTTCGGAGGAACCCGGAGGACCCGAAGAAATGACCGGCGCAAACTGAGGGTCGAGCCAAAGCCGCAGTCGTCCGCGACTTTCTCCAATTTGTCTTGCGATTCCTCCAACCGGCGCCGGGCCGCTTCGACACGAATGCGCTCCACAAAACGCGCTGGCGTTGTGCCTGTATCCTGCAAAAAGACGCGAGCGAAATTGCGCGGACTCATGCCAGCCCTGGCGGCCAGCTTTTCCACCGGCAGAGGCTGGTCGAGATTGTCGAGGGCCCAGGAACAAATTTCTTCGATTTGTTTCCGGTCCGAGGACTGGAGAGAAAGGGCAGCGCTGTACTGCGATTGACCTCCAGCCCTGCGCAGGTACAGGACCATCTCGCGTGCGACCTTCAGCGCCATTGGTGCTCCAAGGTCCTCTTCGACCAGAGCCAGCGCAAGGTCCATACCGGCTGTGACTCCTGCCGTGGTGTAGGTGTTTCCATCGCGTATGTATATGGGATCTGGATCGACAGTTGTGTTCTTAAACTTTCTTGCCAGTTCCGCCGCCCACTTCCAATGTGTCGCGACACGCTTTCCATCCAAGAGCCCCGCCGATGCAAGCACAAAAGCTCCGGTACAGATTGATCCGATGCGGCGTACGCGAGGAGCGGCTTTGCGCAACCAGAGGATCAGTTCTTCGTCACGCGCAGCCTCTTCGACGCCGCTCCCACCAGCCACCAGCAGAGTATCGATGGGCCCGCGGAGAGTGCGGAACGTGTCGCTTCCGGTCAGCACCAACCCGCAATTTGTAGCGACCGATCTGCGATGGGTGGTGCTTGCGAGCACAACTTTGTAGGGCGCCTTCCGCGATGCGTGTTCCCGGACGAAGATCTCCGCTGCCCGAACAAAAATCTGATAGGGTCCCGCCACGTCGAGGATCTGAGTGCTTGGGGCCGCGAGAAAGACGATGGTTTTCGGCCGATTCAGGGAGGGGAACGGCTTCCTTGGATTCCTCATGGCAGGATAGTAGGTCTGAACCCAGATGGCAGCAAGGACAAAACAAAATCAATTTCTGCCATCTCGAGCAATGGACTGGAAAGCCTACTTTCCCGTAGAGACGGGGCTTCCCCCGTCTCTTTTGGGACGCTGAGGAACTCAGTGCTTTGCGACCCCCTTGCTAGTCTCGCGGTACACTTTTCCCAGGGCCTTCTTGACTCCGATGAGCACTTCCTCCTTACGCACCATCTTTCACGTCGATATGGACGCGTTCTTTGTGTCTGTGGAGGAGTTGTTTGACCCGTTGCTGAAAGGCAAGCCCGTGGTAGTGGGCGGACAGCGCGACGAACGCGGCGTGGTCTCAGCCGCCTCTTATGCGGCGCGGAAATTTGGCGTGCACTCGGCCATGCCGCTGCGGACGGCGGCGAAACTCTGTCCGCATGCCATTTTTGTCGATGGACATCCGGAGCGCTATCGCGAGTATTCGCAGAAGGTGCACGAAGTGCTTGGCCACTTTTCCCCCCTCGTCGAAATGGCCTCGGTGGATGAGGCCTATCTCGACATGACCGGAACCGAGCGCCTGCACGGCCCGCCCATGCGTTCCGCGCATCGGTTGCACGGCGCGATGAAGTCGGCTACACAATTGAACTGCTCGATCGGAATCGGAACATCGCGGCTCATCGCAAAGGTCTCGTCCGCCAAAGCCAAACCGAACGGAGTGGTATGGGTGCTGCCCGGAGAAGAAGCGAAGTTTCTGGCGCCGCTGGCCGTCGGCGACATTCCGGGCGTGGGCAAGGTGATGGAGCAGAAGCTGCAGGCGATCGGCATCCAGAAGGTGGGCGACCTGGCGCGCCTGGACGACCGCGATCTGGAACACCGCTTCGGAAAATGGGGCCTCGCGCTGGCAGGGAAGTCGCGAGGCGAGGATGCGGGCGGGTGGTTCGACAATGCGGTCGGAGAAAGTGTCGATCCCAAATCCATCAGCCACGAGCACACCTTCAATGAGGACACGGGCGATGCCGAGCGCTTGCAGTCCACGCTGATGCGGCTCAGCGAGATGGTCGGACGGCGTTTGCGAGAGGGAGGATACTTTGCCCGCACCCTCCAGCTGAAATTACGCTACACGGATTTCACTACCATTACGCGAGCGCATTCGCTGGAGCAGCCAACGCAGATGGACAACCAGATTTTCGAGCAGGCGCGGCGTCTGTTTTTTGACAACTGGAAGCCGGGCGCGCCAGTGCGATTGCTGGGAGTGCAAGCGTCAAATTTCGAATCTGGTTCCAACCAGCTCGACCTGCTAGAACCCGCGCAACAACAGCGTTGGCAGAAGGCTCTTGCCGCCGCGGACCATCTGCGCGACAAGTTTGGGGAAGCGGCAATCGGCCTCGCCCGAGGCATGAAAGGCGGGTTCCGCGAGCGGACGCACGAAAATCCGGTAGGCTTGCCGGGAAAAGAAGGAAGGAAGACCGTCGAAATTAAGGGCGGTGAGAAAAAGACGGGCGAAAAGAAAAGCGTGGAAGAAGCTGGCGATTAAGGCAAGCGGTAGCGTTCGAGAAAGCGCCAAGCGTCGTCGTTGATCATGTCGGAGATTTCGTAGTAGTTGTGGCTATGGTCCAGGATTTCCTGGTAGTGCACCGGAAAGCCCGACTTCCGCAGCAAGTCCCGCGTCTTTCGCACCTGCGCGATTGAGACCATCTCGTCCCGGTCGCCGATCGAGATAAGAATGGGAATCTTGCGGGTGGCGCGCTGCACGACGGACGCATACTCGTCGGCGATCCCCATGGCGTGGATGGCGGCCGCCGCAAAATAATCGGAATCAAAGAGCGCGCCATCGTAGGCCAAATATCCTCCCATGGAATACCCAAACAGATAAATGCGACGGGAGTCAAGATTCGCCTGCTTGCGCACGTCATCCACCAGGCAGGGAAGGATCTTCGGTATGTGAGGTTCAAGCGTGGGATCGCGTGGAAGTTGCGGCGCGATCAGCACAATCTGTTTCTTTCGGGCGAGAGATTTCCATGCCTGGGCAAAATGTTCCGCCTGATCGCCCGCGCCATGCAGCAGCAGCAACACGGGTAGAGGTTGATCCGCCGCTTCGGCGGGAACGTAGGCGAGATATTCCATGTCGCGGTGGTCGCAGCGGATCGCGTGCCGGGTAAAGTCGCTGGCGAGGGCAGGCAGCGAAAGGGCGCACGCAAAAAAAGTCACCAGCGCCCGGCGAGTTGAGAGTCGAAAATGCCAAGTCATTGCGAGCGAGAACCTGCTTTTACTGAGAACTGATAGCTGACAACTGCCTCTACGAAATGTATTCGCGAATGTAATCGTCGCGTGAAGCGGCAAGTTGCTGACCGTCGCCATCGAAGATGACCTTGCCGTCGCGCAAGATCAGAAAGCTCATGGGCACTTCCCCGCGTTTCCCTTTGGGCAGGGCCACCATCTTGTTGGTCGCCTTATCGAACTCATGCGTCGCCATGGTAAATGCATCCTGCAGGCGGTGGGTCACCATGAGGGCGCTGGTTTTGTAGACGTCGCGCTGCTTCACGATGAGTTCGACGATGGTGTTGGAAGTTACCGGATCGAGCCCGCCGGTAGGCGAATCGTAGAGCAGCACCTCCGGTTCGGTGATGATGGCGCGGGCGATGGCCACGCGCCGCCGCATGCCGCCCGAAAGTTCGGAGGGAAACATATCGTAGGTTTGTTCCAACTCCACAAAGCGCAGCACCTCGCGCACCCGCCGCTCGACCTCCTCGGAGGAGATTTTTTCTTCCACCAAGCGGAACGCGACGTTCTCGTACACTTTGAGTGAGTCGAAGAGCGCGCTTTCCTGGAAGACGATGCCCACGCGGCGGCGCAGTTCGAACAGTTGCTGTTCCGACATGTGGGTGATTTCTTCTCCCAGCACAAAAATGCGCCCACTATCGGGCCGCAGCAGCCCGATGGCCAGCTTCAGCAAGGTACTCTTGCCCGACCCGGCGACGCCAAATATCGCCTTGGTTTCGCCGTGCGACAACTGGAATGAGATGCCGTCGAGCACGACTTTCTCATCGAACGCGATCGAAACCTTATCGAACTCGATGGCGTAGCCGGAAGGATTCGCCACCGCGGCGGCCGGACTTTCGCTGGGCAGAGTAGGAGCCGGCATACCTTACCTGTAACCAAAAACTGCGAAGATGAGCTTGGTGACGAAGAAATCGACAATCAGAATCAGCACCGAAGCAGCCACCACGGCCTGAGTGGTCGATCGGCCCACTCCCTGCGTGCCGCCCTTCGTGGACATCCCGTAATAGCAGCCCACGGTGGAGATGATGAACCCAAACAGTACGGGCTTGATGAGGCCGGTAAAAACGTCGCGGAAGACAAGGATCTGCCAGACGGAGGTCCAGTACTGGTTAGTGTCGACGCCGAACAGCAGATGCGCGACCCCATAGCCGCCGATCAGCCCGAGCAGGTCGGCGATGATGGTGAGGAAAAACAGCATGAAAGAGGTGGCCCCCACGCGCGGCGTAATCAGCTTCTTGGTTGGGTCGGTGCCCAGGGCGCGCATGGCGTCGATCTGCTCGGTGACGATCATCGAGCCCAGTTCGCTGGCCATGCCGGAAGCGTTTCGTCCGGCCACCATCAGCCCGGTGATCAGGGGGCCCAATTCGGTGACCATGCCGAGCGACACCAGTTGGCCGATAAGCGAGACCCCGCCGAATCGCTGCAGGGTGCTGGCCGCGTTCAGCGCCAACAGCGCGCCGACCGAGAGTCCGGTAAGAATCACGATGGGCAGTGAACCGAAGCCGATGAGGTCCGCCTGCTGCAGCATGTCGCCCATGTAAAGGGGACGGCGGAAGAAGTTTGCCAGGGATTGCGCCGACAGCAGAGTGTAGTCCTGGACCGCCAGCGCAATATCTTTGGCGACATCAATGGGTGAAGTCAGTTCGAGTTCGAACGCCATGTTGACCCAGGGAACTGCAGCTTCGGGGATTTCTGCTCAAGGAACTATAGCAGAGAGAGAAATCATCGGGTGATCTGGTGATCGGGCGATCTAAAACTTTTGTGACTTTCAGATGACCCGATCACCCGATGGCCCGATGACTTTTCACTCGCGGTTCTTTTTCTTGATCTCGATGGCCAGCCGTTTGATCTTCTGATTCAGCGTGGAGAGCGGGACGTGGAAGCGTTCGGCCGCCTCGGTCTGGTTCCATGCGCATTTTTCCAGCATGTCAATAATGATCCGCCGCTCGCAGTCTTCCATGATGCTGAATAGCGTCGCCCCTGAATTCGCGTCCAGTGCAGGGACTGAGCTGCCCCGGCCCACGACGTGGTCGGGCAGCAGATCGACTCCAATATCGCTGTCGGAGGATAAGACCACAGCGCGCTCGATGGTGTTCTCCAGTTCGCGGACGTTACCGGGCCAGGAGTAGCTCACCAGCGGGCGCAACGCCTCGGTGGTGATGCGCCGCTTGGGCCGCTCGTTCTCCTCCGAATACTTCTGCAGGAAGTGCTGCACCAGCAGCGGAATATCTTCGCGGCGCTGTCGCAGCGGTGGCAGATCAATGCTGATTACATTGAGGCGGTAGAACAGATCTTCACGGAATTTGCCTTCGCGCACCATCTGGCGAAGATCGACGTTGGTGGCAGCGATGATGCGCACGTCCACCTGGATTTCCTGCACTCCACCCAGGTGCATGAACTTGCGGTCCTGCAACACGCGGAGGATCTTGCTCTGCGTGTCCATGCTCATGGTGCCGATTTCGTCGAGAAAGAGCGTGCCCCGGTCGGCCACTTCGAAGAGCCCCTTCTTCGAGGCAACTGCGCTGGTAAAAGCGCCTTTGACATGCCCGAACAATGTGGATTCGAGCAGGTCGGGCGGCGTGGACCCCGAGTTCACGGGCACGAACGGACGGTCCCGGCGCGTGGAGTTCAGATGAATTGCCTTGGCGATCAGTTCCTTGCCCGTCCCGCTTTCGCCTTGCAGCAGCACGGTCGAGCGGCTGGGCGCCACCTGCGCGACCAGATCGAAAATCTTTAGCATGGGCTCGCTCTTGCCCACTATGTGCTCAAAGTTGTAGCGCTGCTTGAGCGCGCGCTTCAGTTGAATGTTTTCTTCTTCCGCCTTCTGGCGGGCAACCGCAGCGCGCACGTCGGCCAGCAGTTTCTCATTGTCCCACGGTTTCTGAATGAAGTTGGTGGCGCCGAACTGCATCGCCCGGACCGCGTTTTCCACCGTGCCATAAGCGGTGATCATGATGACCGCCTGCTGCGAATGCAGCAGCCGGATTTCCGAGAGCACCTCCATCCCGTTTTTGTCGGGTAGCGCCAAGTCAAGCAAAACTACATCAAAAGTGCGCTGCCCAATCTCCGCCAGCCCGTCGCGCGCGGTTCCCGCCACCACTACGGTGTAGCCTTCGAGTTGCAGCAGGGTCTCCAGCGACTCGCGGATTTCTACTTCGTCATCAATGATGAGAATTCTGCCTGCGCTGGCCGGCGTGCTTTCCGGCATGCTCCGGCGCGTGATCGGCGTTATTTCGGACACTGCTACCTCAGACATGGACTGCCTTCCTGGTCGATATCAATGGGAAATCTAGGGTGAAAGTGGTGCCTTCGCCCGGGCGGCTCTCCACGCGAATATTGCCCGCGTGCTCCTGGATGATTCCATAAGTGACGGAAAGTCCCAGACCGGTGCCGCGATTCTGGCCCTCCGCGGGAGCCGTCTTGGTAGTGAAGAACGGATCATAGATGCGCTGAATGTTTTCTTGCGCAATGCCCGAGCCGGTATCGGAAACTCGCACGCTGACAAATTCACCGTTCAGCGTTGCCACATTCAATGTTCCGCCACCGGTCATCGCGTCCTTGGCATTCAGGAACAGATTCAGAAACACCTGCTGCAGGCGTCCGGCGTTGCCCTGAATCAGCGGAAGCTTCTCGTTGAGATCGGATTGCACCTGGATGTGCGCCACCTTGAACTGGTGCTCGAGCAACGCCATTGTGTCCACGATCACTTTGTTCAGACTGATTTCCGTCAGCTCCGTTCCCGTAGTACGCGAGAAGTTCAGCAGATTATTGACGATCTCCGAAGCACGGAAGGTCTGCCTGGTGATTTTTTCCAGCAGCCCCGCTTTTTGCGGATCGGACTGCAACTGTTTCGCCAGCATCTGCGTGTAAGACGAAATCACCGCCAGCGGCGTATTCACTTCGTGGGCCACGCCGGCGGCCAGCAGTCCGATGGAAGAAAGCTTGTCGGCCTGGGTAAGCTGGACTTCAAGTTCGATGCGCTCGGTGATGTCGTCCATGATCACCAGTCGCCCGACGACGTTGAACTTGCGGGTCACCAGCGGCGCCATGGCGACATTCACCACCCGCGATTCGCCCGTGGGTGTCACCAGGCGGAATTTATACAAATTGTGGATGCCCGGATTCTGCCGGACCCGGTAGAACTCCTCGACGAAGGACGCCGGAAACACCTCGCCCAACGAACGCCCCACCACCTGCCAGCGCGGCTGTGCATACGTGACTTCCATCTGAGAGTTCCAGGACTCGATGCGGTCCTGCAGATCCACCGCCATCACCCCGACATTGATGGATTCAACAATGTTCTCGTTGAAATCCTTGAGCCGCTCGTACTCACTCACCTTCTGTTCAAGGGACGCGTACAGGCGCCCGTTCTGGATGGCGATGCCGATGTATCCCGCCAGCGCCTGCAGTAACTCCACGTCTTCGCTGGAGAGGAAATCGCCTTGCATGGTCTTGCCCAATCCGAGAAAAGCGATGGTCTTTTGCCGCGCGTGGCAGGGAATGTAGTAGTTCAGATCCAGTCGACCGATGGCTTCCTGTGCCGCGCCATTTTCGCGGGGCAGTTGGTGAGTGTTTTCGAAGAAGATATGCCCGGCCGAGTCCTCGATCCGCGGTTTCGCCAGAAACGACAGATCGAGTCCGGTGACGTGAGCAATCCCGAACGACTTCGACAGCTCAAAGCGGGAGGAGTCGCTATTGCCGAGAAAAATTGCGATGCGATCGACCAGTAGTGTCCGCGCCAGCCGATCCACCAGCGACGAAAGCATTTTGTCGAGGTCGGTCTCCGAACTCAACTCGCGTCCAAACTCGATCAGCGTGCGCCGGTAGTCGTAGCCCGCGCGGAAGAAGAACTGGTCCAGCTTTTCTTGAATCCATTTCCGCACCGGATCAAACAGCAGCGCGGTGACCACGACGGCCAATATCAACCCGTAAGGTCCGGAACTGGGAACGCGGGTGTGAACCAGTTCGGCAATGGCGGCCACCACTCCGAAGTACGCACCGACTATGGCTGCCGCGGCCAGCGTATACGCCATGCCGCGTTTGAAGATCAGATCCACGTCCATCAACCGGTAGCGGAAAATGGCGTAGCCGAAAGTCAGCGGCAGCAGTCCCAGTGAGAGCACGGAAACCTTCATGCTGAGCGAAGGCATCACTCCGAACAGATAGGGCAGAACATAACAAAGCGTGAATGGAGTGATTGCGAGGATGGTGCCGCGGGTTATCCATTTCAGTTGCTGCCGCAGAATCGGATTGGTGGCCTGCCGGTAGTTGTTCCAAAGAACAGCCGCTGCCAGCACGAAGAAGATCGTCAGATACGCCCAGTGCACCCGGTTCAGATCGAAGAGCAGCGAGGCGCTCGCCTTCAAGTACTCGAACGCCAGCAACTGGATTCCAAGCAGTACCGCTCCCGGCACATAGAGCATCCGAATCGACGAGCGATGCTTGGTGACGAACTCCCGCCGTTCGGGGAAGGTCAATACGAAGTGCAGAAACAGCGCCGGCTGCAGGAGCCATGCGACTTCATTCGCCCACAGGACAACCCAGTCGAAGGCATTGAACTTGCCCGTGTAGTGCAACGAGTAGAAGACGAACGATACCAGGCAGAAAATGTAAAAGTGAGTGGAGCCCACTGCCGTCCAGCGCCGCATCAGGACATAGAGCCCGATGCCCAGGTAAATGAGCGCGATCAGGCGCAACCAATCGTTCATGGAGCGCTCGGCCGGCACCAGCACTACTTCTACATCCAACGGAACCGCACCGCGGATCAGCGAGTAAGTGGCCTTCGAATAGACGCCCGAGTAGTAAAGTTGGCGGGTAACCGCCGCCAAAGTATCGACGGCGCGGCCGTTGACGCTGACCACTTCGTCTCCGCGCCGGATTCCGGCTCGCTCGGCCGGCCCGTTCGGTTCCAGCCGGTCGGCGACCAGATGGCCGCTCCGCTCCATCCACCACGCGCCATCGTCAGGAATCGCCGATTGATGCTCGATCTTGTAGTTGAAACCCGCAAAGATTACTGCCGCAACCGTGAGCAGAGTCAGCAGGATGGCGGTAAACCGAGCCTCAAATTCGCGGTTCATGGGCTGGGACAGCTGCACGGCGACGCGGGCGGACATCCGTCGCCGCTTTGGCTCCAGCAACTTCACTGCCACCCTCCCCATCTTGATTACTCCCGAGTAAGTCGCTTCCAGAGAGCAACTTCCGTGATTATAGAGGGAATTCAGGATCGCGGCTATGAATTATGGAAGGTAGCTTCTGCTTTTTGGGATGCCATAGCCGACGGAAAATTGCCGTAGAGACGGGGCTTGCCCCGTCTCCGCAGCCGCCGAAAACCGACCCGGCGCGAAGTGATGTCGCTCACTGCTAGAGATTTCGCTGGTGTTTACGATCCGTCGATGACGCTATTTCCAACATCAATATAGGGTCGAGTCCAACCGTCTTGCGGATTGGGATTACTCGTCACGCGGCTGGTACCTTGTCACCCTATGCACCAAGGACAAAGAATGCTCCCTCGGTCGCGCGGATAATGGACGAATAGCTCTTTCACAGGCGGGAATCATAGCTGAAACCGAACAAAGTCCGTTTCGAGCCACTACACGAGCGTCACGATTGATCGATATGTGGTCATGCCCAATCACGTCCACGCCATCATTGTGATTGAGGGACAGCACCAATGCTCCCCGGGAGTGACGGCATTGAGCCACACATCCGTCCAAACTCGTCCAAAACGTCTCGCTGGTTCACTTTCCGCCGTGGTTGGAAGTTACAAGTCGGGAGTCAGTCGGAAGTGTCACGTGCAGGGAATCCTCGATCTCCGATGGCAGCCCCGCTTCCACGACCATATCCTGCGATCAAACGTCGCCGTGAATGCGGTTCGAGAATACATTGATCGCAACCCACAGGCCTGGCTGGAGGATCCTGACAATCCGGGCAGGCCGCTGTCAGTCTGAGACGCGGCAAGCCGCGTCTCTACAGCAGGATTCTTGCCTGCTATTACCTTGCCCTCCGCGGGATTTACAATAACCACATGTCCCGCCTCGATCAGATTGCCGATCTTGAAAGACGCTTTCTTCTCCCCACCTACAACCGCTATCCGGTAGCCTTCGAGCGCGGCAAAGGTGTTTTCCTCTACGACTTCGAAGGCAAGAAGTATCTCGACTTTGTGGCCGGGCTGGGTGTGAACGCGCTGGGACATGCGCATCCTCGGATCGTGAAAGCCATCCGCGAGCAGGCGGCCCGGGTCATTCATATTTCGAATCTCTATTACAACGAATATCAGGGACAACTCGCCGAGCGTCTCTGTCAGCTTTCCGGCCTCGATCGCGTCTTTTTCTCGAACAGCGGCACGGAGGCGATGGAAGGCGCGATCAAACTGGCGCGCCTCGCCGGACACAAAGCTGGCGGCGGATCCAAGTCCCAACTGGTGGCGCTGCAGGGTTCGTACCATGGCCGGACGTTTGGCGCGATGTCACTGACCGGCCAGGAAAAATACCGCAAGGGCTTCGAACCTCTCCTGGACGACGTGACTTTTGTTGCGCAGAACGATATCGCAGCGTTGGACACTGCGGTCAATGCCAACACCTGCGCCATCGTGCTCGAGCCCATCTTTGGTGAAGGCGGAATCCTTGAGTGTACGGAAGAATTTCTGCTGGCATGCAGGACGGTCGCCGATCATTATCAGGCTGCGCTGATCTTTGACGAAATCCAGTGCGGCCTGGGCCGTACCGGCAAAATTTTCGCCTTCCAAAGTTTCGGCGTGGTGCCCGACATCGTCACCATTGCCAAGCCCATCGCTGCCGGAGTGCCGCTCGGCGCCTTCCTGTCGAAAGAACACTTCGCCGCCGCGATCTCGCCCGGTCAGCATGGCACCACATTTGGTGGAGGCCCGCTGGCGTGCCGCGTTGCGCTCGAATATCTGGCCATCGTCGAAGAGGAGCGCCTGCTGGAAAATGTCGTCAAAGTAGGCGGCTACCTGCATCAACAACTCGAGGAGTTGGTCGCGAAGTATGCCTCCGCCCGCGAAGTCCGAGGCCGCGCATTCATTCAAGGACTCGTGCTCGATATTCCCGCGCGCCCGCTGGTGGAACAGGGTCTGGCGGAGGGCGTCCTTTTCAACGTGACCCAGGACACGGTCCTGCGCTTCCTGCCGCCGTTTCTGCTGCAAGAAAAGCACGTGGATAAAGGCATCAGGGTGCTGAAAAAGCTGCTCGGCAAGAAACGCAAGAAAACGCAGAACGCATCATCAGGGGCTGCTGCATAGCTGTGGAGGCCGCCACTTTTTTCCTCTGTAGAGACGGGGCTTGCCCCGACTCCGCCGCTGCAATCCCGAGACGCGGCAAGCCGCGTCTCAACAACAAAAAAGAAGGGGAGCTGGGAGCTCCCCGAAAGCAATAGAGGCGATATCACTTTTGTAAGAATCGGTCTGTGAGGATTTCGTTGCCCATCGAAACGCAGGATCGGAAAGAAAAATTCGCGTCCGCCGAGGCGAGCCACACCCAAGTCCAGGTCCCGGTCGAAGAACATTGGCTCGAACTTCCCCACGGACGCATGCGTTATCTCAAAGCCGGATCAGGCCCGCCGCTCATCCTGATCCATGGGCTGATGGGATATTCGTTTTCCTGGCGGTTCACCATTCCCGCGGTGGCGCCGCACGCCACCGTGTATGCCATCGACAATTTGGGCGCTGGGTTGTCCCCCGCTTGTGACGGCATGGACTGCAGCGTCCGTGCTACCGCCGAGCGCGTCCTGCAGTTTGCGGACGCTCTGGGCATTCAGGATTTCGACCTGCTGGGCACCTCCCACGGCGGAGGCGTCGCCATCATCGTGGCGGCGATCTGCGCCGAAAGAAGCGCGGGAAGCGTTGCCGAAGGCGGCAATCCTACCTGCGCGCCGGGTCTACAGCGCCTGATCCTGGTCGCGCCGGTCAATCCCTGGTCGCCTCATGGCAGAAGGTTTGCCCCTCTTGTGGGCAGCAGTGTCGGTTCCTTATTCATACGCAACACGCTTGCGCACTGGCGCGCCCTGGACTACCTGTGGCTGCGCCGCATGTTCGGCGATGGAGCAAAAATTCCGCACGATTCGCTCGCAGGCTACCGTATACCGGTGCTCAAGAATCACGTCCTCCGGCATGCTTCGCACATCGTTAGGAATTGGACCGCCGACCTCGCGGAACTGGAGAGCTCGCTGCCCAAGATTCGCGATTACCCCTCGCTGCTCATCTGGGGGACGAGAGACCGCGCCGTCGCTTTCCACTCCGCCGAACCGCTGCGCCGGAATTTCCGCAATGCTCGCCTGGTAGCGTTCGAGGGCGTCGGCCATCTACCCTACGAGGAGGCGCCCGAGGATTTCAATCGCACGCTCGTGGAGTTTCTAACCGCTGAAAACAGAAACAGGAATGTTACCTTGTGATGAGTCACACGATGGAGGGACGGCCGCCTCGCCCGTCCAGCCGCGAGTCTTGCGTGCGCGCGCATTTCGATAAATCTGCCATACTGGCATTCGATTCATAATTCCAGCTGGCCACTCCATGCACTTCCATTGGCTGCGTGCCTTCATCGCCGATTACGGTTACTGGGCCGTAGCTCTGGCACTGCTCTGCGAAAGCGCGGGCATTCCCGTTCCCGGCGAGGTCACGCTGTTGCTGGCCAGTTTTCTGGCTTACTCCGAACACCAGCTCCACCTCGGCTGGATCATTGTTGTCGCCACTTGCGCCGGGACACTCGGGGGCAGTCTCGGCTATGCGGTTGGTCTTTACGGCGGGCGTCGGCTGTTGGATCGCTATCAGAGCCTCCTTCGGATTTCACCCGCTACCCTGGAGCGCGGTGAGAAAATGTTTGACCGCTACGGCGCGCCCACCATTTTCTTTGCCCGCTTCATCTTCGGGCTGCGTGTTTTCGCCGGACCCCTTGCCGGAGCGCTGCGCATGCGCTGGCAATCGTATGTTTTTTTCAATTTCATGGGTGCGGCCGTCTGGGCCACGTGCATTGCCGTCGCCGGATATCTCTTCGGCCAACACTGGAGCAGCCTGCTGCGCGCCATGCAGCGCTTCAATATTGCGGTTGCAATTGCCGCGGTGGCGATCGTTTTTCTTTGGTACAGACATCGCCGCACACCCCAGGCGGAAGATGATTAACGCCGGTTCGCATCAGTATTTCTTCAGGAACTCGGCCACACTTGCTTCGTTGGCATCCTTGTTGGCTTCGCACAGGCTGACCATCTCCAGCACTTGAGCCAGATTGCGAGGTCCCCCCGCAAACTTGGTGGCTCGGTCCTTAAAGAAAGCTTCCGCGTCCGTGCGGTGCTGGCTGTCGCAATGATGGGAGGCAATCAATGGAAGAAACGCGCCAAAGTCACTGGGAAGCTTTGCGATAAGCGCATCCCAGTTCTGCTTGACAAAGTCGTAAGCGAGGTCGCGGGTCTCGGAAAAGCGACGGGCGGCAAAAAGGATGTTTATCGATTCGTTATCGTCGAATTCGTCGGTCAGGACAATCGCGAAGGCCTTTTTCAGAATCGCCGGGTCGCGGAACGAGCCGAGCGCGACCAGCAGCGCACCGCGCACCCTTTCATCATTTTCCTTTTTAGCCTGGGAGCGCATGCGATCGAACAGCGCCCGGTCGCCATGACGAGCCGCGCCGGTGAGCACCACGTCGAGCATGTCGGGATCTACTCTGCTGTGATCATCCAGCCATGCCACCGCCAACTTCCCGGCCTCATCGAGGAAAGCTTGATCCTCAGCATGGTTCGTCATCACTCCGACGATCGCAGGACGCAACAACCGGCTGTCATCTTCTTCACCGGGCCTGTCCTTCCAGCCGAGCTGCTCGGCGCGCTCTTTGTAGAGGTCCGAAAGGTAGCGCCGATATTTGGGCAGGAGTGGACCGGAGACAAAGTTCTCGTCGAGGTTCCCCACAATCGCGATGGTCTTGGCCACGACTTGCCGGCTCGGATCATGCACGAATCTCGGCATCAACGCCATGGCATCTCCGAGCGGCATGTATCCCTCAGTAAGAGCTGCAATGTTGCCGATAAGTCCTACACGTTCGGATAAAGTGAGAGTTTTCTCATCCTTCAAAATCGATTCGAGCGTGTCCTTGTCATAAAGCACGCGATAATAGCCGGCCTCACCTGCGTTGTCGTAGGTCCACGCCGGACAACCTTTGGCTTTCGCAAGGCGTAGGCTCGCTTTCTTGCTGGTGACGAGAGTGCATTGACGCTCGTCGCCATCGCCAGCGGGATAACGAACGCACACCGGGATATTCCACAACTGGTCCGCCGACCCCGCGGAGCCTCGCGGCAGAAAACGCTGCTGTGAGAGTTGGAGTTCTGCGTTTCCGCCCGCGCACGACAGATGGGCCGTAACCAGCGGAACTCCCGGCTGGTCCAGAAAGGTGGAGAATGCCTTTGCGATCGCCGGATCGCCTGCGCTCACCGACTGAAGAAAATTCGCCGAAGTCGCATTGCCCCAGGAATATTCCTTGAGGTAAGCGCGGATTCCGGCCTGGAATTTATCCGCGCCCATGTAGGACTCGAACATATTCAGCACTGCCGATCCCTTGTCGTAGGTAATACCGTCGAACGCGTTGGCTATGTCATCGTCCGAGAGAATCTGCTGCCGTATCTGCCGCGAGCTGACTAACTCATCGGTGCCCATTGCACCCTGATAGCTGTTCAGCTCGCCAATGTTCATCTTCCATTCGGGATGGTATTGGTTGACGATCTTATTGGCCATCCAGGAAGCGAAGCCTTCGTTGAGCCAGATGTCGTCCCACCAGGCGGTCGTGACCAGGTCTCCGAACCACTGGTGAGCGAGCTCGTGCGCCACCACACTGGTGGATCCGCGTTTTCTTCCCAGCGTTGCTTCATCGGTTTTCATCAAAAGAATTCCCGAACCGTAGGTCACCAGTCCGGGATGTTCCATGGCATAGCCAACTCGCGGAATGGCTACCTCGTCCAGCTTCTCGAAGGGATAAGGAATGGCGAAATATTTTTCGAGCAGATTCAGAACGTCGCCCGTGGTCGAGGCCGAGTATTCCGCTTCGGAGCTGTGGCCGCGGGGCACAATGATGCGGATCGCGGTGTGGTTCGCTCCCGCGTGCCCCGCGTCGATAACGTCCATGGGTCCAACCGCGATCGCCACCAGATAACTGGGGAGTGGCTTGGTTTCCGCAAACTTCACGGTCTTCATGCCGCCCGAAACCGGCTCTTCCGAGAGCACCGGGGTGTTGGAAAATGCGCCATCGTCGCTGGGAACGTTGAGCGTAACTTGCCAGGGAACCTTGTAACCGGGCTCGTCAAAACATGGGAAAGCGCGTCGCGCCGAAATCTCTTCGAATTGGGAGTAGATGTACCAGGAATCGCCGTCTTTGACCTGGAAAATCCCGGCCTTGTCCTTGCGGCTGATTTCGCCCTGATAGTTGATGTGCAACTTCGCCGGGCCAGGACCGACCGTATGGTCGAAAGAAAAGCCAACCAGGTCCTTGGGCTGCGGGATCACTTTCGCATTGAGTGTCTGCCCATTCCAAGTCAAAGTTGCGTCTCGCACGGTGAGCTTTTCCGCGTTCAACCAAAGCACCGGGCTCGCCTCCTTGAAATTGAGGTCGATATCCACCGCGCCGGTGAAAGCGTCCTGGTCGGGGACAACCGTCAGATTGAGGCTGTAGCGCACCGGGGCCACGGCGGTGGGCAGACGAAACGAGGGCGGCTGAAGCCCGTTTTCAGCAGCTCGGACGAGTTGGCAGAAGGGGTTGGCAAAACAGCAGGAAACAAGAAGTACGAGAAGCAGGGGCGGTCTTTTGTGGCGCATAGAGTCTCATTGTATCCTCGGTCACTTCCCCTCGCCGCTCGGCCGTCATATGCTGGAGAAGCATTGCCCAGATCGAAGACGAAGGTGATCAGCCACGTGATTTCCGAACGCACACAAACCAGCCTGCAACCGGCATCCGCGTCCCGCTTTCCGCGGCTGGCACTTTCGCAGGTCTGGGTGCGATTCCTGCTGGCCATCGTTGGACTGATGCTGGCTTTTGGCGCAGCACTGTTCTCGACGATCCTGGGCGAGTCGGGAAACCTCTGGGGAACGATCATCCTGGCCTCGGCGGCATTATTGCTTGCGACATTCGTCGGCCTGACCACCGTGCCTTACCTGGCGCGACGGGTGGTTGCCAGCCGCGTCCGTGAAGCGATGGATTACGACGTCACGCGCGCCGGGCTGATCTACATACTGATCAGCGTGGTCATCGGAATTGCCGCCATCATGTCCGGCAACAACCTGATCTATGTAGTCGTCGCCGCGTTGCTATCGGCCATTCTGGTTTCCGGCATCGCTTCGGCGCTCGTGCTTCGTAGCCTGGCGCTCGACGTGCACTTACCGGAACATGTTTTTGCAGAACGTCCGATGCTGGCGCGTTTCCTCCTGCGCAATACCAGTTCGTGGCTGCCGTCTTTTTCCGTGCGCGTGGTTCCCGCCAAGCGCAAAGGCGCCAAAGATCGCTGGAGTTGGGAAGCCTCGACCTTCAGCTGGCCCCTCAATCGCGCACCTGAGGACCAGTGGCTGCGCCTCCCCGACCGCCGTCTGCGACGCGTGCGCGAAGAAGCCGAAAAGCCCATTCTTCAGGAATCCATTTATTTCCCTTTTCTCGCTCCGGAACAGGAACTTCGCGCCGACCTGCAGATCAGTTTCCCCACGCGCGGCCGTTACCGCGAGAAAAATTTCGGTCTGGCCACGCGCTTTCCCTTCGCTTTTCTGATGAAGACCCGCCGCATCAACCTGGCCCGCGAAGTGATTGTCTACCCGGTTGTCGAACCCAGATCGGAAGAGCACACGTCTGAACTCCAGTCACTTAGGCATCT
>OBLW0100001687.1_pt1 | contig 18446 bp, 12 predicted proteins | sample 1520161 | NCBI WGS metagenome assembly OBLW01 (sample SAMEA3539309, study PRJEB22396) | soil metagenome | biome: tundra; feature: field; material: soil | place: USA | collected 2010-05 | depth 0.15 m | reverse complement strand
AAGGCCATCCGAGGCATCAGAACGGACTGGGCGACGGAGAGAAAGTTGCGGAGGACGTCCGCCAAGCGCGCTGCGGCAGCGTAAAGACCGAGCGCATGTTCTCCGAGATACCAGCGCACGGCAATTTGTCCGCTTCGATGATAGAGCGTCGACATGAGTGAAGAGGCCGCGTAATGCAGGCTCGGTACGAGAATGACCGCCCATCGGCGGGGCGCAATCGAAAACCGGAATCGATATCCGGCTCGCAACAGGAATGCCCAACCGATCAAACTTGTCAAAAATGCAGAGCCAAGAATACTGATCGGCACCCAAACCACGTCTCTGGGCGACCGCACCATGGTGAAGATGCCAGCAGCGTAAAGAGTCTGTTGAGCAATCGAGATGAAAGACTGAACGTGAAACATTTCAAGTGAAGACAACAGATAATCGAGCGACAGGCTGCCGGTTATCACGGATGCGATTCCGTAGAACTTGAGCAGAAACCGTACGTCGTGGCGGACCTCGAAACTGGCGACTGCGATAACGACAAGAATGGCGACTCCGGCCGCCAACATGCGAAGCACCAAAACATCGGAAACTATTTCAAACGCGGCTTCCCGACGAGCGGCTACTTGTTGCGCGGAATAGGCGGTGAGGCCGGGATTTGCCACCAAACTAGTGAAGGCACAGACAGCCGCTACATAACTCCACAAGCCATAGGTATCGACACCCAGTCGCCGGACGAGGAAAGGGAACGTGGCGGCGGATATCGCGGTGCCCGCGACTCGAGCGGTGGTGACGGAGAGTGCGAATCCTCCGTAACGCAACAGAGGCTTTGAAACGCTCAATCACCCTTCCTATGCCGCAAGCTTCGCGAGTATCTCAAAGTCTGTTGCGACGATTACGGATCGCTCGCTCGAAGATATTCTGCCAATCTTGCGTGACTCTTTCCCAGTCGAATTGCCCGGCGCGACGAACAGCCGCGGTGGACATCTTGAGGCGTAAATTATCGTCGAAGAGTAACACCTCCAACTTTTCCGATAATTCGCTTTCCGATTCTACCAAGTAGCCAGTTTCGCCGTTGACAACGTAGTCGGGATGGTATTTTTGCATTGCGATAGCTGGAAGTCCGCAGGAGGCCGCTTGTCCGAGAACTTGCGGATGACCTTCTAATATGCTGGGAAAAAGAAAAACGTCGGCATGCCGCATTTCGTTGGCGACACCTTGCTGCGAAAGATGGCCGACGAAGGTTATGTTGCGGCAGTCCAATTTGGCGGCAAGAGAGCGGTAGTTGTCTTCCTCCTCACCTTTGCCCAGCAACCGAAACTCAACGGATGGCCATTTTGCTGCCTCGCGAATGACAACATCGACTCTTTTGCGAGCTTGGAATGATCCGACGTAAAGCACGGACAGCCTTGACTTGGTCGGGCGACCCTCGACGGGGGGACAAAATAAAACGCGATCGACGCCGTCGTACACCGTATCCGCTTCCGTTCCGAAGCGGTCTTTGATGGTTTGCGACACGTAGCGCGAATTTCCAACTACAGAATCGGCGTCGCGAATCGCTCGTGTCATAGTGGGCGATATGGCGATTTCATCGACAGCCATTACAACATATGTGACAAGCGCAACCGGAAGACCGAAAGAACGCCTGGCAAAAAGGAATAGCGAATCGAGCGGTCCCTGGCGAGGGAAAAAGTAGATATCGATTTTCGAAAGTAGAATTTGCGTAAGCCATCGTGCGGTGTTTCCGTGTCGAGCGGTCGAGAGAACTTCAGTGTTTTCGCGCCTGCGAATTCGGGGATCCGCCGCCCCGTCGCCAAGAAGAATTACTTTGAATCGATCGGGAGGAAGGCGGCTTATGACCTCTTTCGCGGTCAAATTCTGTGCGTTGGTATTAGCTTCATCCGCGAAAGAAGGAGTGAATAGCGTAATCATCAAGATGTCAGGCCGCCACCAATATTGAAACAATTCGAAGCTGAAATTCTAGCGGTGGCGAGAGGCTGGATCATCGTTCGCTAGCCTTTTGCTGCGGTCCAGAGAGGACCTCAGAGAGAACGCTCGGAGAAATTGGTTGCACCAACCGGGAATCAGTGTTTTGTGCTGGCGTCGCTTCGATCAGAATATCTGGAATGCGCAGCAGTTCATCCGGAAAATTGAGCATGCGTCCTGCACCAAAACGAGCATACTGGGGTGCGTAACCCGCGTATGCGTGGCGCAGCCATCCGCAGAGGAACGCGGGAATTCCCACCGATGCACATTCGGAAGCTACCGTGGACTCCACCGTCACCGCGCACCAAGTCTGCTCGAGAATTTGTCGGGAGAGCGGCGTATCCGTCACCGTCACTAACTTTTGCTCATCGGCAGTGAGAACGCGAGCAACTAGCCTCTGGCGCTGGCGCAGACTTTCAAACGGATGGAGTTTCAGGACCAAGCTCTTGCTCGCCCTTCGCGCGACGGAACAGAGCCGGGGTAATACCTCTCGATATATCGGTTCTACCCGCCACAGATCTGTCTCATACGGCTCGGTAAAAAATGTGATCCATGGCGCCCTATCACTCCAAATTGAGCAGTTTATTCGCGGCTGCGATGGCGCCCCAACCACACCGTGGCTGTCAACACCACAAATGCGTTGCAAATAATCGCGTTCCATTTCTCCTTTGGCAAGATAGCTTGAAAAGCACGGATTCTTTAGCGCCATAAAACAATCAAGTGCTCCGTGATGACAAGCGACTGCTGGAACTCCCCGCTGCTTGGCCAAAAGCAGAGGGATACGCGTGTAGGGATTTGAATCGTCGGCGCTCAGACAACCCGTCAGCGAGCGCGACTCGAAGACTTTAAGCCACGCATCGCGGATGCCGATTCCCCAGCGCAACCAGCGTATCCCCTTTTTCAATATGCCTAATTGGGTTCCCAAGCTCAGAACAGAATCTTGTTCTAGCAAATTTTCCATCTGCAACCAGTCTTCTTCAAGCTTCTTCAATTCCTTTCGGTCACACTTTTCGGATGCGAAACTTGCGAGACGCGCCGTTTCTACGTTTGTGGGCACGGAAGAGACCGCTGCGGACTCACGCGCCAGAACCAACAGAAAGTTCTGATCCGGCAGCATTTTGGCATAATTCAGCGCTGTTTTAGTGACATTCGAATACGCGGTGGGAAGGAGCACGGCCGGTTCCGACGACTTCGTCGGCAACGGAGCGAGCTTCTTTCGCCAGCGATATTTGGGATCATATTTGTCGTAAACCACCTGTAGTATCTGCTCGGTCGTGAGGTTCATGGCAGCAGCTCCGCGACGGCGAATTCCGCGCCCAATACCCTTTAGCAATCCCAGTGAACGCACTTGAACCGGGATTCCCAGTTCGCGTTGCAGAACCTGTGCCGTTACGCAGGACCGGCTCGCAACCAGCGTTTGACACGTTCGCAGTCTGTCAGCCAACCGAAGTGCGAGCCGCGTCTGCTGCAATTCCGAATACAACATCAAACTGATTACATCCCACCAATCGATGCCAAAGCGGTCCACGACGCGGCCCATACCCGGCGCCAGCAGAGGACGCCAGGCCTGCAGGTCGACAATTTCCAGCGCAAGATCGAAGATGCTGAAAACGGGGCAGCCGAGTGCCGCGCTCTGTTCGTCATAAAAAGATTTTGGCGCCCGACCTAGATCGATCACTGAATCCCAATGTTCATGCATCCAGGAACCGGTAAATTTGTCGTCGGAATGTAAGAGGAAGACTCGCATGTACTGAAGGTAGAGATTGAGCGTCAGGCCATATGCCCAAGAAATCGTATGCTGAAGCTGAGACTTGGGCCACTGACCGGTTAACTCATTTTGCCACTAATTCCCATCTTAACGGCGTCCCTTGCCGTACATCGACGGAAGCGCGTTTACCTAGAATTTCTTTCAGGTGGCGCGGGGGCAGGCCATCGGCGGGGCGAATTGAGCGGATGTTCTGTTCTGTAAATGACTCGCCTTTTCTTATGTCTTCGACAATGAATAGTGAGCGGCGAAACTTCTTACTATTGACCTCGCGCGGGCTGCAGCCGAACTGGATCGTACCTAACGCTTTCTTGGCGGTTCGTACAGCATCGACCATTGCCTTGAACTCGTCGGGCTCTAAAGAAAATGCGGAGTCCGGGCCTCCATCGGCACGACTCAGGCAGAGATGTTTTTCAATGATGGACGCTCCGAGAGCGACGGCGGCCACGGGCAGTGCAATGCCCATCGTGTGATCGGAAAGCCCGACAGGGCAACTGAAACGCCGGGCCATTTCTGGAATGGTGAGGAGATTGGCCTCTTCAGTAGGCGCTGGGTAGGCGCTGGTACATTTGAGAAGAGCGATTTGAGCGGCACCAGCGTTTTGAGCGGTGTCGACGGCTTCGGAGATTTCATCTTCGGTGGCCATTCCCGTCGACATGATCAGAGGCTTCCCGGTGCGGGCCATTTTCTCGATCAGCCCGATGTCTACTAATTCGAACGATGCAACTTTATGGACGGGGACGTTCATCGCTTCAAGAAAGTCCACGGCCGTGTCATTAAACGCACTGGAAAATAGATGCATTCCTAATTCGTCAGCAATCGTTTTCAATTTCGGCTGCCACTCCCACGGAGTAAAAGCCTCCTGATATAGGTCGTGAAGAGTGCGGCCGTCCCACAGAGTGCCGCCAGAAACGCGAAAGCATTCTTTGTCACTGCGCAAGGTAATGGTATCGGCGGTATAGGTCTGTAGTTTGACCGCATCTGCGCCTGCCTTTTGTGCAGCGTGGAGGATTCGTACTGCTTGATCGAAATTTTGATTGTGATTAGCGGAGAGCTCAGCAACGATATAAGTGGAACTGCCTTCCCCGACCTCTCGCCCCGCAATATTCACGGTTCCTGCCACCAGTTGCCAGACATCGTCAACCCTTCCGATCCCGCAGAAATAAAACCACGGCCTCGCCTTTCAGCACAACCTCGCCTTTTTGGTTCTCGCAGACAGTTTCGAGCGTTGCGATAGGCTTGTCTTCCCTGATGGAAATCACGGTCACCCTGGTTGTGATTACGTCTCCGACAAAAACGGGAGCGACAAATTGCAGACTCTGACTCAGGTAGATAGTTCCTGGCCCGGGCAGTGTATTCGCGATGGCCGCCGAAATCTGAGAAGCGGCAATCATACCGTGCGCAATTCGTCGCCCGAAGCGCGTAGCTCTGGCGAACTCTTCATCCAGATGAATAGGATTTCGGTCCCCGGTCAACTCCGAGAAGCCGCGCACCACCTCATCCGACACAATAAATGTGTGCGCTGCTCTATCGCCAACCTTCATCATTCAGACTCCCCCTGCACAGTCGGCCACCTACAAAAGCCCCTTCGAGCGTAGCTTCTGTTCCTGTTGCGGCCGCATGCCCTCCCACTCTTCTTTCAATATAGCGAGACAAACAACGTCGTGGAACTTCTCGCGTTTGAAGATGTGTTTGCGAAACAATCCCTCTTGGGCAAAACCAAAACGACGATGCATTTCGACCACACCCTCATTAAAAGACAGGACCTCGCAACACAGCTTTTCCAACTTCAATTCATCAAACACGTAGTTCAGGATCGCGTATTCAACATAACTACCGACACCTTTCCCTCTGACGTTGGGACTAACCACGTAAAAAGCCCAGTAGCACCGCCGGTTCCGTAGGTCGATGGAGTACAGATTGGCAAGCCCAACGTTTTCACCGTCGCAGACAATAATCCAATATTTGCAAGTCGGATCTCTAAGAACACGCGAAAACCAAACCTGATGCTCTTCTACTCCGATCAAGTGGTCGGTATACATATAGTCGGCCACTTTCGGCAGGTTGCGCCATTCGCGAATCATAGCGATGTCGTCCGCACGGATATCGCGTAATAAGGTCACGGCCCCTCCTTCATCTTTAAGAAGCGTTCTCGTCCCTAAGGATGGACGCGATTCGGCCCGCTCCTCCGCCATCAACTAAACTGCGCGCGGTGCTCGACAGTGCTTGTCGTTCCTGGACCGAATTCACGAGTTGACTGACGAGTTGTGTCATTTCATCAACTTTAAAGCTCGATCCGCCCGCCACCAGTCTTGCGGCGCCCGCAACGTGCAGCGCTTCGGCATTGAGCTTCTGATTCTCCGCCACAGCCACCAGAATGGCTGGAAGGCCAAGCGCGCAATACTCCCAACATGAGCCCCCAGCAGCCGAAATCGCAAGATCAGCCCATCCAATCAGTTCCTGCATGTTAGTCACATTGTTCAGAATGCGGCAAGTGTGGCGGGATGTGGCTACCGCTTTGGCAAGGGACGCCAAGTGCGGATTACTTCCTCCGGCGACCACAACCACTTCCAGGCGAGCGACTTCAACCTTGTCGATCGCTTCCACGACCCGGCAACTGACATTGCCAGGGTCGCTTCCACCCATGCTCACCAGCAGTCTGCGGCCTACAGACGAAATGGTCCGAGGTGCGCGCGCGGCAACAAATTCGCGCCGCAGAAGCGCATATCTTGTTCCGAGAAAAAGTTTCGTATACGACTCCCGGTCCCGATAAAGACACTCTTGCGCATGAATGTTCTGATTCAGGATAATGTCTGCCGCATACGTCCCAGTGCGTCCATTATCATCGATTAACACAACCTTGAACCCTTCATTCTTCAGAGCGCGTTGATAACCCGGCCCAAACTCGTAGCCGTCCGCAACCACCCACGCTGGCTTATGAGTTCGAGCAAGCGCCAGCAGTTGCTCGCTGTCGAAGTTGCTTCCGCGCGTGCCGCCAATTCGAACCACCCCGGCACCCTCGCTGCGGATGCGCTCCCCAATAGCCGGTGTCGACTCGGCCATTACGAATATCACCCTACCGCCGACATGCTGCCACGCCTGCGCTAAGGCCAGGCAGCGCATTACGTGCCCGGTCCCGATAGCAACCGATGCATCGGCCCGGATCAAAAGCAATTCACCGCCAAGCTTTCTCACTGTCGCTTTGGACCCTTGATCAACGTACGCGAAATACTGGCTCAATCATCTGACCTTCCAGAAAATGTTCGGGACGTTCATCGCCAAGCCATTTCGAAACGGTCTTGCAGACTTCGGCGTACACGCGAAGTGTATGTTCAATCGCCAGAGGGTCGTGTGCTGCGGTCATGTTGTGAGTTGCTAGGAGAAGCACTCCTCGCTTTACACATTCCTGGGTGAAAAGACTGCGCACCAGGAGGCTGTCTTTACCGTCGGCGTCGAGAAACTTGATAAGCGACCACGTCGGATATCCGATACATTTGATTCGCTCGTGCAGACCGGCTTCCTTGGCTAATGCGTTCAGCCCTTCTTGCAGAACGCGCCCGTTTGCGTCCATCCGCGCGAGCGCATCGGTCGTTTCGAGTATGTCGAGAACTTTCATCGCTGCGGCCATGGAGGCCACTTCACCGCCGAAAGTGAAACTGAAAAAAATATCTTCAAAGATGTTCATCACGTCGGCTCGACCGACGACGCAAGAGATTGGGAATCCGTTGCCCATCGCTTTGCCGAAGCACGCCAAGTCTGGAATGACTCCGAACTTTTTTTGCGCGCCGCCTAAGCCCAAATGAAACCCGGTGCAGATTTCGTCGAAAATCAGTAACGCTCCGTGACTATGCGCCAAGTTTTTTACACCTTCAAGAAAACCTGCGTTTGGTGGCCAGAAGTTTACTGGCTCCATGATGACTGCAGCGAACTCGTTTTCGTGCTGTTGCAAAACCGTGTGCAACGATGCGAGGTCGTTGTAAACGAACGGATGGGTGAGAGCGCGGACCGATTCTGGGACGCCGGCGTTGCGAGTCGTGCTGCCGATATACCAATCCTGCCATCCGTGATAACCGCAACAAGCGATACGGTCACGTCGAGTGAGAGCACGAGCGGCGCGGACCGCGCCCGAAGTTGCGTCGGACCCATTTTTCCCGAAGCGCACTTTTTGCGCGCACGGGATAATTCCAGTAAGACGTTCGGCCAATTCGACTTCCAAAGGGTGGGGTAAAGAGAAACTATGGCCTTGTCCGAGTTGGTCGGCGACAGCTACATTCACTTCTTCATTCGCGTAACCGAGGATATTTGGGAGCAGTCCTTGGATGTAATCGATGTATTCATTGCCGTCCACATCCCAAACTCGGCAACCTTTGCCCTTGGCGAGGAATAGCGGGGCCACACCGTAAACGTGCTGGTTGGCGCCTTTACTGAAGGTCTGAGAGCAACCCGGAATCACTTTTTTCGCGCGACCCAACCATCCTTTGGATTTTTCGATCGCGCGGGCGGGGGCGGGAACGGGAGGGGCTTCCTGGAAAAGACTTCTGTAATATCCGCGATTTGAAACGATGTCGGAGTTCATCTTCTCGAGACTCGGATTTTTTTTCAGCAATTGGAAAATGTCTTTCATTCCAAAACTTTCCTGGGCGCAAAAGGCTTTGTATACCGCCCGAATGAAGTCTAGATCCGCGTTTTCGTCGACCGTCCAACGATAGTGTTGATACAAGGAAGTTGAATCATTTTCGACGTTAGCAGTACGAAACTTCTCGGAACGCAAGTAGGGAGTCACGTGTTCGCGCTCCGAAGTTTTAGTGGCCTCGTGCCATGCGCGTTCTAGCGCAGCAAAAGAGAGGACTTCAGTATCGAGTCCATCCGGATAGCTTCTCACCATGGCGTTCGACACATAATCGACGTCGCCGCGCTGGAAGCGGCGGATGACTCGATCTATGACATCGGGATCGATCAAGGGGCAATCAGCGGTGATTCGGACTACCTCCTCGGCCTTTTCTGCGAGTGCCGCTTGATAAAAGCGGTCTAACACATCATTCTCGCTTCCTCGATAACAAAGAGTGCCTTCTTGCTGACACATTCCTTCGATGGCGTCGTCGGCTGGGGAGACTGACGTGGCTACCACCACGCGATCGACGAGTTTGGCTCGTTTAACGCGTTCGATTACACGCGCCAACATGGGGCGCCCTTCAATGTCGGCGAGACTCTTCCCGGGCAAACGACTTGAGCCCATGCGAGCTTGAATGATCGCGATCACCGGGCCTTTGCGCGTGTGCGTGGTCCAATCGAGAGTTTGAGGCCTCCCATCTTCGGACGACTTCTTGGCTGCTTCAACTACCCGAATCACATCTCGTCCCTGCTCAAGGTCGACCATTGGTCCCGTTCCGCTTCCAAGAGATTCCAGAAAATGAAGTATTTCCGCCACGTACATGTCGTTTGCTTCGAAGTTGTACGGAATAGTGTTCCAGCAATTCTGTTCGGCGGAGAACCAGCGTACCTCCTGAACATTAAAATCCCACAGCGCCGTCCCGGTTTCGCCTACGACTTTACAACTACGGGTGTACGATCTCTGCACAAAATCGAGATGGAGCTCCGCTCGTCGGCGCTCTGGAAACGTCAAATAGATCCAAGCCGAGTCTTCCACATCGATCTCAAGGCTGCTGAGATGTTCCGCGCGGCATGTGACTTCGGTCGGACGGCCCAACAGCCAGCAAATGTAATCCAGTTCGTGTGAGCCATCGAGCAGGATGCCGCCGCCTAATTCGTTGCGCGCGCTGTAGCTTTCGCGATAGTGCTGCCACGGACGCCAATCGGGAAGGTATTGGCCAGCTTCGGCGCTAAGCCACAGGACGCGCCCGATCTTTCCAGAATCGATCAGGGACTTTAATATTTTCAATCCCGGATGAAAACGCATGTTGTAACCGATTTGGGCGCTACGCTCCTGCCGTCTGGCCTCGGCGATAAGGTTCTGAATTCCACTTGATTCGTGAGATAGAGGTTTCTCAATAAAAACATGGGCTCGAGCCTGTAGCGCGGCTAAGGCTTGATCGACGTGACAAACAGGCGGCGTGCAGATAAGAACGATGTCTGGCTTGAATTTGTGCAGCGCCTCGGAGTAGTCGCTAAAGCATTCTCCGTGAAGTTCGTCGCTGCATTGCTTCAACGCGTCGAGGTTGGTGTCACAGAATCCGACAGTGCCAACGCCGAGCGTCTTGAGGTTTCTGGCGTGACGTTGCCCAATAGAGCCGCAACCGACTACGAGAGTCCGGTATTGTTTCCAGTCAGAAATTCCCGACATCAAAATTGATTACCTCGTCTGGCTTGGCTGTCTTACCCCTCGTGTTTCGATGCGAAATGGAGCAGGACCTTCCGCAACGCGTGCACCACGTCTTCGACATCATGTGCGGTCATCGAATGAAACATGGGCAGGCTGATCAACCGTTCATAGGCGTCTTCGGCTACCGGATAGCTTTCACTGTTGTCGCTGAAACGATCGCGGTAGTAGGGATGCTTGTGTACAGGGATGTAGTGAACATTCACGCCAATATTTTCGGCGCGAAGCGCGCGAAAAATCTCAGCTCGGCGTGCGGTAAGCGTTTCGAGCTTCAGCCGGATGGGGTAAAGGTGCCACGCTGGGTTGACTCCCTTGCGCACTACCGGGCCAGCGACGCTGGAAAATAAATCAGCCGCCGGATTTTTGAGCGATTCGGAGTATTGCGCGGCAATTTCGCGGCGGCGTGCCAGGTTCGAATCCAATCTTTCTAACTGCGAAAGTCCTAGAGCACATGCTATGTCAGTCAGCCTGTAGTTGAAGCCGAGGAGGACCATTTCGTAAAACCACTGCCCAGATTCCTGGCGTTCTCGCGCTTCGCTGCTGATACCGTGATTGCGGAAGCGGCGCAGAGTTTCCGCGAGGCGCGCATCGTTAGTCGTGACCATGCCGCCTTCGCCGGTAGTTAGGTGCTTAACCGGATGAAAACTGAAGGTGGTCATGTCGGCGATGCTGCCTACGCGTCTTTCGTCATACTCGGCGCCGAGAGCATGAGAGGCGTCTTCAATCAGGAGTGCTCCACGTGAGTGTGCTAGTTCTTGCAGTTCGTGCAGGGCTGCGGGATGCCCGGCATAATCAACCGCAATGATCGCTTTCACTCGAGAAGTCTTAGCTAATTTCTTACTAACCTCGGCCGGGTCCAGATTCAGTGTATCTGGCGAAACATCGGCGAAAATGGGCGTTGCGCCCTGATACAACACGCAGTTTGCCGTAGCACAAAAAGTCATGGGAGTGGTGATCGCTTCGTCGCCGGAGCCCAGGCCGGCGGCGAAAGCGGCCCCATGCAAGGCGGCTGTACCGGAACTAAAACTGACGGCATGCTTCGCACCGACACGACCTGCAAACTGTTCTTCAAATTCGCCGATCTTCGGGCCAGTCGTCAGCCAGTCGGACTTTAAAACCTCTACTACGGCTTGGATATCGGCGTCCGTCAGGCTTTGACGGCCGTAGGGCAACAACTTTTCTCGCACCGGCGATCCGCCGTTGAGAGCAAGCTTTTCTAGTTTGGCCGATAGAGCACTCATGAAGACGGTAAGTAAAGTCGGTGTGCTTCGAATTTAAAGCACGTTTGGTTCCGGCGCAGTAGCGCTTGTAACGAGTGGCTCGAACTGCTCCACTACGTCGCTAAGTGGAAGTTGGAACAGCCTCCGCTGCCGCAGTTTCGGGAGTCACCAATTTTTCTAATTCACGACGCGTCAGCCAGCGTTCGTTAGTATCGCTTGAGTAGCGGAACCCCTCGGCAAGAGCCTTCCCGTTAATCCAATTTTCCGACTTCCACCAGGGATGTGCTGGCTGAATTATGTACATGTCTTCCGTTTCGACGGTTTGGCGCGACTCATCTTCGGAGACTAACACCTCATGCAATTTTTCTCCGGGACGAATGCCAACAGTTTCGATCTGACACCCGGGAGCGACAGTTTCCGCCAAATCCAAAAGTCGCATACTGGAAATCTTGGGCACAAAAATCTCGCCACCGTGCATCTGCTCGAGGCAACGGACGACAAATCTAACGCCCTGGTCGAGAGTGAGCCAGAAACGGGTCATGCGAGGATCGGTGATGGTAATTTTGCCCTTTCGTTTCTGTTCGAGAAAAACCGGAATCACGCTGCCCCGGCTACCCACGACGTTGCCATATCGGGCGCAACTGAATCGCGTATTCTTCGACCCGGCATATGCGTTGGCTTGCACGAACATCTTTTCGGCGCAGAGTTTCGTGGCACCGTAAAGGTTAATTGGATTCACGGCCTTGTCGGTGCTGAGAGCGAGAATGCGACGCACACCCTGATCGATAGCCGCCTCGATCACATTGCGTCCTCCCATGATGTTTGTCTGAATGGCCTCAAAAGGATTGTATTCGCAAGCCGGAACCTGCTTGAGCGCGGCGGCGTGAACGATAACGGTTACGCCTGAAAGAGCGCGCTTTACACGTTCCGGATCGCGCACGTCACCGATGAAGTAGCGCAGGCTCGAGTGATCGAAGCCCGATACTCTCATTTCGTGCTGCTTTAACTCATCGCGGCTGAAGATCACGAGGCGCTGGGGATGGTAATCGCGCAACATGATTTCGACGAATTTTTTCCCGAACGATCCTGTACCACCGGTGACCAGTATCGATTCTTCGGACCAATTCACCATTCTTGTTCTTTCAAAATCAATTAACCGGCGCCGCGATGTTTGGCGCAGGCTTAAATATTGGCTTTTCTGCGTAATTGCAACGAAGAAGCCTCAATGTTAGAGCAGGTCTTATAGGGGACAGTATAGCTGAGTAACTGGCTTACAGCGATGGGCGCGGAATTGACCACGCGGCTATGCGAAGCTCTGCATCAAACTTACTCGGGAATCGTTGCACGGAAAAAAGTGAGCGGACTCGCCCGCTAGATCCAAAACACAAAGCGGACATGAAGTTGGCTATACGTTCTTTACCCGCGTTCATCTGTTTTTTAATCGATCCACAGAGAAACATTGCGGCGGATACTTTTCCGCTGGTTCTACGCAAGAGAGTGCTAAAATCAGGCAAATTCGTCGTGTCAGCTCAGCTTTATCTCTATGGTAATGCTGCCGGCTGAATCGGAGACGGGCCCGGGCACGGTCTACACCCGGTGTTCAAGCGCCAAGGAGCAATGATGTCATTGGGACCTCTGGTTCCCCGTAATAACGACCCCCGAAGCGACGAACGCCGGGAATTGCAACCTGATGCGTCGGCTGAGTTTCTGAGGCCGATTGGCTCCGCGCTTTATAACGTGCTGCCCGCGCAAGAATCTACTTTGCGCGAGTACATGCGCGTACTGATCAAGCGCAAGTGGATGGTGCTGGCGGTCGTGGCTGGAATCTTCACGGTGGTGGCGGTTGCAAGCTTGCGGCAGACTCCCATCTACGAAGCAGTCGGACAGATCGTGGTAAATAAAGCGGACTCGAATCTTATTACGTTTAAGGATTCCCAGCCGGTAATGGACTACTACGATCAAGCGGATTTGGATACTGAGGTTCGCATTTTGCAGAGCGATCTCATGGCCCTGCAGGTCATCCAGCAACTCAACCTCGACAAACGTCCTGAGTTTGGCGGCCATTCGACCGCGAAGCAGCCGAATCTGGTCGTCGATCCATTACAGAGCGATTCGACACATATTTCGGGCTTGATTGGTCGCTTTAAAGCTGGGCTTCACGTAAGCCTAATCCCTAACACCCGAATCATGGAGATTCACTACACCAGCACCGATCCCCAGTTAGCCGCGTCCATCGTGAACACTCTGGCATCGACCTACGTAGAGCAGAATTTCAAGACCAAATTCGAATCGACGATGACGGCCTCGAATTGGCTCTCGAAACAGTTGGTCGACTTGCAGATGAAGGTCGAGACATCACAAGAAAAACTTGTGCGCTATCAAAAGGATCACGAGATTCTTGGGACGGATGAGAAGCAGAACATCATCACCGAGAAGCTTGACGAACTGAATAAGGAGATGACGCAAGCGGAGTCGGACCGCATGCAAAAAGAAGCGGTCTATCGCCAGACGCAGTCGAGTGATCCCCTGGCAGTCGCGGCGGCGATTGTTTCAGATTCAACGGGAAGTACAAGCTCGGTCACCTCGGGACTGCTTGATCGGTTGCGCGAGCAACAGGCAACTCTGAGAATTCAGGTCGCCGAACTCAGCACACAGTTCGGGCCGCAGTATCCGAAGGTACAACAACTGGATAATCAATTGAAGGAAATCGACCATCAGTTGGAGTTGGAAACCGGGAAGGCGGTGGATCATCTCAAGGGCCAGTACCTCGCAGCATTGCAGCGCGAAAATCTTTTGCGCGTCTCGTTTGAAAAACAGAAACAAGAAGCCAACAAGCTAAATGAGAGCGCGATCGAATACAGCCTCTTAAAACGTGAGGTAGAAAGTAACCGCACACTCTATGAGGGTTTACTGGAGAAGCTTAAAGAAGCCGGGGTAACTGCAGGCTTGCGATCGAACAATTTCCGTATTATTGACGCAGCGCGTGTTCCTGGCGCTCCCAGTGAACCGAACATTCCTCGCAATCTGTCGTTCGCGCTAGTACTGGGCGTGATTTCCGGCGTAGGTATGGCGTTCATCCTGGAAAATATGGACAACACTGTGCGGACTCCGGAACAGGCAACGGCACTGTCAGCACTTCCCGCTCTGGGGATGATTCCACTTGGTTCCAAGACGAACCAGCTTGGTCCAACGGGCAAGCGGCTGGCTCTGACCACTTCGAAAGAAGTTGTGGAGTTGGTAACACAGAGCCGTCCGCAATCTCAAATGGCCGAATCGTATCGGGCGCTGCGGACTTCGCTCTTGCTATCGAATCTTGGGGCGCCGCCAAAGGTCATTATGGTGACCAGTGCGCGTCCGCAAGAAGGCAAGACCACTACCAGCATTAACATCTCGATCGTGCTCGCCCAAAAGGGAGTTCGCGTTTTGCTCATCGATGCCGACTTGCGCCGCCCAAGTGTTCACAAGACATTAGGCATGGGACCGCGCAGCGGATTGAGCAACGTGCTTACGGGAAGCGCCACAGTCCAGCAAACGATTACGCCGTCCACGATTCTGCCGAATCTTTTCATCATTCCAGCAGGCACGCCACCGCCAAATCCGGCGGAATTACTGGCGTCATCGAACATGCGGGATTTAATTGCAGAGATGCGACAGCACTACGATCACATTGTGATTGACACGCCTCCGACGCTTTCGGTAACCGACGCGGTTGTTCTCTCACCGCGCGCGGACGCGACGATACTTGTAATACGTTCGGGGCAGACCACCAAGCAAGCGCTGCGAAGAGCGCGCGATATCTTGGTCCAGGTGAATGCACACATCGCCGGAGTGCTTTTGAATGCCGTTGATCTTACCTCTCCTGATTACTATTACTATTACGAATACCAGGGGAAATACGGCCAGTACTACCAGGAAGATCCTCCCAGCGCTGGCAAGGATAATGATTCGGAACCGAAAGCGGTTTGAGGCAGCGTTTTCGGATCGGTCCAGGTTGCGATAAGGTCTTCGCCGGGGCTAACTTTAAGAACAAATCTGTTGCCTGGTCTCAGTTCTGACCGCGCTATGGCTGATCCTCTCTCAAACCGGCAAGGCGCATTGTTCGCTTTAGTAGGGCTATTCGTACTTGCCTATCTAGTGCTCACAGCCAAAGAGTATGTGGCGAGCGTCTACGCTGCGCACGCGGAGTTGCCCCAACTAGAGCGGTCGGCCCAGCTTTCACCGGGAAATGCGGACTACCGGCAACGCCTCGGCCGTTATTTCGCGTTTGTGGCAGGCGAGCCTCAGTTGGCAATCGATAGTTTGCAGAACGCGGTTTGGCTCAATCCGTACAATGCGCGTTACTGGTTAGACCTCGCCGCAGCTTATCAAGTGACCGGAAACACCGGTGGACAGCGATCGGCTCTGGAGCGTGCACTGCGGGCCGAGCCAACCGCGCCGGACGTAGCGTGGGAGGCCGCGAACTTCTTTCTGATCGATGGCGATGTCGAGCGCGCTTTGCACGAGTTCCGAGTTGTGATTGCAAACGATAATTCCTTGGTGGACGCTTCGCTGCGAGCTTGCTGGCGAACGATGCCGGATACAGACGTGCTGTTGCGCGAAGCGGTGCCGCCGCGCGCCGACAGTCTTATCGCATTTCTTCATTTGCTAATGAGCAGGCAGGAAGTCGACGGAACGATCAAAACGTGGGAACGGCTCATGCAATTACATCAGAAATTTGATAGCCGCTATCTTTTCGAATACGTCAGATATTTGATCGGCATGCACCGTCCGGAAGCTGCCATGTCCGCATGGGAACAAAGCGCGGATATCATGGGGCTTTCCGCATATTTACCGACCGACGATAATCTCATCGTGAACGGAAATTTCGGTCTCGACATTTTGAATGGCGGATTTGACTGGACCTACGTAGATCGGGTGGGAGTGAAGCCTATCCTTGATCCGAGCGCCTTTCATCAAGGTCAGCGTTCGCTTTTCCTGACCTTTGAAGGTCCCGGAATCAACGATGCCGGGGTCGCGCAACTTGTTCCGGTGCAGGGGGCCAAGAATTACGACTTCTCGGCATATTACAAGTCGGCGGAATTCGAGGGTGCGGGTGGGCCGCAGATCGTATTGCGCGATGCTTATTCGGGGGCAATCCTCTTCGCCAGTCAGTCTCTGACGGATGCGGACTTCTGGAAGGAAGTCCATTCCAAGGTAACGGTTCCGAGTTCGACTAAGTTAATCGTGGTGAACATCGAGCGATCCCCCGCAGGCTCTCCGATTCGCGGAAAACTTTGGCTGGACAATTTCGAACTTTCTCCAGAGGACACTCCCGACGATCCTTCGGCTAGTTCGAAAGAAAACGCTAATACTAATTCTCATCGCGACTCCAATTCGGGGGACAGCCGGTGAGTTCTGCCGTGGCAAGCCAGCCCGAATCCGCTCCCGTACCTAAAGTTTCGCAACCACGCCTTACTGATGACACCTTGCTAGCGGGCGCATCTACTTTGCTGCTATTGGCCCCGCTAGCTTTTGGAGCCGTCCAGCCGTGGTCCACTTTTGCTTTGGAAGCCTGCGCGGCACTACTGCTCACAGGCTGGGCCTATCTGCGCTGGGCAAACCGGGATGTGAATGTTTTCAATCATCCACTTTACTTGCCGATGGCGGCTTTTATGGTGCTCGGTCTGGGGCAATGGTTCGCCGGGACTACCGCGTACCGTCACGCAACTTACGTACATTTGCTGCTCTATGCTGCGTACGGCATGCTCTTGTTTGTTGTCAGTCAAACTCTGCGCCGATCTTCTCAATTTCTCGTAATGGCGAATGCATTCACCGTCTACGGCGGACTCGTGGCCGCGTTTGCAGTACTTCAATCACTGGCGTCAAACGGAAAACTTTACTGGCTCTGGCGTCCTGAGCAGGGCGGATTGATTTACGGGCCTTATGTTAATCACAACCATTACGCCGGTCTGATGGAATTGCTGCTGCCTTTTCCGTTGGTGTTGGCTGCAACTTCGTTGACGAGTGGTAATCGCAAAATAGCGGTGGGAGCAACAGCAGCACTGATGGCCGGAAGTATCTTTCTTTCTGGTTCACGGGGAGGCATGCTTGCTTTTGTCGCGCAAATGATAGTGCTGGCCGTGCTGCTGCTCCGGAAACGTCAAAGCGGTTGGAAGCAACCTCTGATGCTGGGTGGCTTTCTTGCCATGGTTGTTGTTTTTCTCATTTGGATGGGCGGCGCGGAACTCACACAGCGACTGGCTAGCATTCACGCCGAGGCGCGCGAGGAAATGAACGGGGGATTTCGCCTAACCATCGATCGCGACTGTTTGCGGATGTTTATGAAGAGGCCCATGCTTGGCTGGGGACTTGGCACGTTTCCGATAACCTATCCAGGATTTCGCAGTTTCTATACGAATTTCTTTGTTAATCAGGCACATAATGATTATCTCCAACTGCTGGTTGAAACTGGTTTAGTCGGATTCTCGATAGCGATTTGGTTCTTAGTGGTTGTTTTCAGGCAAGCTGCGGCCAAGCTTCAAAATTGGTCGGAAACCGCGAGCGGATCGTTAACGGTCGCGGCCATGCTGGGATGTGTCGGTATCATGGTCCACAGCTTTCTCGATTTCAATTTGCAGATTCCCGCAAATGCTGCGCTATTTTATGTACTTTGCGGAATGGCCGCCGCAGCGCCCTTGCAGGAATCGAAGCGACGTCGAGTGCTGCGACGACGCCGCGTGTCCGCGCAAGCTAGCCAGGAGACAGCGGCGTCCTGATCGACAGTGCATAAATATGCACAGTTCATGCACAAGCTATTGCGAATATTTCTCTACGCTTGATTGTAGTAGTCGACAATAGCGGGATATACTTCCCCCCATCAGTACCCTTGCCGCCCCGGCGAGGGCCCGTTTCCATCAGGCATGTTGAGAGGATGTCAGTGTTAGTTCTGTCGTCATGCTACGACCAAATGATCTTCCAGGAAGCATCTCACAAGGAGAAATCGTGATTCGAAAATTAAGCTTGTCCCTGTTCGTGCTCGTCGCATTGATGGCGGCGGTGAATACCATCTGCCAGGCGGAGTCGCAAACCCTGATGACACGTCACACCCGTGATGCAGTTATCAATGGGGAGGCAAAATTGCTCGGCCGACTCCCTGCGAATCAGTCCCTGCACT
>OBLW0100001686.1_pt1 | contig 18446 bp, 9 predicted proteins | sample 1520161 | NCBI WGS metagenome assembly OBLW01 (sample SAMEA3539309, study PRJEB22396) | soil metagenome | biome: tundra; feature: field; material: soil | place: USA | collected 2010-05 | depth 0.15 m | reverse complement strand
TGTTATGCCACGAAATGACGGCCTTTTATTTTTTTTAGTGAGAAATTGCGGCTAGCGACCTCGCAACAAGACTCAGGCTCATCCTTCCCACTTTCCTACTAGCCAAATGTTCGTGAAGCCGACTTCTGCCCACTCCTTTCGGCCCGAAAGAAGGTAACTGAGGTACAATTCCACCTGCTCAAGGCAATAATTCGTCCTAAGTCATGGACCGGAAGAGTATCCCTCAACTGTGGCTCAACGTTCTAGTTGCCCTCGTAACTATTGTTTCCTCTGGACGAGGACAATCTAGAGACAGTGCCCTTGCGGACCCACATGCACAAGTCCCTGCCCCACAATGGCTGAAGGATCCCGCAGGAGCGAGCCGCTGTCAATTCTGCCATGCCTCCGAAGTCGAGGGCTACACGCGCTCCGCGATGGCGCACTCCCTGCGCCGCGCCGGTCAGGAGCCGGATGGCACGGTAAACACGCCTGAAGGAAAAATCGAGATGCATTCATCGCCAACAGGCTATTGGCAGCGCCTGCAGAGCGGTGAAGACGTAATCAATTACCGTATCGATTATGTGATCGGGTCCGGTAATCACGCCTCTGGCTATCTGCTCGACCTCGCGGGCCATCTATTCCAATCCCCCGTCGCATACTACAAGAGTAGGCGAGCCTACGATTTGGCGCCAGGATACGAGGGGCTGCCTAATCCAGATTTTACCCGGCCCGTCGCCGAAGCATGTCTCTTTTGCCACTCCGGAACTGCATTACATATCTCCGGTACCTCGAATGGGTATCGGTCTCCTGTGTTCTCCGCGGAAAGTATCACTTGTGAGCGTTGCCATGGCTCGGTCGAAAAACACCTCAGTGATCCACGGGCGGGGACGATCATCAATCCTGCGAAGCTTAAGCCCGCCGCTCGCGATAGTATCTGCGAACAGTGTCATTTGTTAGGGGTTGGCCGAGTACTCAATCCGGGAAAGAAGTTTAGTGACTTTCGTCCGGGGCAACCCTTGGAGGATATTTTCACTACCTACGTCAACGTCTCTCCTCCCGATGCGGATGCTGGCAAATTCAAAGTCATCAGCCATGTGGAGCAACTCGCCCGGAGTACCTGCGCCCGCGAGAGCAAGGGAAAACTATGGTGTGGAACCTGCCATGATCCACACGATAAGCCGCTGGAACCAATCCAGTTCTACCGATCCAAATGCCTTTCTTGCCACATGGCAAGTTTTTCTCCCTCGCATCCAGGCAAGGACAGCAACTGTATCCGCTGCCACATGCCTCGGAGGGACGCCAAGGACGGGGGGCATACGGCTTTCACCGACCATAGGATCCAGCGGCGTCCCGAACCAGAACAAACATTCCCCGAAGATACCGACATTGCCGCGTGGCGGGAGCCGGCGGCGGATCTACAAAAGCGAAATCTTGGCATCGCCTATATCAATGCGGGAATGGAACATCGGTCGCCGCCATTCGTTGTCCGCGGTTATCGCATGTTGGCGGAGGTCCAAAACCAATTCTCCAGCGACGCAGATTTTTTCACCTCGATCGGAAGCGCTCTGCTCATGGCAAAACAAACATCGGAGGCGGAGTTCGCTTTCGAGCGGGCTTTGCAATTGAATCCAGACTCAGCCCCCGACGAGACTAACGCCGCATCCGCGTACTTGCAGAGCGGAGATATCAACAGAGCCGTCGCTCATTTGGAACGTGCCGTTGCGATCGATCCCCTGCATCTGGCCGCCGACGTTCCACTCATCAATCTCTATAAACTCCAGGGAAATTCGGCGAAGGCCGCCGAAATCTCCGACCGACTCAGCGCCGCTATGGCGAAGAATTCCGTTTCAAACGAGCCGGCGGAAAAAGATTCTGCCAGTGGTGCCGCTCAAACCGCCGAGTCCGTATTCAAGAACATCCAAGTGCTCAAAGGCATTCCGTCTGACCAATTAGTTTCATCCATGCGATTCATCGCGGCATCTCTGGGCGTGGAATGCAGCTATTGCCATGTGCCGGAGCATTTTGACAAAGATGACAAGAAACCGAAACAGATTGCGCGCGACATGATGCGAATGATGTTCGCCATCGACAAAGACAACTTCGGCGGGTATCGGGAAGTGACCTGCTACTCCTGTCACAGGGGTTTGCCCAAACCGGAAGTCCTACCGACAGTTGGCGGTGAAGAAGTGCGGAAGCCGCAAGCGGACCCGGCTCTTGAAGCGGACAAGCTTACCGCCAGCCTGCCTACTGCCGACCAACTCGTCGACCGCTACATTCAAGCGCTCGGCGGCGCAGTTGCCATAGGAAACATTACCAGCCGCATAGAACAGGGTACCGCTACGTCCGAGGGACAATCGGTCGGCATCGAGATTTTCGATGAGGGTCCGGATAAACAAGCTTTGGTCCGACATATGCCGAAAGGAGAGAGCGTTACCGTGTTCGACGGCATTGAGGGTTGGTCTGTTATGCCGGGCCGTCCTCTCCGCGATATCCGTGGCGCGGATCTTGATGCGGCCCGGATCGACGCGGACCTTCAGTTCCCGCTTCACATCAAGCGGCTCTTTGCTGAACTGCGAGTGGAATATCCCGAAAAGATCGGCGACCGCGAAGCTTACGTTGTTTCCGGCACTCGTGAAGGGCAGCCGTCGGTGAAGCTTTATTTCGACGAGCAGTCCGGACTGCTGATGAGACTTGTACGCTATGCGGAATCGCCGCTCGGCCGTGTTCCTACCCGAGTCGACTACGCTGATTACCGGGACGTCGACGGAGTGGAGGCTCCGTTCCGCCGGACCATAGTTCAACCCGGCGCGAGTTCCACCATCGAACTGGAACAGATTCAGCAGAATGTGCGGATCGACCAGGCTACATTTATCAAGCCAGCAGGAGCAAGGATAGGATCAAAGCCATCGGGACCGTAGGTGCTTGGATTCGAGGTTTGACCTGATTGTTCTGACAAAGGTTGTCTTAGAGCGCGGCTGGAGGCCGCAATCAATCCGCGCTGAGTTATCCGCCTAACCCAAAAAATCACACGCTTTGTCGATAATAAGCAAACGACTTCCTTGCAGTGCGCGATCGTTTGCTACGATGTGGCAAGATGGGTGCTATGTATGCCACTGTCAGGCTTGGCGTTCTGGCTGCCTTGGTCGTCGTCTCCTCTTTTGCCGTCGCTCAGACGGTTCCCACTCGAATCGAGCCAGTTACTTCTGCGTTGCGAGCCGGACAATTTGACCAGGCACTGCAACTTCTGCATTCAGATCTGGAGCAGGAACCTAAGAATCCGCAACTGTGGGCACTTCGCGGCATCGCCCTTTCTGGCAAGGGAAACAAAAAGGAAGCGCTGGGGGCGTTCCGGCACGCGCTGAATATTTTGCCGAGTTACTTGCCAGCGTTGGAAGGAGCAGCGCAGATTGAATATGACCATGGTGGCAATGGAGCCGCTCCATTGTTAGAGCAAATATTGAAACTGCATCCCGGAGACCCGACCAGCCATGCCATGCTGGCTGTACTGGATTACCGGCGCGGAGACTGCGCCGCTGCGGTCCCGCACTTTGAGCAAGGCGGTTCAGTGGTGGACTCCCAGCCTGAAGCCATCCAGGCGTACGGCGATTGCTTGATGAAACTGAAAGACACCGAGAAAGCAATTGCGATATTTGTTCGTGCGCTGGCCCAGCCTAACGCTGATGTCTATGCTCGCTATCGCCTGGCATCCGCTCAAATGGTGGCGCAGAGTCCCAAAGAGGCCGTCGCGACCCTGCAGCCGCTGTTGCAACAAAACACGGCAGATGCCGATGTACTCGCGCTAGCGGCTTCTGCCTACGAAGCTGACGGAAATACTCCGGAGGCAGTGCGCGTTCTTCGTCAGGCAATTTTGTCAGATCCGCATAACGTTAATCTCTACGTCGACTTCGCGAATGTTTCTCTTGACCATCAATCGTTTCAAGTCGGAGTGGATATGATCAATGCGGGACTCACGGTAGAGCCGAAAGCGGCGCCACTCTACGTGGCGCGTGGTGTGCTGTACGTACAGCTGGCCCAATATGACAAGGCGGAGGCCGATTTCGAAGCGGCTGATGCGCTTAATCCCAGCCAGTCTGTAGGCTCGGCTGCAGAGGGTCTTGCCGCTGTCCAACAAAATGATCCGGAACGCGCACTTGCGACGGTGCGAGCAAAGTTGGCCAGGAAACCCAACGACGCGTTTCTTCTTTATCTGGAGGCGCAGATTCTGACCCAGCGCGGTCCCGACCTGGGCAGTGCGGAATTTCAGCAAGCCTTGAAGTCCGCTGAAAAAGCCATTTCGCTTCGTCCATCATTAGTAGCTGCTCGCGACGTCCTGGCAAAACTCTATTTGCAGGCGGGAGAAAACGAAGCGGCAGCGGAGCAGAGCCGCAAGGCTTTGAACAGCGATCCCAAGGACCAGACCGCGCTCTATCACTTGATCCAGGCGCTGCGCAAGACCGGGCACACCCAAGGTATTCCCGACCTGCTCAAGCGATTAGCCAACCTCAGGATAGAAGGGACCAAGCAAGAGGCCGAGCGTAATCGGTATAAGCTAGTGGAAGAAAAATTACCCTCCATGGAGAAACCGCAGCCTTGACCTTTAGCCGCCGAGCGTTTATGCGACTCTCCCTCGGTTCCGCGGCCTTCGCGGCAACTCCACAACTTTTGGCGCAAGGAGTTGCTGCTCACACCGTCCATCCTGTGGCTCGCCCAGCCCCCTCCGGACGGCCTTTCTATGCTCACTTCGTGGACGTAGCATCTTCCGCCGGGTTGCAGGCTTCAGTGATCTACGGTGGGGCCGAAAGCAAGAAATACATTCTCGAGGCCGTCGGTTGCGGTTGTGCCTTCATCGACTACGACAACGACGGATGGATGGATATTTTCTTATTGTCCGGTACACGCTTAACCGGAGATCCGCCGGGCGCGACGAACCGCCTTTACAAGAACAATCGGGACGGTACTTTTACGGATGTGACCGAGAAGGCCGGCCTGCGTTCCGTAGGCTGGGCCTCCGGTGTCTGCATCGGGGACTACAACAACGACGGGTTTGAGGATATCTTCTGCACCTACTTCGGGCAAAACCGTCTGTATCGCAATAATGGAGATGGAACGTTTACCGACGTCACTAAAGCCGCCGGGCTGTCGAACGATCAACCGCGATGGGGAGCGGGATGCAGTTTCCTTGACTACGATCGGGATGGCCACCTCGATCTCTTCGTTTCCAACTACGTACGCTTCTCTTTCGAGCACGCGCCGGTGCCAGGCGAGAACGTAAATTGCAATTGGAAGGGCGTCCCGGTTGAGTGCGGACCGCGCGGATTGCCGACCGGAAGACACTCGTTATACCGCAACAACGGCGACGGAACCTTCACCGACGTGAGCCAGAAGGCGGGGATTGCGGGCGCGACGGGGTCCTATGGGATGACGGTCGTCGCTACCGATCTCGACGAAGACGGATGGACCGACATCTTTGTTGCCTGCGATTCCACCCCGAGTTTGCTTTTCATGAACAACCACGATGGAACGTTCCGCGAAGAAGGTGTACTGCGCGGAGTGGCACTCAGCGACGACGGCATGGAGCAGGCGGGAATGGGCGTAGGGGTGGGCGATTACGATCTGGACGGCCATTTAGATCTATTCAAGACTCATTTTGCCGAAGATGCCAATGGCCTTTATCACAATGACGGGAAGGGCAATTTTGACGACGTGACCCGGTCCTCGCGCCTCGCGGTCGATACCCGCTACATCTGCTGGGGTGCGGGCATCGTCGATCTGGATAACGATGGATACCCGGATCTGTTCTTGGTTACAGGCAGTGTATATCCGGAGGTTGAGCGCAAATTGCCGCAGTATGCCAACAAAACTCCGCGAGCGGTGTTTCGAAACCTTGGCAACCGCACGTTTGAAGAATTGGGCGAAGAGGCGGGGCCGGGCGTGACCGAGGCCCACTGCAGCCGCGGTTGTGCGTTCGGAGATTTCGACAACGACGGGGACGTCGACATCCTCGTCGTCAATCTGAATGAACCTCCTTCTCTGTTGCGAAATGACATCAAGCAAAAACAGAATTGGATTAAGGTGAAACTGGAGGGAGTCAAATCAAACCGCAGCGCAATCGGAGCGCGTGTATTCGTGCACTACGGCGGCAAAGTGCAGGCGCAGGCGGTGCTTAGCCAATCCAGTTTCTACTCGTGCAACGATTCCCGCTTGCACTTCGGTTTAGGCGGCAGCAGCGCGGTTGATATCGAGGTCTACTGGCCTAACGGCTTGCACGAACACTACAAAAACCTCGCCGCTAACCGTTTGATTACTTTGCGCGAGGGATTAGGAATTTCCCCTAATAAAGGTTGGGCGCGGACCTAGCGCCGTGCGTTTTTGCACCTTCAATGTTTTCGCAGGCTGGTCGTGATGACGGCTCGGGCCAGGGACGCTTCGGTATTGTAGGCGCACAATTCCAGGCACAACTCCGGAGCGACGAAAATGTTCTTGACAGCCGAACCGTCTAATAGGTATACATTACCCTCGTTTGGTAAACGTTTTCTCGTAGCGCTTTCTTCGCCGAAGCGCCAGCTTGGGAGGAACCATGCCGGGAAGCCGTCCTGCGATTTGTTTAGCTCTTTTAGTTCTGCTTTCTGCAGCCAGCACTTTCGCCCAGTTCACCAGTAGCGTGCAGGGCGCGGTCCAAGACCCCTCCGGGGCGGGCATAGCCAAGGCCACAGTGCGGTTGCTCAACGTGGCCACGAATGGCGCGCAGACTGCCGCTTCGGACGAGGCAGGCAATTTCCGTTTCCTCAGCCTCGCTCCCGGTTCTTACAGGGTTACGGTGGAAGCGTCTGGCTTCGCGAAGTCTGAGGTCAACATTACAGTGCTGACCGAACAAAACTTGAGCGTGCCGGTAACGTTGAAGGTTGGCTCGATTTCCGAGGCGATCAGCGTCACGACTGAGGCCCCGGTGGTCGACACTGTCGATAGCCGAACGCAACTGACGCTCGAGAATCAGGCGGTCGCGCAGTTACCCATCGTGGGCCGAAACCTGGTCACGCTGGTCACGATGGCGCCAGGAGCTTCCGGCTTGGGAACGAGCGCGGCGGGAAGTCCCGCGTCGGGTGTGGACAATTTTTCCACCGAAGAGCAGGTCGACGCTAGCGCCAATGGTCAGGGCGGGAATAATAATCAGTATGTGGTGGACGGGCTCGACGTGACCAGCGGAATTCGCCAGGGAGTTCTGAATCTTACCCCGCAACCTGAAGCCATTCGCGAGACCAGTATTCAGGTCAATACCTTCACGAGTGAGTACAGCCGCGCTGCCGGACTTCAAACGATGTTCACCACGAAGTCGGGCTCCGACCGATTTCATGGTTCGGCATCGGATTATTTCAATTACGAGAAGATGTTCGCGAGCCAGCACTACGTCGGCTTCCCCTACTTGCCTTTCCACTCCAATAACCTGGATTTTGCGGTGGGTGGTCCTGTGATTCCGCATCACGGCTTCTATTTTTATTTTGCAGTGGAGCCGCTGCGTTCTTCGGCAGGCACCGGCGGATCAGTGAACTTCGCGGCGCCTGAGTTTATACAATTTGCGCAAAATACTCCCGCACTAGCGAAGACGGTGGGAACTGGTCTGCTGACTACTTACCAGCCTGTTGGTGTAACCGGGGTTAGCGTTTCCCAAACCGCGCAGGATGTTCTGGGTGCCGGAGTTTGCGGCACCGCGGTGGCGGATAACATCCCTTGTTCCACACCCATGGTCGATACCGGCTCGTTTGGCGGCACGTCGATACGCAACGGCACGCAATATTTTGGCCGCTTGGACAAGGATTTCAAGAACGATCGCATTTACGCCAGCATTTTCCGCACTCTACTCCTTACTGGCGCACCTTCAGCCATGCCGCAATTCTCCGCGCTGAACAATACCTGGCAAGTCGCGGGGCAGGCCGGTTGGACGCATACCTTTTCGCCCACCATGTTGAATGAATTCACCATCGGTCAGAGCCGCGTGGAGGGCGTCCTGGGCAGCGGGGCCACTCCGTCCGGCTACTTCGTTCCATCAGTAACAGTAAACGGCATCAACGTGGATTCGGGGCAGGCATTCGGTGTAGGTTTTGCTCAGGGCGATTTCATTCAGCACAACTATCATTGGCGGGACGTTCTCACGCACGTGAAGGGCGCACACGCCCTAAAATTCGGTTATGAAGGGTGGTACGGCGACGATGTCGAGCCCTTCCAAGGGCCTTGGTCACAGCCGAAGTTTTCGTTCAGCAATCTGTTGACGCTGGCGCAAGCTGCTCCCACAAACGAAAATGGCATTTACTACAATCCACAGACCGGTCAGGAGCAATTGTGGAGTTGGGATGCGGCTTCGAGGACCTTTGGACTTTTTGCGGAAGACACGTGGAAGGCCAAGAAGAATCTGACCGTAACTCTGGGTCTGCGCTATGACGACAGCGGCAATCCGTGGTCCAAGAGTGCGTCGACAGTCTTTGGAAACTTTTACCTGGGCACGGGGACAACCGAGCAGCAACAAGTAGCGAACGGTTACGCTAAGGCTACGCACAACGCGCTGCTGCACTCGGTCGATAACTTATTCAGTCCGCGCGTCGGCTTCGCTTGGGATGTCACAGGAAGGGGAGACTGGGTGTTGCGCGGCGGGTTTGGCATCTATAACAACTGGCTTACCCAAGCCAACGTTCAGGAAGAATTTCGCGGCAGCCCCCCGGGAGAGGTTGCGCCGACCTTCGTGGCCAACGGCACCCCCAGCGCGCAGGCTCCGATCTTCGTTCTCGGAAACAGCAGCAAGCCCCCGTTTGGATTTACCTTCCCAACTTTCGGACCAGGAACGGGGCCCACGCCGCAACAGGGAGGCGGACTTAACGCGCAAGGAGGAATTGTCGGAGCAAGCTTCGCCATCGGCGGCATTAACCCGCTGTTGAAGTCTCCGACGTCGGACGTCTGGTCGGTGACGTTGCAGCGGAGCCTGGGGAAGATTTTTGCCGCCAGTGTGGGTTATAACGGATCCCATTCCTACAATATCGTCGGCAACGGCAACTCGATCGGAAATGTGTCCTACGGAGTAGATATCAACACATTTCCGGGTGACCTGATCAGCCAGGAGAATACGAGCGTGACTCCGGTTGTTCCCAGTGCGACCCGGCTCAACAAAAGCTTTGGCGCGATCAGCTACGCCGACAACGACCGGTATGGAAATTACGACGCTGTGATCTTTGATGTCAGAGGGCACTCTACGCGTGGATACCTGGATGCGTCCTTTACTCATTCCCGTTCCCAGGACGACGCCCTGGACTATCCCAATTCCGCCGGGTTAAATCCTCAACAGTATTACGGACCATCGATCTTCGATGCGCCGAATCGCTTCTCGCTCAGCTTCAACTATTCAGTGAAAGGTCTGAATGGCGGAAGGGGTGCGCTGGGCTATGCGACCGGCGGATGGGGGATCAGCGGTACGAGCATTTACCAGTCCGGCTATCCCTTGACCCCCGCTAATACGAATAGTTTCCTCGCCGTCTGTAACTCGGGTGCCCTCAGCAATGTTACCGGGTGTTCGAAATCAGACCCCGCCGTGGCGTACCAGGCCGGCAGCGGCGACTACAACGCCGACGGGGAGACTCTCGCTTACCCAGATGTGGTTAGTTACCAGAAGTCAACCAATAACAGCGCATGGCTCACAGGAGCAATTCCCAAAAGCGATTTCGCCGTTCCTGCGTTTGGCAGTGAGGGGAATGAGAAGGCTATGCGCTTCCGCGGGCCGAATTTTATCGAGACAAATGTCAACTTCTACAAAAACAATCGAATTACAGAAGGAGTCAACTTTGAATTCCGGTTTGAGATTTTCAACCTCTTCAACCGGGCAAACTATGTGGACTTCACAAGCTTTACGAACATCGCAGGTGGCGGCATCGACATGAATCTTCCGGATGGAAATTTCGGCCAAGCGACATCATCCCACGAGCCCAGATTCTGGCAACTGGGAGGCAAGCTTTCGTTCTGAGCTCAGTTGAATAAGTCACAAAAGCCGGTCCGCTTCAGCGGGCCGGCTTTTCGTTTTCTAAGATGGCGAATCAAAACACGCCGCATGGGGTGCGCTACTTATACAGCAGCCTGCGCCGATCACTGTGTGGCCGAGACTCACATGAAGTATAAAGTGGGTTGGGAGAAAGCGATCCGGCGATGACAGGAAGATGCGGAATTCGACCGACTTCCTTGTGTGCTCACGTCTTCTTTCTTCTCTGGCTTTTATCCGGTGGCGCGGGGGCTCAAAACGCGGCCGAGGGGTTCGAACCGGTCGCCTCCGCCTTGCGGAATCGAGAGTTTCAAAAAGCGCTTGAACTACTTGGTCCCGCGCTCCAACGTTCTCCCGGAAATGCGCAGTTGTGGGCGATGCAAGGTGCGGCGTATTCGGGGGAGCGACATACAAAGGAAGCCCTGGCCTCGTTTCGGAATGCGCTGAGGATTTCTCCGGACTATCTCCCAGCGTTGCAAGGGGCGATCCAAATAGAGTACGAGGCCGGGGACGCGGCTGCGATTCCACTCCTGCAGCGCGTGCTGCACTTGCGACCCACGGATGCTACCAGTCATGGCATGCTCGCGGTGCTGGAGTACCAGCAGGGAAACTGTGCCGCCGCGGTCGCTCATTTTGAAGAAGCCGGCACTCTCTTTGACTCCAAGACCAGCGCACTGCATGCCTATGCCATCTGCCTGGTAAAGCTCAAGCAACCGGACAAAGCAGCAAGAGTCTTGCAGCGGGCGCTGTTTCTGAATCCGGATGATCGACGGGAGCGCCGGCTGCTGGCATCCGTTCAACTAATGGCGCACCAATCGCAGGATGCTCTGATTACGTTAGGGCCGCTGCTCGAGGGCAGCAACGAAGAGGTCGAAACGCTGGAACTGGCGGCAACTGCCTATGAGGAAAATAAAGATACGCCGCAAGCGGTTACCACGTTGCGGCAAGCGATTCTGCTCGATCAAAAAAACGTTAATCTCTACGTGGACTTTGCCAATATAAGTTCTGCGCACGATTCCTTTCAGGTTGGTATCGATGTGGTGAGCGACGGAATTGGCCAGTTGCCGAGGGCGGTGCCACTTTACCTCGCGCGCGGCGTCCTTTACGTTCAGTTGGCGCAGTATGACAAGGCGGAGGCCGATTTTGAAACGGCCCACACGCTGGACCCTCGTCAGTCTTTGAGTTCTGCCGCGCAGGGGCTATTAGCGGTGCAAGAGGACGATGTGAATCGTGCTCTGGCTACAGTGCGGGCAAAACTCGCGCAAAGGCCCAAGGATGCTCCTTTGCTTTACCTGCAGGCGGACTTTCTTTCGCAAAAAGGCGTAGAGCCGGGCACGCCAGAATTTCAACTGGCGATGCACTCGGCGAAGGAGGCTGTTGCTTTACAGCCTACCTTGAGTGGAGCCCGGACAGTTTTAGCGAAACTGTATCTGCAGGAAGGGAAATATCCGGAAGCCATCGAACAGTGCCGCAAGGCTTTGGAGCGAGATCCGAAGAATCAAACTGCGCTATATCACTTGATCCAGGCGCTCCGGAAAGCGGAAGATAAACGCGAGATTCCCAACCTGCTCAAACAACTTGCGCTTTTACGCAAGCAGGCTGCAAGGGAAGAGAGCGAGCGTAACCAGTACAAACTGGTCGAAGAGGACACACAGTCCAGGTAACAAAGCTTCCACGAAGTCTCTCCAGCGGGCGCCTCAGGATTTCAATAACACATACGTGCTGTAGCTCTCCTTGTCGATGTTCATGAAGGGACGCATGGTCACACGGCTCCCATCGGCCGAATCTGCGAACCAGTCTCCCGATGCGTTATTTGCTGGCTTGGCTTGCAGCAACGCGTTTCTATCGAAGCTAGGCTGCGAATCGGCAATTGCGAAGAGCACCAGCGGCCCCTGCATTAAGGCCACGAGCTTCGGATGATTTGCATCGATGGTTTCGAGGCGTAACGGCATAGGCAGTTCGAGTTCAACCCGATCGCCATCCTTCCAGGTGCGCCGGATGGCGGCGAAAGTTCCGGGCTGCGCCGCGTCCGACACACGCGCGCCGTTGACGGAGAGCATGGGATCTGGCGTGGCCCAGCTGGGAATGCGCACGTACAGCGTGTATTCCTTGGACTGTGAACCAGAAACCTCGATCTGAATTTTGTTGTCGAACGGATACTTTGTGTTCTGAGTCAATCCGAAACGCGCGCCGCCGTCATTCCACTGCACGCGGGAGGGACTGAAAAGATTCACATACACACCGTCTGCCGAGCGCAAATATGTGCTGATGTGATAGTCCGCCGCAAGTTGCGGGAAGGTTCCTGAACAACACGGCCACTTTTGCCCGTACCAGACTTTCTTGCCAGTAGCGGCGTAGTCAGAGTAATAAAACGATGTGCCGTCGGCCTGAATCGGCCATGCTCCGAGTATCGTGTTGTAAAGCACTCGCTCCATGCTGTCACCGTATTGCGCGTTCTTGGTGACGCGAAGTAAATAACGGGTGATCTTGAAATGGCCATAGGCGCCGCATGGCGTTTCAAAGCTGGAGTGACTTAACCCCAGACTGTCTCCCAACTGTCCGGTCCCAGGCTCTCCAAATCCTTCATTGGGGCCCCATCCACCCGTGGCGAAACTCTGCGTCTTCACCAACATCTCGAATCCGTTCTGCGCAGCCCGCAGGTATTTTTCACTTCCCAGCGTGATGTAGGCCTGCATAGCAGAGCTAAATGCATTCACGTGGCTGTAAGCGTGCTCGAAAGGCAACACATTATTGCCTTGGGACAGAGGATTGAAGTAGGTGTCATCCTCGAGATATTTCTTGGCCATGTCACGATAGAAAGGGTCTCCGCTTCGCTGATACGCGAGGAAGAGATTCTCGGGCAAAGTGTAAGTTTCGTCCCAGGTATAGGACGTGTCTCGATGTGGACGGGATCGCTGTTCTTGCCGCGAGAGGGCTTTTTCCGGCAAATAGGCTGTGATCGCGTGGGTAAGCTTCTTATGAACCTGCATCGCCATGGGGTCGTGAGCAAACTCGTGGGCGTCAATCAAGCCGCAGGAGAGCTTGTCGTAGGTATAGGCGGGCAAGCGGTAGTTCACGAAGAACTTGGCCTTGGGGTCGAGCGTTTCCGCGTATCCCTTGACCAGACGATTAACTTTCGCCCGGGTTGGGTCGGATCCGGTGACGGCATAGGCCCGGGCCAAGCCAGAAAGATATTGTCCAAAACTGTGGCCGGCAATAAACCCATGAAAGTCGTTGTGTTCAAGGCTGAATCCAGTCAGGTCGTACCAGCCTCCCATATCCTCGCCCGGAGCGGGTAACCCGGCAACCTGGCGAAAGACCTTCAAGAGCCGATCATCGTCGAGGTTCAGGAAACGGGCGTGATTCTCCTCGAACTGCCGTTTCATGGGACTGTCGAACAATTCCACTTCGGAATACGCAAAGGTTGTGAGTGGAGTGTTAGTGGCGACGGTACCTCGGTCCACGGCCGCCCACACCGGCAGCACACGGGAGGCGTAGGCGGCTGCGGTGGTAACTGTGGCCGTTTGAAGAAACGTTCTGCGGCTGAGGTTATTGCTCATAACGAAACGTTTTCCTGAGAAGCAAACGTTTGCTGCAACTAGCTTCACCGCGAAGGAGGCCTTTGTCAACTGCTTTCTAGAGGCATTGTTTGAATCTGGCCGACCTCATGATCGTCTGCCCTCACCGCAAACGCGGTACGCTGCCGCCGGAGCGAAGCTGTCCCGCCAGTCGTTATCGTCGCTGATCAACGAGACCACAAAGCGCAGTTTTTTCATGGGCCTCTCAAGAATTTAAGAAAATCCGCGGGAAAAATAAAAACGAACCAGCGATCTCAAGTAATACCTTCGTGTTTCAACGCGTTCTCAATCTCCGCCATCTCGGTCGGCTGCAAGAGAAGCTCGGCGGCGCCAATGATGCCCGAGACTTGTTTCGGATTGCGGAAACCGACGATTGCCCCCGTAACTGCCCGGTTTTTCAGAGTCCACGCAATCGCTACTTCCCCTGACGTGCGTCCGTACTTGTTTCCGATCGCGCGCAGGGACTCAACTAGTTTCAGATTGCGAGACAAAAGTGGTTCCTGGAAGTTGAGAAGATTTCTCCGCCAGTCTTCGGTAGAAAAATTTGCGACGCGTTCGCGTGTCATCGCTCCCGTGAGCAGTCCGGCCGACATCGGGGAATACACGATGACTCCGATGTTCTTCTGTAAAGCGAAGGGAAGAATTTCTTTCTCGATCTGGCGAGTGACAATCGAATAAGGGGGCTGCAGTGAGGTGATCGGCGCGATGCCTTGAGCGCGTTTCATTTGGGGAACGTCGAAGTTGGAGACGCCAATATAGCGGACTTTACCTTCTTGTTTCAGCCGGGCCAGTTCAGTCCAGCCCTCCTCGAGATCGTTGTCGGGTTCTGGCCAGTGGATCTGGTATAGATCGATGACATCCGCTTGTAGTCGGCGAAGACTGTCTTCGCACTCCTTCCGAATCGACGCGGCCTTGAGGCAGGCTCCAATGGTTCCACTTGCATCCCACACGCGTTCGCACTTGGTGAAGACATACGGGCGCGGTCCGCGCCCCCGCAACGCCTGTGAGACGACTTCTTCCGAGTGACCAAGTCCGTAGAGCGCTGCAGTATCAATCCAGTTGAGGCCGAGATCCAGAGCGGCGTGAATAGCCGGAATTGAATCGCTTTCATTTTGCGGCCCCATACTTCCGTTCCACCCGCTCCCGCCAATGGCCCAAGCGCCAATTCCGAGGCGAGTGATGTGGAGGTCGCTGTTTCCTAGTTGGCGTGTTTCCATCTGAGATTTCCCGGTCCAAGTTACCTGACGCTCGCTTGGAAAAACAGCTTATGTGTGTGAAATCGATTGCTCACGATGCCGAGAATCGGCTCGCGATATTTCCAAATTAGGCGTAAGCAGTACCACTATACTCCTTGCGACAGCCAGTCCGGCGCGCGCCTGACTGGCTCCCCGCCTGTTTGCCGGGAGTCAATGAATCTGCTTTTGTTGGAGGGACTGCCGCCGCATCTCCTAGCGGGGCAATGGGCGCTGCTCAGTCGGGCAGGGACTGCGTTGGTTTCGAGAAACATCTCGGGTCAGAAGCGAAAGCAAATCGCTGATTATATTGAAGATCAAGAGCGAAGGTAACTGACGCTAAAGTTGCGCCTAGTGGGGTCGATCGACGGGTCGACGTCGCACATCCTTAGATTAGTGAAGTATCGGGAAAAACACCGTGTCATGTTCCGGCTTTTTGACGGATAAGACATCGTGCCACCCGGGACGCGAGGCTCGTGTACCTCCGGTAATGTTCGTGAAATACTCCTTGACAGAGCCCGTCTCCTGGCGCTATAACCTGTTCCCATTACTGAGAAATCGTTTACTTGATGACCTCACACCGCGATGTGGAGGAACTTGATGACCAACCTACAACGGTGCCGTTCCCTGCGTCTGTCGTTCCTTTCGGTTTTGTGGCTTTGCTCACTGCCAGCCTTGGCCCAATACAGCAGCAACATCCAGGGCGTGGTTTCTGATCCGGCTGGGGCCGCGATCAACGGTGCCTCGGTTCAATTACGTAATGTCGACACCGGAGTCACTGCCATGATCACCACAATCGAGTCCGGCAACTACCGCTTTAGTAGTCTTCCCGCCGGCAACTATGTGGCGACAGCAGAGGCCACGGGTTTTCGAAAAGCGGAGTCGAGTTTCCTGCTCAGCACCTCCGAAACCAAGGGCATCAATCTCGCTCTTCCCCTAGCCGGAGCGCAGCAGACGGTGACCGTAGAAGTAACGTCGCCTGTGGTCGATACGGATGACAGTCGTCTGGAGACGACGCTCTCTTCGAGCATCGTCCGGGACCTTCCAGAGGCCAATCGCAATCTTTGGGATATCCTTGCGGTCGCGCCTGGCGTTGTGGGTACAGGTACTCGCGCGACCGGGGAAAAACAATCGCATACCCTGGATTGGCGAACAGGGCAATCTGCAATTGCGGTTTGATTTCATCAATGTGTTGAATCACGGAAACCTCGGTCCGGTGGATGCCAACATAGCGGATGGGACTTTCGGCAAGTCCACAAACGCACTTCCCGCGAGAAGCTTGCAGTTGGGTCTCCGGGTCTCGTTCTAGCCGTGTTTGAGGGGGCTTCGCGGCGAGCCGGAGTCAACTTCGGCTCGCTGGTTTTTTGTAGACTGGGCCGGTACAGCTTGAGGGAGGACAAGCGTGGCTCTTCGGCAGTGGATTTCCGCATTCTGCGTGCGCCGAGCACCACACATCGCTTTAGATTAGAAGCACTAGCCAGAAAGGGTCTCATGAACAGGTTTTCTTCTTCCAGACGGCGGTTCTTGAAACAGGCCTCGAACGCGGGAGTGGCGTGTTCCGCTACCGCATTGTTCGGTGGCCTCGCGCCTGGGTTGGTGGCCGGTAAGGCCGGGCAGGCTTCTCGGGCAGCCGGCACGGCAACCGCAGCACGGGTTTACGTTGATACCCGTCGAACCATCGCGCCGCTTGACCGCAATCTGTTCGGCTCTTTCTTGGAACACCTGGGGCGCGCTGTCTATGAGGGAATCTATGATCCGGGATCGAAGCTCTCCGATGCCAACGGATTTCGTAAGGACGTTCTCAATGAGATCCGGCAACTCGGAGTGCCGATTATTCGCTATCCGGGAGGCAATTTTGTTTCCGGCTATAACTGGCTGGATGGTGTCGGACCCGCACAAAATCGGCCCCGCACCCTCGACAAAGCCTGGGACACGATCGAGTCCAACCAGTTCGGAACCAATGAATTCATGGCTTGGTGCAAGGCGGTCGGGACCGAGCCTTTGATGGGATTGAACCTTGGCACAGGCACGGCAGAAGAAGCTGCGGCGCTGGTGGAGTATTGCAACCTAGAAAAGGGCACCAAGTGGAGCGACCTGCGACGTCAGCATGGCATTGCAAATCCTCATAAAGTACAACACTGGTGCCTGGGCAATGAGATGGATGGCCCTTGGCAGATCGGTCACATGGTGGCCGCAGAATATGGATTGAAGGCGGCCGATGCCGCCCGGCAGATGCGCGATGTGGATCCCTCGCTGAAGCTTATCGCTTGCGGCTCCAGTGGTCCGTTTATGCCCACCTATCTCGAATGGGATCGCGAAGTACTGGAGCAGTGTTACGACTACGTGGATGGTCTTTCACTTCACCGCTATTTTGGCAACAATGAACGCGACACGGGCGGTGAGACTTCAAAATACCTGGCCATGAATCTGAGCATGGAGCGTCAGATTGCCGAGACGGTTGCGGTTTGCGATCTGGTGCGGGGCCACAAACGCTCGCCCAAAAAGTTGTGGCTTTCTTTTGACGAATGGAACGTCTGGTATCGGACCACCAGAGGAGATGCAGTCGACGGCCACCGGCAGGAAGCGCCGCACCTGCTGGAGGAGATCTACAACCTGGAAGATGCGTTGCTGGTCGGGGGACTGATCAATTCGTTGTTGCGCAATGCAGATCGAGTAAAACTCGCCTGCCTGGCGCAGTTGGTTAACGTGATCGCTCCTATTATGACGGACGCAAACGGCTTGTTCCAGCAGACGATCTATTATCCCTACAGTTGGGCCCTACAACTTGCCAGAGGCGCGGTGCTGAATCTCCTCGTCGAGTCCTCCACATATGAGGTATCCGGATTGGATCCAGTTGCGTATGTGGACGCGGCCGGCTCTTATGACCCCAGCTCTGGAAAACTTTCTCTTTTCATTCTGAACCGTGACCTCGCGAAGTCCCACGACGTAGAGGTGGTTTGGGAAGACAGTGCTCCGACCCGTGTGATTTCGGCAAATCTCCTAACCGGCGATGACCTTAAGGCCTCGAACAGCTTTGCTGCGCCGCAACGAATCGCCCCACAATCATTGGCAATGCCAGCCGCCTCTGGAGGCAAGACTAAGTTTGAGGTGCCGGCGCGCTCCTACACCGTCGTTCAATGGTCTCTATAAATAAATAAAGGGTAAGAGGATATGGCTGAAAAGAGAAACATCTCGCGCAGACAATTCGTGGCCTCGGCGGTCTCGGTGGCTGCAGTATCGTCCCTGCCTGTTCGCCGGGCCTTTGCTGGCTATGTTGCCGACGAAAAGACGGTCTCGCAAGCCAACGTCGCGCTAACCGATGCTCCCGGTTGGAAGGATCAAGGCATCGAAAATCTTGCGAAGTCACCTCACGCTAAGCTGCGGGATATCCCGGTGCGAGCTGTAACCATTACGGGCGGCTTCTGGGGGCAACGCCGCGAGATCAACGCGACCAAGAGCATTCCCACAATGCACGACTTGCTCGAAGTCAACGGCCGCATGAATAACTTCCGCCGTCTTCTGGGCAAGAGCACCGCCGCGCAGAGCGGCCCGGTGTTTTCCGACTCCGATGTTTACAAGTGGACCGAGGCAGTTGGGTTTGTACTGCAATCCGGAAATCGTCCAGAGCTTCAGGCGACGGCTGAC
>OBLW0100001683.1_pt1 | contig 18460 bp, 20 predicted proteins | sample 1520161 | NCBI WGS metagenome assembly OBLW01 (sample SAMEA3539309, study PRJEB22396) | soil metagenome | biome: tundra; feature: field; material: soil | place: USA | collected 2010-05 | depth 0.15 m | reverse complement strand
GGGGAACCGCTATTGACAGGCCGCCGGGTTCCGACTAAAACGGAGAGTGTCTCCGAATCAGTAGATAAGATAATCGGAGACTGTCTCCGGTTGCAACTTTTTTTTGTCATGCCCACCAAGAATCGAAAACCCGCTCGCAAACCGCGCACAGACGCAGCGGAACTTCCCGCAAATTATGGTCCGGACGAAGTGAGCAATCTAGATCATCCCTTCTAGTCGCACATAGCTCGCTTCCATTCCTGTCGCGAGCATAGCTGCTCGCGTCTGAGCAACGGGCAGGGTCATACGCATAGTCGTCAGTGTGCCTGTGCCGTCTGCCTCATAACCTCGTCTCAACCTGGACGACGGGCGTGGGATCTGACAGGTACATCCGCTCGACATGAACGATTCGGCTGTACGGCTCAAGTTCGAGGTATTCGCCTGTGAGGTGGAATCCATGCCCTTTGCCATCCGTCCACTCATAACGGATCTTGCCGCCCGGCCTGGCGTCACTGATGCAGACGGGCATCGTCCGACCTCCAGGACCGAGCAGCCATTTCTGGATTAGTTTCGGATCGGTATGAGCGCGACACGGCTTCGGGTGGGGCGGCGAATCGCCGGGTCACAACCACGTGGGGTGTTACCTTCAGTCTTCAGAGTCAACTTGCTCATCGTTTTTCTCCTTTTTTTATCTTCTTATCTTCGGTTGTTCCACGCCGGCGAGAACCTCGTCCAGCCGGTCGTAGTTCTTCATCAGCGCTTTTCGCAACATTGCGAGCCACAAGTCCATTGCTTCAATGCCAGCCTTTGCGAGACGTCGAGGGCGCCTCGTGCCATCCACGCGACATGCAACAAGTCCTGGGTTCGAGAACCTTCAGGTGTTGAGAGATTGCCGGCTGCGTCATCTCGAAGGGCTTGGCCGAAGAGGACGGGAATATTTCGCGCAATCGTCAGTTCTATTCGCTTGAAGTTCCTAATCTGGCAATCGTGATCTGGCAATCAAGGAAATGAGAGCGAACGTGGTGAATCCTTTTGATCCGAAGACCATTTTTTTGGCGAAGCATGCGCAACATGTGGTGCTGATTCATTTTCCGATCGCTCTGCTCATTGCTGCGGTAGTCTTCGACTTCATCGCGCACTGCACGAAGCGAAACGGCGCGGCGGACGCAGCCTATTACAACCTGCTCGTGGCAGCAATTTCGACGGTACCGGTTCTGGCCACGGGCCTCCTCGCGTGGCAATTCCAACTCGAAGGACAGAAGCTGAAAGGCATTCTATTGCTGCATCTGGTTCTGGCGTGCGTCTCGAGCGTGCTGATCTGGCTCGTCTGGTGGGTACATTTCCGCGCGCGCCGGCAGAAAACGCCTTTACCGAAATACCGCCTGATGTTCGAATTTCTGACCGTCAGCATGGTGGCTCTAACAGCACACTTAGGTGGCTTCCTTAGCGGTGTAAACGGGCCTGGTTAGACGCTCGCACGAACTTCCCAGATTCCGGCGACCTCCCTTCAAATTGGCTTGGAATAAAAGTGGCAGGCTGCAGTTATCAATTCGAACGCTACAAACCACGGAGGACAAATGGCAAACAAGACGCAGGATCTCATAGATCAGAACTTACAAGACCTTAACAATGATGGCGTTGATCGCCGCGGATTTCTAAAGTGCATGGCATGGGCAGGTACGGGCCTGGTCTGGACCTTGAGCGGCGGCATTCCGGTATCTCGGGCCTTCGCGAAAACCATCGGAAAAGATGGTAGCAAAGGCTCGGACTTCAGCTTCGTGCAGATCAGCGACAGCCACATCGGCTTTAACAAGCCGGCAAACCCGGATGTCACCGCCACACTGCAAGTCGCGATTGATCGGATCAATGCGATGCCCCACAAACCTGACTTCATCATTCATACCGGTGATCTAAGTCAGCTTTCCAAACCCAGTGAGTTCGACACGCTCGATCAGGCGCTAAAGGGAGTGACCGCGAAACAGGTCTACTTCGTGCCCGGCGAACATGACATGCTCACCGACAACGGCGAGCAATACCTCCAGCGCTACGGCAAGGGAACAAAGGGCTCGGGGTGGTACAGCTTCGATCAGAAGGGCGTCCATTTCGTCGGTCTGGTGAATGTCGTCAATTTGAAAGCGGGAGGTCTCGGATCGCTCGGTCACGAGCAACTAGAGTGGCTGGAAGATGATCTCAAGGCGCACTCTGCCAGCACTCCCATTGTGATGTTTGCCCACATACCTCTATGGACTATCTATCCTGACTGGGGATGGGGGACCGACGACAGTGAGCAGGCCTTGTCTTACGTCAAGCGTTTCGGCTCCGTGACCGTGTTAAATGGCCACATTCATCAAGTGATGCAGAAGGTCGAAGGCAAGCTGTCGTTCCACACGGCGATGTCAACTGCATTCCCGCAACCTGCTCCAGGAACAGCTCCCTCAGCCGGACCCATGAAGGTACCAGCCGAGCAGTTGCAGAAAGTCCTGGGTATTACGGACGTAAATTACCTAGTGAGCGGCAAGAGCCTCGCAATTGTCGACTCTCCGCTCGATGGTTCGTCAGCTTCGGGCAAGATTGCTGGCTAAGACATGACACTCGGAATTGTGTCCGAGGAATAAAAGAAGAGAAAGCAAGTTATCTGAGTGAGTCGAATATCTGCGGAGGAGAGAATGAGGAATATCAAAACCAATCAGTCTGTTGTTTTTACCTGGAGCGCTTTGGCGCTTGTTGCAATCGTATCTATCATGACGCTTCGTGGCGCCTCGGGGATCGTTCATGCAGCGAATGCCGAACCATCAACCGGCTCGCCAACGGAAGTTAAGATCGACAATTTTGCATTCACGCCTGGAGTGATTACGGTGAAGGCCGGCACTCAAGTTACCTGGATCAACCACGACGACATTCCGCACACTGTTGACAGTACGGAAGGCAAGTTCAAATCTGCAGCGATGGACACCGAGGATAAGTTCCAGTTCCGTTTCACTGAGCCGGGAGAATACCCGTTTTTCTGTCGGATGCATCCGAAGATGACTGGGAAAGTCATCGTGCAGCCCTGACATATTCTCCGAAACCATGACCTGGAGATCGGTGATGCAACCTATTTATCGCGCGTACCTGACCTGCTGCCTCCTCCCAAGCTTTTCCTGACGCCGCTTAGGTTGACGCAGCAGGTCAGCACAGGAAGTTGCTAATAGATCGCCTTCTCTTCGAGGCTATGATTCGCATCGACCAAGGTGAAGAGCAGTCCGGAACCAAGGGTGACCATCACAGCCAAGTCCAGAGCTCGACTCCAGCCCTGGTGAACGGCAACCGACGCCGTCACCGCCGATGACACGACGCCGCCAAGACTGCCCACAGTGTTCATCAGGGCAGATAGAGATGCGGATGATCCGGGCGCCAGATCAATACAAGCTGCCCAGAAATTTGCGGCTGCAAACATAGTAAAGCCCGCGGCCAGCGCGATCATCGGTAGCGCGACAACCGTCACACTCAGATGATTTCCCAAATACAGCAGCAGGGCTGCGATTCCCATGCCGACCCAGACCGCCACGCGCCGTCCGTTGCGGCGATCAGAAATCCGCGCAATGCGATCAGAAAACCATCCACCCACGGGCGAGAGCAGGGCCATCGCGAAAAACGGCGCTGAGGTCCAGGCAGCCGCATGCATAATGTCGAGTCCGCGCTGTTTCACCGCATAGTAATAGAACCAGTTGTAATAAACGTAGAAAGCATAACCTTGAAAACCGTAGCCTAGGATCAGACCCCATACCGAAACACTGGTGAGCATTTTTATCCAGGGCACACTTGTGCCCCGTTGCTGGGAACGAGGTATTCCTATTGTTGTGTTTGCTGGATGGATAATCTGTATCTCTTGCGGGTTTACGCTGGGATGCTCTTCCGGCCAGTCCGTGACGTACCAGTGCCACAATGCAACGACAACGAAAGCGAGCGCGGCGGAGATGGCAAATGATGCTCTCCATCCCCAATGAACCATCGTCCACGCAATGGCAATCGGGGTCAGCGTTCCCCCCAGACCCAGACCGCAGACCTGCAAGCCACTGGCGAAGCCGCGTTCGCGCAGCGCGGTCCAGGAAGCGATCACGCGGGTTACGTTAGAGGAGACAGCCGCTTCTCCGATTCCGGTCAGAAAACGAACCAGGCGAAACATTGCGAGCGTAGTGATTCCCGTGGCCGCCGCAAATTTTGGGACCAGAACCATGGCTCCGGATCCGACCGCAAAACACAGGATGGAAGCAGTCAGCGTGCGGCGCGGTCCAATGCGATCGCAAACATATCCCCACGGAATCTGAAACAGTGCATAGCCCCAAAGAAAGGCGCCGAAGACCATCCCCATGGAAATTGTGTTGAAAGAAAATTCTTCCTCGATGTACTTACCGGCAATGCTGAGGTTAAGACGATTCAACGCGGTGACCGCCATGATGGCCATGACGATGCTCATCACTACCCAGCGGACGTGCGTGGCGGCGACGGGCTGATCCAGGCCGTCTGGTTGACTGCGCTCGTCTTGCAACCGATTCTTCATATCCGGGAGAATAGGCGTTGGCTGGGGTGGGAGGCCATCCTCGGAAGACCTCCCATTGGCTGCTAGAAAATTAATTTCAATCCCAGCTGGATCTGTCGTGACGTGGTGGAAGTCTGATTCAGAGCTGTAGGAAGTGAACTGCCGTTGAAGTCGTAGACCGAGTTGTTCTGGCCGAAGGTGTTCAAGAATCCGGGCGAGAGGAAGTTGGTGTGATTCAGAATGTTGAAGAACTCTGCCCGGAACTGGACATTGAAAGCTTCGGAAATTCTCGGGATACGCGTGTTTTTGAAAACGGACAGGTCCACCGTAGTGAGACCCGGCCCGTAGAACTGATTGCGACGAGTGTTGCCCAACACGTTAGAACAGAACTGGGTGCCCGCGGGCGGCGAGACAGGCGACAACGGATAAGAAGTCGGCGCACAACCATAAGGGTCGGCGGCACTGGCCACAGGCAACGACGCTGGCGCGGTCGGCGGCGTAAAGCAATTCGTGTTTAAGTAGTTTATTCCGCCGTGAATCGGGTTGCAGCCGGAATTCAGGCTGGCAAAATCCATTGAGAAATCGCCATTAAAACCCGTGCCCAGCGGATCGTTGCCATCACCGATTGTGGCAGTGAAAGGTGCTCCGCTGTAGGCGGAAATAATCGTTCCTACCTCCCATCCGCTGGTCACCGCTGAGACTAAGCGCGAACCATTTTTCATCGATGGAAGGTTCCACATAAGAGTGGCGGAAAGCACATGCCGAATATCGAAGTCGCACGGCCCCAGTCTCGCGGACTTGATCAGCAACAACGGTACGGCAATCGAATTGAGGAAGGTATCCCCTGTCACGGGGGCGGAACTCAAGTCCTGGCATTTCCCGAACGTGTATGAAATCTGCCCCTGAACGCCGTTGCTCAAGCTCTTTTTTAATTGTGTTTGCAAGGCGTTATACGAGGCTGCGCCATCGTACAGCACAGGACGGATGCCGGCACCGCCGCCCCAATTCGAATCGATGCGCGTGCCGGTCGTGGTATTGGCGCATGTACTGCCCGGGTTCAGTATTTGGTTAGGAGGAACGCAAGGAAAAACCAATCCGACGCCGCTGACCGCCGCGGGCTGCACCAGGTTAATGTCGTCGGCTGCGGCAGAGGTGTGCAGTGACCGTGATCCGACGTAACCAACGAGCAACGTGTAACCGGACGCGAGTTGGCGTTGAAGGTTAGCGTTCCAGTTCATTACATAAGGCCGTTTCGGATAAGCATCAATGAAGCGGTTGCGAATTTTCTGTTCATTGAAGTTGACGTTGGGGTCGATGCCGCTCCCAAGCGTGGAATTCGCATCCGCGCCAATGATCTGGAAGGGGGCAGTCGCGGCCGTGTTCAGGCCGAACTCATAGGGAAGCGGCAACACGTCGAACATTCCAAAGCCGGCGCGCACCGACGTTTTTCCATCCTTAAATGGATCCCACTCCAATCCAATACGAGGTTCGAAGTCCTTGGTCGTTGGGTTTTGGAGGAGAGGACTGTTCACACCTACGGGTCCACAGGCCGTGGGACTCGACGCGCAATTCGATAGGCTGATAATCTCCTGGAAGCCCGCGGCGGCTACGGTGTAGCCGTTCACCGTGTATCCGGGCACGGTGTTGGCGTCGGTTGGCCTGGTGGTCATTTCATAGCGCAGGCCTATATTGAATGTGAGATTCGGCTTGGCGCGCCAGTCGTCCTGGATGTATCCCGCGAAAAGTTTCTCTCGCAGTCCCACCTCGTGAGATCCGCCGGGCGCAAGAGCATTGAGCTGATCGGTCTGGTTGGTAAGAAAGTCGGTGAGGCTGCCGTAAGTGTTCATCCTGCCGTTCGGGCTCAACTGTTCGAGAACGTTGTACTGCATGTGCTCAAAGGCAAAGCCAAATTTTATTGCGTGCGTACCCTTGGTCAAGAAGGCGTCGTCTGCAGCCTGCAACGAATTCCAGGCATGCGTAAAGCGGTTGAAACCGCCCAATCCATATGCAGTCGTCAACCCTGGCACAGGAATCTCGGGAGGTGCGCTGGCACCGGGCGCGATCGCAAGCGCAGCGTCTTTGGCCACAGCATCACCCGACACGGGGCTGTTGATCTTTCCCAAGGCGCGGTTCAGGCCAAGACGGACAGTGTTCAGTAGTTGCGGACTGAAGATGTGCGTCTCTTCGAAGCTGCCCATCTGCCTGCGAGAAAAAACGTTATGTACGGTGTTCCCAAGAGGATCGGCTTGGGACTGTGGTCCAGAGTCGAAAAAATAACTACCGGTCAGACTGTCGGAATTCGAGATGCGATGATCGAACCTGGTGATGAAATTGTTCTCGTTGGCAATGGTCGCTACATTCACGTTGAAGGTTTGGACGCCGGGGACGCCGTTCCCACCAGTGTCCGGAGAGCCCGCTGGTGCAACTGGCCACAGGGCCAGATATGGCACGATGGCAGGCGAGAGTAGAGAATAGGTTCGTGCTGCGGCGTCCGGCACATGGACGGTTCCGGAAGCCTCCTGACTCTGGCGAAATCCCTCGTAGGAGACAAAGATAAAAGTTCGGTCTTTCACGATTGGGGCGCCAGCGGATCCTCCAAACTGAATACGCCGAAACGGCGCGATCGTCGGACCGTCAAAATAATTTCGGGCATCGAAAATGCTGTCGCGGTCAAAGAAGAATCCGGTCCCGTGTACTTGATTGGTACCGGATTTCGTGATGGCATTGATGATTGCGCCGGAGGTTCTTCCGTATTCCGCCGTGTAGCCCGTCGTGATAACGGAAAATTCCTGGATAGCATCTACTCCGAGATTCAATCCCGTGGAGCCTCCTGGGGCTGCGTTGGTATAGTCATTAATTGAAACGCCGTTTAGACGATAACTATTTTCATTGGGACGATGCCCGGAGTCGCTCAGCTGGTTTCCGAAGCCGCGATTTCCCTTGTTCGCATTGAACGAAGTCGTAGCCTGGTTCGGGATGTTGACGATCCCGGGCTCAAGGGTCGCCAGGCTTGTCCAGTCGCGGCCATTCAACGGCAGTTCGCGGACAGTTCTCGAATCCACGGTCGAACTTACCGCTGACGAGGAGGTCTGCACGTCAGGCGGAGTACCCACCACCTGAACCGTCTCCGTTACTTCTCCCGGCTTCAATGTAATATTAAGAGATTGTTGCGCGCCGACGGTAAGAGTGATTCCCTTTTGCACTGCCTTCGAGAATCCCTTACTTGACGCCGACACTTCGTAGGATCCCGGCAAGAGATTGGGCGCTGAATAGAAACCGTCGCTATTTGAGGTGGCTTCGCGAATCTCTCCGGTCGCGTCGTTCTTGATGGAAACCGTCGCGTTGGCGATCGCTGCCCCCGACGGATCGGTCACCAACCCGGAAAGGGTCGCGCCCGCTACCTGCGCTTGGGATGGCAGCGACCAGAACAGGCTCAACAGAATCATGAGCACCAACCCCATCTCAAGACCAACCGCAGCCCTCAATCTTTTTTGGATCGTCATCGTATCCTCGCTTCGTGGCTAGGAAGTGATTTGTGCCGCGCTCTACGCAGCGGGCTTCTTGGTGTTCTTGTAACGCCTCGCCCACAACCCCAGGTTTCGAGCATTCGCAGGTGGGTCCCAAAGCGAACCGGGCCACTTTGCACATGGCGAGGGGTCCGGCGCAATCCTTGCGGCGTCTGATGCAACACATTTACACATCCCTGAGCTTCTGTTTGAAAATAAAGCAGATAGAGTTTCTCCTCTCCGATTTTGACGTTGGATTTGTACAGGTCTATACTCGCTCACGGCGCTTCAGGAATCATGGGCACTCCAGCCACTGTTACGAGGATTCTCCATTTCGGTGTATTTGAGGTGGACCTCAAGGCTTGCGAACTGCGCAAGCACGGCCTTCGACTGAAGCTCCCAGAGCAGCCTTTCCAAATCCTCTCCGTCCTTCTCGAGAACCCGGGCGAGATTGTCACACGGGACGAATTGCGCAGCAGGCTCTGGCCCGGCGACACATTTGTCGATTTTGACCACGGACTGAACAATGCGGTGATGCGTCTTAGGGAAGTCCTGGGCGACTCTTCCGAAAGCCCGCGCTTCGTCGAAACCATACCTCGGCGGGGCTATCGCTTCATTGCCCCCGTAGCCGGGCCCTTTCTCCCGGCAGCATCCACGACTCAGGCGGAGGAGGTGAACCGGCAAGTTCCCGCCGAGGTGGCAAAGCCCCAGCTGCCTGAAGCAGCAACCGCAGAGGTTCGGTCCGAACCGGCAGGCCGCCACTGGCCGCCGATAACGCGCTGGGTAGTGGTTAGCGTTGCGATTTTATTTGCGTGCCTTCTCACCACGGCTGCCTTGTACCGTTACCATCGTGCGGGTGACAAGACGGTTCCATCACAAAACAAGTCGCTGGTCGTGTTGCCTCTGGAAAATCTATCCGGAGATAAAGAACAGGAATACTTTGCCGACGGCATGACCGATGACCTGATCGCCAACCTGGCGAAGATTCATTCTCTGCGAGTAATTTCCCGTTCGACGGCGATGAGCTACAAAGGTCGCCACAAGCCTTTGTCGCAGATCGCGAGCGAACTTAACGTGGACGCGGTGGTTGAGGGCACAGTTCTCCGGGTTGGCGATCGCGTTCGCATCACCGCCGAACTGGTTCAAGTATCTACGGATCGTCACCTTTGGGCCGACACCTACGAAAGCCAGATGGGCGACATCCTGGCCCTGCAGAATCGTGTTTCTTCCGCCATTGTGAATGAGATCCGGATCAATCTAACCCCGGAGGACCAAGAGAGGCTCGCGCGGAATCCGGCGGTAGCGCCGGAGGCGTACGAAAACTATCTGAAGGGGCGCTACTACTGGAATAAAAGATCGGACGAGAACTTGACGAGAGCCATCGGATACTTCGAAGAGGCTACGCGTCAGGCACGGCAGTATTCGCTTGCCTATGCCGGGCTCTCCGATTGCTATGCCATTATCAGCGCGGAGATTTTTGGCACCATGTCCCCAGCGCAAGCCGCGCCGAAGGCAAAAGCAGCTGCTCTGCATGCGCTTGACATTGATCCCACACTAGCCGAAGCGGAGACTTCGCTCGCTACCGTCAGGTTTAATTACGATTGGGACTGGAATGGTGCTGCCGGGGGCTTTGCCAAAGCTATCAAGGATAATCCCAGCTATGCGACTGCTTACCAGAGATACTCACTTTACTTGATGGCCATGGGCCGGACGGAGGATAGCGTGGAGCAGATCAACAAAGCGCGCGAACTCGATCCGCTATCGATCAGCATCAACTTTAGCCTGGGATGGCGATTCTATATGGCACGACAGTATGACCGCGCCATCCAGCAACTTCGCAACACGCTCGAAATGGATTCATCCTACGAACTCCCGCATCTAGTGCTTGGTTGGGCGTATGCCCAGAAAGGCGATTTTGGGCTCGCTATTCCAGAATTGCGCCAGGCGGTCGAACTCTCTCATGGAACACCTTTGATGATCTCATCTCTGGCGAATGTGTATGCGCGCTCAGGAAATAAGGTCGACGCGCAGAAGCTGCTCGCCGGTCTGGTTTCTCAGTCACCGAAGAACTATGTTTCCCCGTATTATTTCGCAGTCGTTTACGTTGGGTTGGGAGAAGATGAAAAAGCTATAGACTGGCTCGAGAAGGCGTACTCCGATCGATCCAACGGTTTGGTGTTCCTGAAAGTGGACCCTTCGCTCGACCACCTGCGCTCCAATCCGCGCTTCCAGATACTGCAGCAAAAGCTTAAGTTCCCAAGTTGAGAGACGTGGAGTGAGTTGCACGGCCTTTTAACACTCGATCTTCAGTTCGTCCAACTCCAGGAACTCTTGCACGATCGGCTCGGTAGATTCTTGCATATCCGCTGAGGTGCCAAAGAAGATCGCTTTACCCTCGTGCAAAAAGACCACCCGGTCGGCCAGTTTCTTAGCCAGTCGCATGTCATGGGTAACGACGATGCTAGTGAGATTCAATTGCAGCTTAAGCCGCTTGATGAGATCGCCGAGCAATTGCGCCATCAGTGGATCCACCATTGTGGTCGGCTCATCGTAAAGAACGCATTCCGGCCGCGCCGCCAGTGCGCGGGCAATAGCCACCGAGCGCTTCATACCCGTCGAAAGATCGGAAGGCAAAAGGTCTCGCATTTCCTTTACGCCCACCATCTGCAGGAGTCCGTCAACAATCTGGTAGATTTGCTCTTCCGACAGGTCCCTGCTTTCGCGCAAAGGGAAAGCCACGTTCTCGCCCACGGTGAGTGAATCGAAGAGCGCTCCGTTCTGGAAAACCATGGTGACTTTTTTTCGGATGGCTTCCAGTTGCACTTCGGAAAAGTTGGTAATGTCCTCGCCGGCGACGATCACCCGGCCGGAATCAGCGGTGAGAAAACCCATTAGGATCTGCAACGAAACCGACTTACCCACACCGCTGCGTCCGAGGATGCAGACGGTTTCGCCCGGCATGACGTCAAAGCTGACCCGATCGAGAACCGGCTTCTCGCCGAATGCTTTGGAGACCTCGCGAAATTCGATGTATGGGCGGCTCACATTTTCCGGCATTCTGATTAGCTCTCAGCTCAGGGTCCAGCGGCTGTCAGGCGCTGCGCTGCTCCTTCTCCAACTCTTCGAGGGTATTCAGATTGCGGAAGATGGAGCTTGAGAATCCCATGCGGTCCAACTCTGCCTTCCCGATCACTCGGGTTTCCGCTTCATCGAAAAGCAAGTCGATTTTGTTGCGCCCCGCAAGCAAGCTCATCTCGGCCGCATCGGCGAAACTCCGGCGATAAACGGCGCACAGGGGCTGCCAGCGGTCGTCGCTATGAGGAACGATCACCGAAGCACCGCCTGCAGCCCGCGCTTCACTGATCAGATACTGCAGGAATGCCGAAGCGACAAAAGGCATGTCGACAGCCAGCATAAGGTTGAGTTCCGTCACTGAACTCCGCAAGGCAGCATGGATTCCGCCCAGCGGCCCCCGGTCACGGAATATATCTTCCACCACCGGCGCGAACCCGGAAAATTTCTCTTGGGCTCCTACGATGCATACGTTGGATGTAACCGAGCGGACCAAGTCGAGCGCTCGCGCTAGCAAAGTGCAGCCGTCGAAGCCAACAAAGGCTTTATCCATGCCCATGCGGGTGCTCTTTCCGCCCGCCAGGATAAACCCGACGACATCGTCTGCACGAATGCCTCCCATGCCGCGATGATACACCGCACGCCGATAGAGTCTATTCCGCCAACTGCCGCAAAATCTGGTTCCCCAGCTTCTGAGTCTCGCCGAAAAACTTCTGATATTCGACGAATAGACGATTCAATTCCAGCGACTTGTCCGCCGAGAGATGCTTGCGCAGCATCATGTCGCGCACGTGCACCGGGTTTGGCAGCGTGGCATCTTCCGTCAGTTCTTCCAAAGCCGTATTGGGATCGTAGTGATACATACAGATATTGTAGCGCCGCTGTTTCGGCGCCTGGTAGCGGGCTAACTCTAAATTGACGCTACACCAGGTTGGTACTCCACAGATCGTGGAGATGCACAATGCCTTGCAGCTTTCCGCTTCCATCTACCACCATCAACGATGTAATCTTTTTCTCCTCCATCAGTGCCAGTGCGGTGGCGGCAAACTCTTCTCGCTCAATCGTTTGCGGATTTTTCGTCATACACTCACCCGCGGTCAGGTCGAGCACATCTTTCCCGCGCTTCTCCAGGAGCCGCCGCAAGTCTCCGTCGCTGATAATGCCCATCAGAATCTCGGCTTCCACCACCGCCGTTACGCCCAGTTTCTTGCGTGACATTTCATAGATCACATCCGGCATCTTCGTTTGCGGCCCCACGCTCGGCAGTGCGTCGCCCGAGTGCATCAGCGACTCCACCCGCGCCAGCTGCTTTCCCAGTTTCCCTCCCGGATGCAGGTTGGCAAAATCCTCCTCCTTGAATCCGCGCTTCTCGCTGAGTGTAACGGCGAGTGCATCGCCCAGCGCCAGCATCGTGGTGGTCGAAGCTGTAGGCGCCAGCCCCAGCGAGCAAGCCTCCTCCGAGATGGAACAATCAAGTGCCACATCCGCCGCCGCGGCCAGAGTGGATCCCCGGGCGCTCGCTGATCGAGTGCCGGATGCTCGGGTGGAAGATGCTTGTATGCTTGCGGCCGACCCCGTCATCGCTATCAGGGGCACCTGCAGCCGCTTGATGGTCGCCAACAACGCAAGAATTTCCTCCGTCTCCCCGGACGAGGAAAGAGCCAGCACCACATCCCCGCGCACCACCATGCCCAAATCGCCGTGCAACGCATCCACGGGATGCAGATACAACGCCGGTGTGCCGGTCGAACTCAGCGTCGCGGCAATCTTGCGGGCAATCAGACCGCTCTTGCCCATCCCCGTGACTACTACACGTCCGGCGCAGCAAAACAGTAAATCCACGGCACGCTGAAACGCCGCCGCCATCGAGCCGCCGATGCGATCCGCGAGTGCACGCAGTGCCTCGGCTTCAATGCGCACCACGTTCTCTCCAATATTTTTCATGCAACGAAGCGTCGCGAAAAGGATGTTAGCACTGCATTCGACCTAACAGATGTGCTCCAAAACTCGTAGTCTAAAAATGGTCCTCTATAGCTACCGCCTGCGCGTGTGCTGGCTTTTGGCCAAGCACCGCAAGCCCTTTGGCTTGGATGGCGCGGTCCCACGGGCCAGCCTGCCAATTGTCGCGCATCTTCGCGGGATGTTTCCACGGAGGCAGCGCTACCATCAGATTACGCGCCGTCGAGTGCAGGTAGGGTTCATACATCGAGCGCAGCTTCGCCAGTTTCAGCCGCGCTTCATCCGAATTTCGCAACTTCAATCCCGCAGCTGCGAGTATTTCTCGTAGTGCGTTGAAATCCTCATCTGTCAATCGTTCCGGGGCTTGCGGATCGTAGCGCGCATTCACCACCTGTGCCAGATCTACGGCCGCGTGGCGCGCCATGGCGAAGGTTAAACGCGCCTGCCCGGGATGAATTCCTTCAATGCCAGTGATCAGCAACGAAGTCACATCCAGCATGGTCATAAGCGCTCCCAGCCATGACTGGTTGCTGTGTTGCGACCGAAAAAAACTCAGGACCGGATAAGAAATGCCGCTTTCCAGCAGCTCCCCCGCCCAGCGCTCCCAGTCGCGCAAAACTTCGTCGAGAACAGTTTGCTCAATCGCCGGATTCTCGGAGCTCCCCGCCAGCCGCACCAACAATTCGGCTGCGGTCGGAGGCGATCCCGCACGCGCATCGAGCATTGAGATCTGAATCTCACGACGGGAAAATGAAGCGTACACCACCGGCAGGTACCCGATCACTACGCCGAGAAATCCAAAGCCCAACCCCGCTTCGAGCACCGACAACACTCGTGCCCATGCCGATATCGGCACAATATCGCCGTATCCCAGCGTAAAGAAGGTTTCGCCACTGTGGTAAAGGATCCTGGCGAATGTGATTGGCTCATTGCTGAGCTGTTCGTGTCCGCCTAGCCCGTATTGCAGCAGCGCAAAGCCGAGGATCAGGCCCGCCGCCCAAAATTCCAGAAGCAGAATCAGAGAAAGCGGCCCAAAGTATCCCAAGAAACTTTGCTGGCGGGCAGGCGTCTTAATGCGGCTGGCAATTCTCGTCCAGGGAATCCAGGTTCGGCGGTAGAACCAAGCCGTTAGCTTGAAATGTCGCGTCACGCGCCGAGGCAGCACTACGGTTTCGAACGCATCCAGCAGCACCACGCCAATGATGACGCCGCCGGAGATAATTGCGGGAATGTTGACGTGCAGGCTCATGCCGGAATCTCACTTGCAATCTTGATGTGGAGGGAAGGGTATCAGATGCTTGGAGTTTCCCGAAAGCTGACTACTGCGGCTTGGGCTGTGCCGGTGGAGTTTGCGCCGGCGGCGTGGCCGGTGGAGTGGCGGTAGCGGGCTTCTTCGCCACCGGCTTCTTCTTGACCACGGGTTTCTTAGCCGGCTCGGTATCGTCCACCACGGTTTTCTTCGGAGGAGCGACCGGAATCGCCGCCTGCGCCGTCTTCAGGTCCGCACGCAGGCGCACGATCTCCTGCTCTTTCGAGGTTGCCAGGTTATTTACGCGATCGGCCAACTGTTTCCGAGTCCCCTCAAAGTTGCTCAGATCGTTCGATAACGCTTGAAAATCATCTTTCGGCCCGAACGCTCCCGTGGATTCCACCACTCCACCGAGCACGTCGTAGAGTGCATCCAAATTCCGATAGAGCTTAAAGGTCGCGGGCATGTCTTCCGCCGAGTTTCGCAACTGGGCAATCATCTCCGGCAACGCGTTCTGCAGATTTCGCTGGACCGATTCCACGTCACCCACCATTTGTTTTTTCGTAGAGCTATCGGTCTTCCAGCGCTCGATTCGCAACTTCGCCAGGTCGGCCTGCGTAGTCTTCGCCGCCGTTTCCAGCTGCGCCAGCAGCCCATTCAGTTGGGTCACGGAGGCATAAGAAACTGGCCCGCCCTGCGGCGACACCGCCGGACTGTCCCCTTGCACCGAGAATTGAGGGCCTGCGTAACTCGCGGGCGCCGCGGCGACAGCTTGACCGAACGCGGCTGCACTCCACAGCAAATACAGCGTGAAAGGAACGGAACAAGAGATGAATTTAGGATTCATGAATTGGGGAGTCAGAGGCGCGACGCGTCAATCAGAATATAGATAAGCTGAGGATACTACAAGCGTTGCGTCCGTTCCATTTCCTCATTTGAGCTGGCAGAACCTACAATCTCTTCATGGAACGCAAAATCTTCTGGACGGTCTTCACGGTGCTCGGCCTGCTCGCAGATTTCTTGCTACCCATTTGGTGGGGCCTCGCCGCCACCATTCCCATCGTTTTCATTGCGTGGTGGGTCGCCTACCGCAGCGATTGGTTTTGAACCAGGGACTCTTTAGCCGCTAGCGGTCTGCGTCATGTTAAAACTGCCGCTCACGTTGCTACAGCCATTTCCACTACCAACAACCGCCCAGTTGCCCATGATCACGCCATTGCTGAGGGTGTTGTTGTTAGTGTTAATCGTTCCCGCCACCGAAGTACTGGTTAGGGTCAGAGTGTTTCCGCCGGAGGCTATTATGAAGGAAAACGTGCCGGTCACCTGGTCTGCCGCATTGTACGTCGCCTTCAATGTCCCCGTCGGAGTTTCCCCCGTCACCGGAAAACACCCTCCGTCTATTTGGGTCAGAAATTGAAAGTTCGAAACGCTCAAAGCTCCGCTGCCCCCACTCACCGTCCACTGCGTGATGAAGCTAAATCCTGACGCCAAGCCATCGCCCCCTAACATCTCCGCCTGCCAGCCGCCACTCACTGCGGTTTGCACAGCAGTTGAACTGCTGCATCCATTCAGCATGAGCGCGACCAGCAACAGGATTGCTACTTCCTTCATGAATTGTCCTTGAGCTTTGGTATCGGCAGCGAAATTCTACTCCAAGATTACAGAGATGCGCCCTTACCGGTCAATGGATGTAAGGACCCTCCGCTTTCACAATTTCGTGATCTGAGGTACGAATACCCTGCTTCTACGCTCCCCGCCTTCCCTTCAACTCCGCCAGCAACTGCTCGATCCGATCTTCTTTCTCGAGCGCGGCCAGCCGATCTTCCATGTTGTCCCCCGCGATTTCGGATTTGGCCTCACTCACAGCTTGCGAATGCGCAACCTTGCGCTTCATCCTGTCGAAAGCCGCCGCTTTCGAGCCATCGCCGATCGCAAGGCGAGCGTCGCTTGCCTTGCCCACGGCGCGGGCACGACGATGTTGCGCAATCAGCAGATCGGCCTTGGTCTGCGCCTCCGTCAACTTCTGCTCCAGTTGCCGCAGGGCGGATTTCAAACTTTCCACCTGCGCCTTCTGATCGCTCACCTGCTGCGTGAAGCTCTCAATCATCTCGCGGTAACTCTCGACGCGCTGCAGAGAAGCGCGCGCCAGGTCGTCCTGCTTCTTGTCAACCGATAACTCAGCCTTGCGCATCCACTCGGCCACCTTGTCTTCGTTCTCCTTCCTCTTTTTCTCTAATAGATGCTGGTCGGCGATGGCAATCGCCACCTGCGTCTTCACTTGCAGCAGTTGATTCTGCATATCGAGAATCACCTGCTTGATCATCTTTTCCGGCTCCTCGGCCTTATCAATCAGGTCATTGAGGTTCGCCCGGACTAATGTGGAAACGCGCTCTAGTAATGCCATGATGGACTCCTTTTCTTGTAAGCTTCAGCTATCAGCCGTCAGCTTTCAGTTTGTATTGTTAAAGTTCGTCTGAGCCGCGGATTGCCGCCACTAGAAACCCACCTAGTAGCCCAATCACAATGCCCCCAATCAACCACACACTCGACTTCATGAAATGCATCGCAACGATTCCAATCAAACCAACAGATGCTGCTGCGCCCCAGTATTTTCTCTCGCCAAGATCACTGGGTTCCAAACGTCGCGCCATTTTCTTCGCCTCTGCAATTTCCGCTCTTCGCAGCATGCGCTTTGTGAACCACGGCGCATTCCGGACACTCGCGTGTTCTCAGCCGGATCGTGCTGCCAAGCGCCATGCCGATCGCCACCCCAATCCCCAGCCAGATAGCGATATGTCCCGCCATCACTCCGAGGGCCACGCCCAATGCTGCACCCAGCGCAATTCCTAAACCCATTCCTTTCGATTTTCGGTTCATAAGTTCTACTCCGATTCCTCCGCCTCGCTTCGCTCGGCGTGGCCGGGTTGAAACCCGGCCCCACACGAGCAAATGCAAACCGAACCCGGCTCGTTCCTGCTAGGCCTTCGGCAGATCGGCTGGCTTCAAAGCCTTGTCGCCGATCTGACGCACCTTGCCCAGCAATTCCGACAGCGGCATGCCCGAAAGCGTCTCGAACAGCGCGGGCACTTGCGCCGCCATCTTGGCGATGTCGCCGGTGATTTTGTTCATGCCCGCGGCTTCGCCGTTTCCGGTGGAGACGATCGTGATCTTGTCGACGTTGGCCAGCGGAGCTGCCAAAGCTTTCACGATCTCAGGCATGCTGGCGAACAGCTTGTCGAGCACCGCCGCCTGGTTGTATTCCTGATACGCCTCGGCTTTCACATTCATCGCTTTGGCCTCGGCTTCGCCTTTCTTGAAAATGATCTCGGCTTCGGCCTCACCTTGCGCGCGAATCGACGATGCCTGGCCTTCGGCCTCCGCGATCAACCGCTGCTTCTCAGCCGCGGCCAATGTCTCAATCCGCTGACGTTCGACTTCAGCCGGCTTCAGTACGGTCGCGATCAGTTCCTTCTCGCGGCGGTTGATTTCCGCTTCCTGCACCTTTACCTGCTGCTCTTTTTCGATCTGCTGCACCTTCACCTGCTCGGCGATCACCTGCTGTTGCATGATGTTGGTCTGGATGTCATACGCTTTATCGGCCTGCGCCTGCTGGCGTTTCGTCACTTCCAGGTATTGCGCCTTTTTGATTTCCAGGTCGCGTTGCGATTCCGCTTGCTTCGCCAAAGATAATGTTTCCGCTAGCACGCGCTCCTGATCCGCTTGTGCTTTGGCGACAGCCGATTCCCGCTGCGCCAGAGCCCGCCTGATCGCCGTATCGCGGTCGGCTTCTGCCGTGGCGACATCGGCGTCGCGCTTGATTCGCGCCACATCGGGCTTGCCCATGTTCGTGATGTACTCGTTCTTGTCCCGAACTTCCTTGATGGTGAATGAGATCACCTCGAGCCCCATCTTGTTCATATCCTCGGCACACGTTCCGCGCATGCGGTCGGAAACCATCTCCGGCTGCTTCACGATTTCCTCCACCGTGAGCTGCCCGATGATGCCGCGCAGATGGCCTTCCATGACCAGCCGGATCAGCCCTTCGCGCTCCTGATCACTCTTGGTGAGGAACTGCTCCGCCGCTGTCAGCACAGACTCCCGGTCGGACTTCACTTTGATCTGCGCCACCGCCTCGACGGTCACAGCGACGCCCTGTTTGGTGTAGAGATCCTGCTG
>OBLW0100001682.1_pt1 | contig 18464 bp, 10 predicted proteins | sample 1520161 | NCBI WGS metagenome assembly OBLW01 (sample SAMEA3539309, study PRJEB22396) | soil metagenome | biome: tundra; feature: field; material: soil | place: USA | collected 2010-05 | depth 0.15 m | reverse complement strand
ATGATACGGCGACCACCGAGATCTACACTCTTTCCCTACACGACGCTCTTCCGATCTCGTCATCGACGTCGCGCCGACCATTCTCGAGGCGGCCGGGCTCCCCGAGCCGACCTCGGTGAACGGCGTGCAGCAGAAGCCCATCGAGGGCGTGAGCATGCTGTACTCGTTCAACGACGGCCAGGCGGCGGAACGGCACGAGACGCAGTATTTCGAAATGTTCGGCAACCGCGGCATCTACCACAAGGGCTGGACGGCAGTGACGCGGCACAAGACTCCCTGGCTGCTCATCGGCGAGAAGACGCCCGCCTTCGACGACGACGTTTGGGAACTCTACGACACCAACAAGGACTGGAGCCAGGCCAACGACCTGTCCAAGCAGATGCCGGAAAAGCTCCACGAACTGCAGCGACTCTGGCTGATCGAGGCAACCCGCTACAACGTACTGCCCCTCGACGACCGGATTATGGAACGCATGAACCCGGACACCGCGGGCCGGCCGGTGCTGATCAAAGGCAAGACCCAACTTCTCTTCGCCGGCATGGGCCATCTCGGTGAGAACTGCGTCCTGAACATCAAGAACAAATCTCACTCGGTCACCGCGGAGATTGTAGTGCCGGCATCGGGCGCCAAAGGCGTAATCGTCGCCCAGGGTGCGAACATCGGCGGCTGGAGCCTGTACGCGAAGGACGGCAAGCTAAAGTACTGCTACAACCTCGGCGGAGTGAAGCATTTCTACGTCGAGGGGACCACACCGATCCCCGCGGGCGAGCACCAGGTGCGGATGGAGTTCGCCTACGCCGGCGTCGGCTTGGGCAAGGGCGGCAACGTGACGCTGTACACCGACGGCAACAAAGTCGGCGAAGGCGTAATCCCCGCGACGTTGCCGATGATTTACTCCGCCGACGACGGCTGTGATGTGGGCTTTGACGGCGGCGCAGCGGTTTCCGAAGACTACGGGTCGCAGGGGAATGCCTTCAACGGCCGGGTCAAGGGAGTGCAGCTCGCCATCGCTGACGATGCCGTAAGCCTCGATCATCTGGTCTCGCCGGAAGACGCTATACGCATAGCCATGTCTATGCAGTAAACACATCCGGGACCGGCAGCCCGTGCGGGCTGCCGGTAAAAGCGATGCAACTCACCAAACAGAACGCGACGCCATTACCGCGGCCGTTTCACCTTCTGTCCAAGCCCACCGGCGCCATATGCAATCTGGACTGCAAGTACTGCTTCTTCCTCTCTAAGGAAATGCTGTACCCCGGCGACCGGTTCCGCATGTCCGACGAGCTGCTGGAGACCTACATCCGGCAGCTTCTGGAGGCGCAGCCGTTAGGTGAGGTCAATGTCGCGTGGCAGGGCGGCGAGCCAACTCTCATGGGGCTCGACTTCTTCAAGCGCTCCATTGAGTACGTGGAGAAATACCGGAGGCCCGGGCAGACCATCCTGCACACGATGCAGACCAACGGCACTCTGCTGAACAATCAATGGTGCGCTTTCTTCAAGCATCACAACTTTCTTATCGGCCTGAGCGTGGACGGCCCGAAGGAGATGCACGACGCCTACCGCGTTAATAAAGGTGGCGCCGGGAGCTTCGATCAGGTGATGCGCGGCTGGGAAATGCTGCGCCGGCACGACGTGGACGTCAACATTCTGTGCACGATTCACGCCGTGAACGCCGATCATCCGATCGAAGTGTACCGATTCTTTCGGGACCAACTGCACGTCAAATTTATGCAGTTCATCCCCATCGTGGAGCGGACCACCGAAGATTTCCTTCCTCTTGCCAACCTCGGCTGGGGCGAACGGCCTGGCTCAGACCGTCCCCTCTACACCCAGCACGGCGGACTGGTCACCGAACGTTCGGTCGGCGCCGAGCAGTTCGGGCGCTTCCTGATTGCCATCTTCGATGAGTGGGTGCGCCGCGACGTCGGAACCGTGTTTGTGCAGACCTTCGACGTAGCGTTGGGGAGCTGGTTGGGACGGCACAATCTGTGCATCTTCTCGCCCACCTGCGGCGACGCCCTTGCAATGGAACATAACGGCGATTTGTATTCTTGCGATCATTACGTCGAGCCCGACTATCGGCTAGGGAATATCCAAGAGACGCCCTTGCGAGAGCTGGTGGACTCCGAGAAGCAGCGCGCGTTCGGGCAGCACAAGAGGAATAGCCTGCCCAAGTACTGCAGGGATTGCGAGGTGCTGTTCGCCTGCTACGGTGAGTGCCCACGTAACCGCTTCATCACGACCCCGGATGGCGAGCCCGGGCTGAATTACCTGTGCGCCGGCTACAAGGCGTTTTTCAATCACATCGACCCAGCCATGAGGTTGATGGCCGACCTGCTTCGCCAAGGCCGATTTGCCGACGAGATTATGCAGATGCACAACTCGCCAGAGAGAACTGCTGACAGTGCCGTGGGGTAGCAAGTATGACGATAACCGTCTTAGGAACCTGACGGCAGTAGAACCTTGAATGTGGCCCCCGCACCAGGTTCGCTTGCAACTTCGATTGTGCCGCCGTGCGACCGGACGATGCCATGAACCGCCGCAAGCCCCAGGCCTCGGCCGAGGAATTTCGTTGAGTAGAACGGATCGAAGGCTTTAGCGCAAGCCTCCACGCTCATTCCGCAGCCAGTATCCGAGACCTCCAGAAAGCTATAGTCGCCAGGTCGCAGGTGCGTTGCTCCGTTCCCTGTAGATCCTGATTCGATGTGCGTTAGCCCGGTGGTCACCCTGATCAGTCCTTCCCGGCCGTCGAGGGCTTCGAAAGCATTCTTGATGAGGTTCATAACAACCAGCCGGATCTGCGAAGCTTTGACACGAACGGGCGGCAGATCTGGCGCCAGCTTGGTGTCGAGCTCAGGCTTGCTCGAAACCGAGGTTCTAAGGAGCGAAAGCGCATCCTTGACCATCGAGGAAAGATCGACGAGTTCGATCACGGCAGGATCGTCGCCACTACCAGCGTAAGCAATCAGCAGATCGATGATCTCGGAGGCGCGAGTCGCGATGACGCCAATCCTTTCGACATTTTCGCGAGCAGGCATATCAGAAGATAGCTCCGAAAGAGCGAGGTCGGTTTCACCGAAGATGCTGCCGAGCAGATTCCTGAAATTCTGGGCCATGCCGGCGGCGAGCACACCCAGGCTCTCCAGTTTCTGAGCGGCTAGCAACTGTTCCTGGCTTCGCTTGAAATCCGTGGTGTCGATGCAGCTTCCGATATAGCCGGCGAACACGCCGCCCGCATCGAAGCGCGGAGCTCCGATATCGAAGACCCATCGGTAGATTCCGTCTGCCCGCCGGAACCGATACTCCATCTGAAAGTCGCGGCGGTCGTCGAACGAGGAACGGTACGTGGCGAGACAGCGTTCCAGGTCATCCGGATGCACTCCTTCGGCCCAACCATTGCCAAGTTCTTGCTCCATCGTGCGGCCGGTAAAGTTCAGCCAGCCCTTATTGAAAAAAGTGCAGAGTCTATCTGGGCCGGAAACCCAAATCAATGTCGGCGCGCTGTCGGCCATATTGCGGAAGCGCTCCTCGCTCTCGCGCAGCACCTGCTCGGCGCGCGCGCGATCCAGCAGATCGAGCTTCAACTGAGCGTTCGCAGCCTGAAGTTCAGCGGTCCGTTCCGCCACCTGCCTTGCAAGATCGGCTCGCAGCCGGCCCAACTCCAGATGCGTACGCACGCGGGCCAGCAGTTCCTGGGGCTGGAACGGCTTGGAAATGAAGTCAACCGCCCCGAGCGCGAGGCCTTCTACGCGCTCCTCAACTTCCGGAGAGGCCGTGACGAAGAGAATTGGAATGTCGCGGCTACTTGCAGAGGCTTTGAGTCTCCTGCAGACCTCAAATCCGCCCATGCCCGGCATTCGGATATCAAGGAGGATCAACTCCGGCGGCTTCACCGCGACAGAGGCTAGTGCGAGCTCCCCGCTATCGGCGGGGCGCACGTTATAGCCTTCCCCAGTCAGGAGATTGGTTAGCAGCAACAAGGATTCGGATTCGTCGTCGACCACTAGGATCGTGCGATCGTCGGTCACGCGCCGGCTCCATAAATACGGCGTTCAGGATTTCGAGGTGTCTCGTGAATCGAGAAGTACATCAATTTGTGCATGGACCGCTATAGCGGGACTTTGTCAGCTATTGCGCGGGAATCTCAATGATGCCACGAAAATGGTCAACATGCAAAAACTAACGGTTGGGGCGATACCAAAAGCCTCGATTTAGTACCATGCGGCTCACAAGAAATTGCATCCGTACGTACGGCATCATTTCATCACCGGTCCAGCCGAGGATCATGTTAGCTAACTCCGCGGAACCTGCCGATTCTTGATCGAGATGACTGGAGTTCGATCCGCCCTGGTGTGAAATTTAATAAGTCTATGAAGCCAATTCGACAATCCGACCAGTGAAGAATCACCCCCGCCGCAGGAGCTACGGCGCAATGGCGTCCGAACGTCCTGCCCATGGCGTGTGGCATAAGAGGGAAGGTTTCGGGGCTGGGCCGGGCGGAAGGTTCTGAGGCCCGCATATGTTGCGACTGCAATCCTTTTCGACGCGCTACGGCATGGCACTCGTCTCTCCCGCGATCGCGTCCTTTCTGACCTTTCTCGCTGGTCCCCGCTACCTGGACTCTGAGGTGAGCTACTTCGGTTTCATGATCGCCGTCTTGGCGTCTGCGCTCCTGGGCGGCCTTGGTCCGGGCCTGCTGGCTACCGGATTGTCCGTTCTAGGTAGCACTTATCTGTTGCTTCCACCGGTATTCTCGATCCAAGTCGCCTCGGAGGATAGAATCACCCGTCTTGTCTTGTTTGCAGGCGAGGGTGTTATGCTCAGCCTCCTCGGTAACATGGTCCGAGGCGCTAAGACGGCGGACATTGAATTCCAGCCGAGCCGGCGATACCTCACGGCGCTCCTCTTCGTCTCCGCCGCAACCGGGTTGAAACTGTTGGCATTTCCAGTCGTGGAGCGCGAGCTTCCCTTTACCTTTTTCTACGCGGCAATAGCTGCCAGCGCATTCACGGGTGGGTCAGGTCCGGGCCTCTTAGCAACATTGTTAGCGAGTCTGGCGGCCAGATACTTCTTCCTCGATCCCCGTTACTCGCTGTCCGTTCTCGAGCCGAAAGACACCGCTCGGTTGGGATTCTTCATTGTAGAAGGAGCTTTCCTGACCGGGTTGAACGCGAAATATCCGAAAGCGCGCCGGATCGTTAGTGACGCAGTGGCACAAATGCGCCAGCTTACTCAGCGCATGCTGAGAAGCGTAGAGGACGTTCGGGCACTCCGGCTTATAAGCAAAGACGTCATTTGGGAATTGGACTTAGAGACCGATAAAATGACGCGCGGGGCCACCGCGGCTGAGCGTCCGGAAATACCCGCGGCCACCATGAGCTTCTCGTCCTGGCTTCTGCAGGTCCACCCTGAAGATCGTTCGCTGGTGAGCGCGAGCCTTAGTTCGGCTTTGCAGCGGGGGAGCGAGGAATGGCGGTGTGATTATAGAAGCCTGCGGCCCGGTGGCGATTTTGCGCGCGTTTCTGACCGCGCGTACATCATCAGAGATGATGCGCGGCATCCCGTACGTATCGTCGGCCGTACCGCTGACGTAAGCGCGTCAAATAACCCGGCTCGTGCCGGCGGCATTCGACAAGAATACTGGAGGGCATTCGAGCAGAACCCGCTTGCAATTCTTTTGACCGATAACGAGTTGCATATCGTGAATGTCAATCCCGCGGCTCGCGAGGTGTTGGGCTACAGTCTGACCGAGCTCACCGGCATGCATCTGGAAACACTGTTCGAACCGGGCCGGCGGGTGAGCCAGCTCATGGCAATGTTGCTCGGCTTGGATAGCCAAGATCATCGTTCAATCACTATTGAAGAGGAATGCAAGCGGGCGGACGGGCGGACTTTTCTTGGAAAGATTGACGCCGCGGTGATCTCGGGCAGAGAGGGTCGCTCGAACGGCCGGGTGATCATGATCGAAAACATTACTCACCGGAAGTGAATGGTGATTATCCTGGATGCCCTTGCGGCAAACCGCCGGCGCTATCCAACAGTCAAGTGGAGGCTATCTTATGGTTTCTCGCACGGCCATCGTAGTCAGTGATGATCCGCAGGTCAAGGCTATGCTTCGGCGTATCCTAGAACCCAAGCAGTGGACTATCCAAGCCGCCGCCAATAACTCGGCCGCGTTGAAACTGGTGGAGGCTGGCAAGTTCGATCTCATAGTCACCAGCGAAAAAACCTCGGGTCGGGACGATGTCGAGTTGCTACGCGCAATCAGACGCATACATCCTCACACACGTGTAATCATACTGACCGACCAGAGTGCTCCAGCAGATGTCGTCTCGGCCATGCGCGAGGGTGCCTTCGGCTACTTCTCCAAGCCTTTTTCGTTGGCTTCGCTCACCTCGTTTGTGGAGCACGCGGTCGAAGAACCCTGCTGGGACGACGGAATTGAGATTGTGTCGGCGACCCCTGATTGGATTCGTCTGTTGGTGCGCTGTGAGCTGGGGACGGCGGCGCGGCTGACGCAGTTCTTTTACGAAATGGTCCCCCTGCCTGTCGCGGAGAAGTTTGCAGTGGCACAAGCTTTCCGTGAGTTGTTGATGAATGCAATTGAACACGGCGGAAAACTGGATCCGGATCAGTACGTCGAGATCTCTTATGTACGAACTAGCAGGGCCGTGGCGTGCCGGATCAAAGACCCCGGAGAGGGCTTCTCATTAGGGGAAATCCCTCACGCGGCTATCATGAACCCACCCGACGACCCATTGCGGCATCTAACGTATCGCGAAGCCGAGAATTTAAGGCCGGGCGGCTTTGGTATGTTGCTCGTCAAGAATAGCATCGACGACCTTCTCTACAGCGAAAAAGGTAACGAGGTCGTGCTGGTTAAATATATCGATCAAGTTAGCCATGGGACGCCCTCAGTAGAAGGCGTGCGGTAAGCCGCCTCTAACTTCACCTCGATGTTCCTGCCGCCGCCGAATTTGCGCCTTTCCATACGCTGCGAACGGAACCGGACGGCAGTCTTTGCGATTTCATATCCGCCGTGGAATTTCCGTTGCTGGCGCAGCGCTGGATTACACGTTGCCGTAGCTCACTGCGCGCTCGCAGCAGCCGTGATTTCGCTGCCGGAACCGTGATCCCTAAGCGTGCAGCAACATGCATCATGGGCAGCTCTTCCACATCACGCAGTATCATTACGGTCCTTAAAAGCGGCGGAATGCGTCGAATTTCCATTTTCAAGATGTCCTTCATCTCTTGTTTGATAACTTCGTGTTCCGGATCAAGAGCAACCGCGGGCAACTCAATCGGCCTGCCTCCATCATGGCCGCTACCTGCATCGATGTATAAGAACCGCGTGCGCCTTCTCACTCGCAACAACATCAGACATTGATTCACGACAATGCGAAGCATCCAAGGCAAGAACTCGGAGTCGCCGTGATACTGGTCGAGATGCCTGAAGGCCTTCCAGCATGCTTTTTGAACTTCGTCCTTGGCCTCGGACCGGTCGCGTAGCATGTAACTCGCGATGTTTACACAGGCTGGATAGTGCCTGTGAATGAGCTTTCCGAACGCATCCTTGCTGCCCGCCCGCGCGAGCGCAATCAGTTCCCCGTCCGTCTGGACACACTCCTTCTCAATGGCGCACAACATGAAATTAACCTCTTTGCACTACCTGGAATTGAACTTCCCCCAGTGCATTGCACTCCAACGACCAGCTTGGTTGCGCAACAGAATTGGCTTTGTTCTCAATGTTTTCCTGCGATTTAAGACTTGGAAGGCGCAACGGATGTCCCTGGAGGGACATCCGCCGGATTGCGCTAGGCCCTGTAGGGTCGGGAGGGCGAGTCGAGCGGATCGTTCGTTACGGGCCGTTTTTAACGGCGTCTAGCATTTGGGTATAGGCGAAGCGGTCCGCATGGCGCATCAGCACTTCGCCAAGGGGGGCACTCTGTGCTGACACCCGCTGAATGACTTGGGCGATCCGCTCGCGATCCAGCGAGATCAGGGAATTTGCAAGTTCGTCTCGCAATTCTTCGGGCAAGGCTGCGAAGTCTTCCCGGTGCAGCAGCGCGATTCCCTCGCGTAATGCCGGTGCGGTCTCGCGGCGACGATACCGCACCCTTAGGTGTCGCGCCATGCAGTCAAAAACTTCACCTGGGCGGTAGGGTTTGGTGACGAGATCGTCCATGCCCGCTGCCAGGATCTGGCTGCGCTGGTCGGCGAATACGGAGGCGGTGACCGCCGCTATCTTCACATCCCTCCCACCCTCGAGGGCGCGGATGCGCCTGGTCGCCTCTACCCCGTCCATGACCGGCATGCGATGATCCATCCAGATGAAGTGTGGGCGCCAGGTTTGAAATACCTCCACTCCCTGCGCACCGTCTGCGGCTACCCGCACCAGGAATCCAGCGCTTTCGAGTATTCGTTCCAGCACCATCGAGTTTCCCTGCTCATCTTCGACAACCAGAACGCGGTATTCAGGTTGGCCGGGCTCCAGGCCGATGATTCGTCCAGTATCCACACGCGGCGCGATCACCTCGGATTCCTGCACCAGTTCCGCGGGCACCTCTACTCGGAACCTCGATCCTTGCCCCAAGGCGCTGTCTACTTGTATCGTTCCGCCCATCAGTTTCACGATTTGCCGGGTGATAGCGAGCCCCAGGCCGCTGCCTTTCTGTGTTGCCGGCTGGCCCCCTTGCACAAACACCTCGAAGATGCGCTCCTGATCCTCCGGCGCAATGCCGCGCCCGGTATCGTCCACGTCGAACGTCAGCAGCAGGCGTTGGGATTCGTCAGCGGGTGTTGCATTCAGGCGCAGCGTAACGGATCCTCTTTCAGTGTATTTGATGGCATTGCCCAGCAGATTAATCAGCACCTGGCCCAGATTGGACGCGTCGATCAGAACATGCTGTGGGAATTCCGGAGATGAAACGAGGCGCAGCTCCAGCCCCTTCTTCTCAGCCTGCGCGCGAATCATGTCCAGGACGTCGCGCAGGAGGTTTCCCAGGTGGCACGGCGCGATTTCCAACGCTTTCCGTCCAGTGTCGATCTTGGCCATATCGATCACATCGTCGATGAGGTGGAGCAGATGTTCCCCGCTGAGATTAATTAGGTCCAGTTCTTCGCGCTGCTTCGCGGTGACGGATTCTTCGCGCAGCAAATGGGAGAAGCCCAGGATGGCATTGAGCGGCGTACGCAACTCATGGCTCATGTTCGCCAGGAAAACGCTCTTAGCGCGGTTGGCCGCCTCGGCCGCATCCTTGGCGACGCTGAGCTCGCGGGTTCGTTGAGATACCTGAGCCTCGAGCCGGGTGGCCATTAGTTTCAGCATCCGGACGCGATACTTGTGGGCCGCGATGAGCAGGCCAACAATTACTAGGACAGCGCCACTTCTCGCCCACCATGTGGCCCACCAGGGCGGAAGTATGATGATGGGCAGCGTCACGCCCTGCTCGTTCCACACGTCGCCATTGTTGGATGCCTGGACGCGGAACAGGTATTTTCCGGGAGCAAGAGTGGTGTAGGTGGCCAAGCGCTGCCGGCTATCCACCTGGTTCCAATCTTTTTCGAGCGGATCTAGCCTATAGCGGTAGCGATTCTTTTCGGGAGCCTGGAAGCTCAAGGCGGCGAATTCCAGCGTGAAGATGCCTTGCCGATGATTCAGGGTAAGGGAATCCAGCGCCAAAATGGGCCGGCGGAGCGGCGAGTTCCCACCCGGACGTACCGGCTTATTGAACAAAAGGAGGTCCGTCAATACGACCGGTGGGACATATGGATTCGCGGAGATCCGATCGGGGTAGAAAGAAGTCAGGCCGTTCCTGGAGCCAAAAAAAAATTCACCATCCGGAGCGCGATAACTGCCCTGGAGGCCGGTCGGGTTCAATGCATTGCCCGCCAGGCCATCCGATTCGGAATAATTGTGGAAGGTCCTGGTCGAGGGACTAAACTGCGAGAGACCGTTGTGCGTAGCCAACCAGAGAGTTCCGTGATCGTCTTCCAGAATCGCTTCGACTGCATTGTCCGGCAGACCGTCCCGGCGGGTAAAAGTTACGAAGGTTCCGCGCCCACGGTCCATTTGGTCTAGGCCGTCCTGTGTGGCAACCCACAGAGTTCCCCGCCGGTCCTCCCAGATGTCATTTACTTTGTCGTGGCTTAGGCTCGCGGGGTCCTGGGGGTTGTGGCGGTACGTGTTGAATTGCTGCGATGCACGGTCAAAACGGTTCAATCCTTCCGCGCATCCAACCCACAGGATTCCGGCCCGGTCCTCGAAAACCGTTTTGATCCAGTCGTCGGACAGGCTATGCGGGTTCTGGGGATCGTGGTGGTACTGGGTGAAACGTCCCGTTCGACGGTCAAAGCGGTTCAGTCCCGCAGCGGTGGATACCCAGAGCAACCCGTCGCGGTCCTCGAACAGAGACTGGACGCCGTCGCTGCTCAAGCCGGAAGGGTTGTTCGGATCATAGCGGTAGGCGAAGAAACGTCCCGTTGTGCGATCGAGCCGGTCTAGTCCTCCACCCCCCGTGCCAACCCAGAGTATGCCCGAGCGATCTTCCAGGATGCCCGTAATGAAGTTATTTGAAAGGCTCTGGGGGTTGTGGGGATCGTGCTGGTAAAGGGTGAATCGGCCCGTTTTCAGCTCCACGCGCTGGAGGCCGCGGCGGGTGCCGACCCAAAGGGCGCCTTGGCTGTCCATCTGCACGGCCCGGATGTTATTGTCCACCAGGCTTTGTGTATTGCCGATCTCGTGCTGCAGGTTGATAAAGCGAGGTCTGGGATTGAACCGGCTCAGACCGCTTTGCGTCCCTACCCAGATATTCCCCTCGGCATCCTCGAACAGGGACAGGATATCGTCATCCTGCAAGCTGTGCGGATTACCAGGATTCTTGATGTAACGCACGAACTGCTTGCGCTCGTGATCGAGTGCGATCAACCCGTTCTGCGAACCCAACCAAAGCACTCCGTCCCGGTCTTCCTGAATGGCTCTCACGTTGGTGACTATTTCGCCGCCGGGTTCTTTCGAACGAAAAGCGTAGCGAGTGAGTGACCCGGTCTTCGGATCCAGAGTGTCTAAGGCGTTACCCACCCACAGCACACCGGAGTGGTCCTCACTGATGAGAGTTAGCGCCAGATCACTGGTGTCATCGCCGGGTCTGCGGGGGTTGTTCGGATCTTGGAAGCGCGAAAAACGGCCAGTGCGGCGGTCCAGCCTGTTGATGCCGCCGCCGACTGTACCGGCCCATAGATTGCCCAAACGGTCTTCGAATATATGAAAAACGAGGTTGCCGCTCAGGCTTCCGGAATCCTGAGGATTGTGCACGTAGTGGGTGAAGGTCCCGCTGGCCGGGTCCAGGCGATCAAGGCCGACGCTGGTTCCGGCCCATAAAGCGCCGCCCATATCCTGATAAATGCAATAGACAGCATTGTCACTCAAGCTCCTGCGACTGCCGGGATCATGGCGGTAATGTGTAAAGGTTTCCGACGCCGGGTCGAGCCTGTCGAGTCCTCCGAATCCAGTACCGACCCAAAGAATGCCGGCGCTGTCACGATAAACCACCAGGACGCTGTCATCGCTAAGGCTGTTCGGGTTGCCGCGCTCGTGCCGGTAAGGCTTGAGATTGTACCCGTCGTAGCGGTACAAACCGTCGTTGGTGGCGAACCACATGAAGCCATAGCGATCCTGAGCGATGCTCCTGACCGCGCTATGAAATGGTTCGCCTGCAACAGACAGATTGACAAATTGGATATCGTGGCCATCGGTTACCGGCAGCGTCACGACAGCGCCGGAGGAGTATCCAGCGGCACTCACGATCGCCAACGCCAACATCACAACTGTTCTTCGCGGAATCACGGCTCGTCTCACCCAGGATTTCGCATTAGTCAGGGGAGCGTATCACACTAGGTTCTCTAGATGTTACACCTTTATCGATTGTGTCGTATCGGTAGCTGGCTCTTTTTTTTGGACACATCGCGGGGCCCGGCCGAGTTTCTTTAAATCTCTTCCTAAAGGAATTGCATCAGTTCCCTTAGGCCAGGCGGGTATCGCGCAGGACCTCAAGCCAGTTGTTGGGGCATGGAAACGGATTCCTCCAACTTCCACTCAGCTTCACCGCGGTGGATCGGCCTGATTGACTTTAGTGCGGATGGCACGCCTGACTTGATTGTGGCCAATAGTTTTCCAGACAGAGCCATTAATCATTTGGCGCTCAGGAAGACAGAAGTTCTCGAATCGAGTCCACAAGGTCGCCGAGTCGATAAGGTTTCCGAAGGAAGAGATCAGCTTTCCCGGCCAATGTGGTGGCGGCCATCTCCTCGCTGTAGGCGCTTGTGGCGATCACTTTCAGGTCGGGTCTGACACGCTTGGCTTCTTCGAAAACTTGCCGGCTGGATGCTCCGGGCAGAGTGATATCCAAGAAAAGGATATCAATCTCGTCTTTGTGTGCTCCAATCAGATCCAGTGCGGCCGATCCATCGACGGCCTCAAAGACGGACAAACCTATCTTATGGAGCATCTTCGAAACTCCTTGCCGTAAGAGATCTTCGTCTTCGACGACTAAGACGGCTGTTTCCCGGGATGGAAGTTCTTTTCTCGGCTCGCGTGAGATCGAGCGGCCTGCTGGCTGGGCCGTAGGTTCGGCACAACGCAGCAAGATCTCAAACGTAGATCCTTGACCCAGTGCGCTCACAATGCGGATTGCCCCACCGAGGCTCCGAACGATCCCGTGGACCACCGCAAGCCCGAGGCCGTGGCCCTCGCGCTTGGTTGTGAAGAATGGGTCGAAAACTCGGGCTTGCGTCTCGGCCGCCATGCCGCCCCCCGTGTCCGATACCCGCAGTTGCACATAATCGCCCTCAGCCAAATCCCCCGAAGGGATCACGGGCGAGTCCTGACCCACCGTCACGCGTCCGGTGGTCACCCGGATCACTCCTTCCCGATCTCCCAGCGCCTCGGACGCATTGGTAATCAGGTTCATTACAACTTGGCGGAGTTGTCCGGGATTCGCTCGCACAGGCGGAAGATCCTTGCCGAAATCGGTTTCAATCGCTGCGTGCTTCGACACGGAATGTGTGAGCAACTCGAGCATATCCTGCACGATCTGCGAAACGTCGAGCGGTTCGAGCACATCATTTTCTTGTCCGGCATAAATCATTAGCTGCTGGACGATCTCGGCGCCGCGAATTCCCCCAAGACGGATCCTCTCCAGTTCTTCCACGGGGCTCGAACTACTGGCAAGCTCCGCCAGCGCGAGTTCCGTATGAGCCACGATCCCGCCCAAAATATTGTTAAAGTCGTGGGCAATGCCACCGGCCAGCGTTCCCACGATCTCCAGTTTCTGTTTGGCCCAGTTTTCCTGTTGCTTGCGTTTTAGTTCGGTGATGTCGCGAGCCACCACCGATACGCCCGTGACTACACCATCCTGGCCCTGGATTGGGGAAATAGTCATAGAAACATCGATGAGCTCGCCGTCCTTGCGCCGGCGCTTGGTTTCGAGATGGCGCACTTTCTCGCCGCTCCGGATGCGTTTCAGGATCGCCGCCATTTCTTCCTCTTGGCCGTATGGGGCCGTAATCGTGATCGGCTTGCCGAGAACCTCATGGGCCGCGTACCCGTAGATTTCTTCAGCTCCGGCATTCCAGGTGCGTATGGTTCCATCGAGTGTCTTGGAAAAGATAGCGTCGTCTGAGGACTCCACTACCGCGGCCAACCGCAGGTCCAGTTCGCTGCGGGCGGTAACATCATCGATGCCCATGAGGATCAGTTGCAGATCCTCAAGCCGGCGGGCGCTTAGCATTAGAACTTTGCGTCCGACACCAGGAAAATCCTGCTCGATCTGGAAGTCCTGGACCATCTTGTGATCCGGTAGAATACGCTCCAGCATTTCTCGAAGCCGTGGATGGTCCCAGCAGCCGTTTGCCACAGAGCCCAGGAATTGGCCCTCGGCCTCCCGAGGAGATATCCGGAACGCACGGTAGAACGCTGGGTTCGCAGCCTTGATCCGAAGGGCCGTATCCAATACCAGAAGAGGTGCGGGTGTCGTTTGAATGATCGACAGGGCGAAATCACGCGCCTCCGTCAACGCCGCGTTGTTCGACCGCAACTCATTGTTCACAGTGGTAAGTTCTTCGTTGGTTGACTGGAGCTCTTCTTTCGCTGTTTCGAGTTCTTCGTTTAGGCTCTGGAGTTCCTCGTTGGCGGAGATGACCTCCTCGGCGGCATCCTGACTGTCTTCCGCCGAGGACTGTTGTTCCTCGATCATCGACAGCAGCCGCTGCCGCGCGTGCGCAAGGTCTTGCTTCAAGCGCGCGATCTCACTGTCTTTCGGATCAACATCGGAGACTTGTTCAATATCGGACGCGCCTGATGCGGGCTCGAACAGAACCAGAAGTAGTCGTGGCCGGGTATCGCCCAGAGGAATCACTTCGACATTGACTTCTCCGGCAGCTCCGGCCGTCAGGTATGGAATTCGATTCGTGCGACCCTTCTCGCCGCTCCGTTCCACATCGCGGACAAGCTTCTGTACTTCGAGGACGAGCCTGGTCTCCGTGATCAGTTTCAGCAAGTTCAGATTTACGTTTCCCGCAGGCAGCGTGAGGTAGGGAGCGGTCTGGCCAAGGGTTGCCAGAACCTCCAAAGTCCCGTCAACCACCACGCCGGCCCCGTCGTATCTTGACAAAATCGCCCGCTCTAATTCTTTTCGCAGGTCAATGTTTTTCGCGAGCGCGCCTACGGGCGCTCCCTCCATCCCATGAAAGGCATCCACACTTCGTCGGGGGCCTAAAGCCCCACCGTGCCGGTTTACCACAGTCTCGTTTTTCGTGTAGATACTCTGGGTGCCCTCCACCTTCGAAAACAGATTGCCTGCCCAAGCTTCGGAGGGACCGAGCACAAGGAAGCCGTCTGGCTTCAGTGCGTAATGGAACAGAGATATGATGTTTCTCTGAACGCCTCCGAAAAAGATCAATACGTTTCGGCAACTGATCAGGTCCAATTTCGAAAACGGCGGGTCTTGAATAAGATCATGCCTGCTGAAGACGCACATTTCGCGCAGCGCCTTGCTGATCTCATACCCTCCTTCCACCTTCGAAAAATAGCGCTTCAGACGTTCCGGGCTGACGTCTTCGGCTATCGTCTCGCCATATTTGCCGAGCCGCGCTTTCTCGACCGCGGTTGGGCTGACATCGGAAGCGAAGATCCGTACCTGGTAAACGTGCCCGGTTTCCTCGAAATACTCCTGGAGCGCTATGGCGATTGAGTAAGCCTCTTCGCCCGTGGCGCAACCGGGTACCCATATTCGGATCGCAGCGCCCGCGGGCCTGTGTTGAGCGAGGCGAGGGAAGACAAGGTTTTTCAGACCCTCAAACGATTCCGGATCCCGGAAGAAACGGGTAATGCTGATAAGGAGGTCCCGACGGAGGGCGATTGGTTCGCTGGGATCGTTCTCAAGTTGTGCGCGGTATATTTCCAGGCTGCCGGGGCCACGCAACGCGAGTCGCCGTAGGATGCGGCGTCGGATCGTTTTCTCCCGGTATAGTGCAAAATCGATGCCGGTCGCGTTGCGCAGAAGTGTCAAGATCGGATCGAACTGATCTTTCACATCTGCGGATTCCAGCAATCCAGCTTTTTCGTCATCCGCCATATACGAGTGCTGGCCCAGCTTCGTCAACTCTGCGGCAATCGCTTCGGGCGACAACACGAAATCGACGCATCCTCTCTCGATGGCCGCCTCCGGCATGCTGTCGAATTTCGCGGTCGCAGGGTCTTGCGCGAATGTCACGCCTCCGGCCGTTTTCACCGCATCGAGACCCGCTGCGCCATCCGAGCCGGCGCCGGAGAGCACGACGCCGATCGCGCGGCTACCGCGCTCATGCGCCAGAGATAGCAGGAAATGATCAATGGGCATGTGCGGACCCGAAGATGTCGGCGCGCGCGGAGTCACTCTCAGCGTCTGGTTCGCGATGTCTAGCGCCGCATCCGGTGGTATGACATATAACTGGTTTGGCTCGATCTCCAGTCCGTCAGTGGCCCGCTGGACTGGTATTGCACTAACCTTGGCCAGGATCTCCGTCAGATTGCTGTGGTGCTTCGGATCGAGGTGTTGAACAAAGACGAATGCCAAACCAGTATTGGCAGGCAGATACGCGAGCAGAGCCCGAAATGCTTCCAGCCCTCCGGCTGAGGCTCCGATGCCGACCACTGGTATGGTCATCTACCCACGCTCCAATCTCGGTGTGCCGAAAAAAGGTCGGTCTTGCGTTATTCGCTCGAATTGGGCCTTCGGGGTTAGTTTAGCTCACCTGCACATTTTAGTACTTGTCAATCAGGGAAACCCTGAAAAAGCGCGGCAGCAGATTTCACCGGCTCTCAGTTCGCGTTAAACGCGCGAACGTCTATGGTGTGACCACGAAAGGCCGGGTCCTGCGCAGCCACGATTTGGTCTGCGCGCGCCTGGTAATCTTTAGCCTCTTTTTTCCGATGCAACCTTAGCAGGGCCTGAGCGAGTGAAGTGAGTGTAACGGCCACTGCGGGACGATCTCCCAGCGTGGCTTCTCTGAGTTTCAACGCGTGTCGATAGCATTGTTCGGCCGTTTCCCACTCGTGTCGCGACATGTAGTAGTTGCCGGCGAGCGTCAGCACGTGTGCACTGCTAAATGGCACGAGGTCTCGCTGAGCGTTCACAATTTGAAGTGAGCTTTGAAAAAGCGGCGCGGCTTCCTCATATCTCTTCAACCTGGTGTAGACGTTCCCTAGCTCGCTCATGGTGACGGCGCGAGCCATTGAGGATAACTCGTTGTCTCTGCCGTAAATCAAAAGCGTACGCTTCAAAACGCCTTCCGCTGACTTATATTTACCGATGCTGGAATACAGTTGGCCGAGATGATGAAGTACGAATACGTAGCGGCTTGCATCGTCACGGCAGGCCGTCTCTGCAATTCGAAGCGCACGCAGCCACATTCTTTCAGCCTCAGCGAACCGGCTAAGTTCGCACAAAAGCGCGCCCTGACTGTCGAGAAACACAATAAATTCCGGGCTGTCTTCAGGTAATACTTTGTCCGCAACTCGCAAGGCCTTGGTGAGCGCTTCGTAAGCGTCGGAAACTCTACCTGAAGTCAAGTAGAGCCAACCCAAGCTGCGCAGAGCGCTCGCCGTACGAAAGTCCTGGCGACCGGCAAAGTGTTCCAACAGAGCGATGGCTTTTTTGTAAGAGATTTCAGCTTCCGAAAAGAGGCCTTGCATTTGTAACACCCCTCCTATGAGCTGTGACTCTCTTGCCGCTTGTGATTCGCCCTCCGCGCCGTGTCGTTCGTATATGTCCAAGGCCCGCTGGAACGTGTTCCTGGCTTCGTCAAATCGGGCGGCCTTCGAGTAAATCACCGCCAACTTCTCCAAGTCCTCCGCCAAAGCGAGCTGTCCCTCCTGGCCTACTTGAGCTTGATGGATCGCTTGTTCGTAGCATCTGGCAGCTTCTTCATCCTGGCCACTCTTCGAGTAGCGATCTCCCAATTGACGCAGATTAATAAGAGAGCTTTCGGGCCCTTTTCCGAGAGTTGCTGATTCCGGCCTACTACAGACTTTGGGTTCTTGGTGACACAAAGAAAATATGGTCACGATCAGCGGTAGTGAATTCATACTTCGTTTCAAATGAGATGGCTGCTCCCATAAGAATTCGGATAGCCTCTCGCCTTCGTAGGAATGATTATGGTTATTTAGGGAGTGATTCTTTTTCTTTCGGCTCTCGTGCTCACTGCATGCTCTCGCGCACCTCGATCAGCACCTGATCGTATGCATTCACGGTGATGAGGCCGTGCCGTGGGTACTCAATATCGAGGATGACGTAGACGGAAATCACGGAGATCGTCACGAATGCAGTGATGTGCATCCAACTGCGTTGCTTGCTGCCGGCCATGCTATAGCCCGCCAAAAGCGAGCAGACCAACGCCAGCAAAAACAAAAGCCCAAAGATGATGCGGGGGGGATGAATCCTCATAGCCATGGCTCGCCTGGTCGTGATATCGATCATCTCGTTCAGCGCCGGGAGAAGCAGCTTGCCCGCGTCGGGATGAGTGCCCTCGAGGTGCGTGGCAGCCACGGCTTGGCCCCAGACGTCTCTCTGAAGTTTTTCGCACTTGGAAAGCTCCGCCTTGGCTGCTTCGATATCTGGGAGTTTCCGATAAACTTCCAGTCTCGAATCCAGGTACTTGCGGAATAGTTCGCGTAGCGCGGATTGCGAGCCAGCGGGCAGAAGATCCAACCGCAAATATGCCGTATCGATGGCGCTGGCTTCGTCCCCGATCAACTGCCTCCTTATATCCAACCGTGCGGGAGCTCCTGAAAACGTGAATGCAAGCAGCAGGCCATACAGGCCGAACACCGCCGCTTCCACTACGCCTACGCCAGACATGGCCCCTTGCGGGTCCTTTCGACGCCTGCGAATTCCCTGACGGCGGCCGATTTCCAGGCAAATCAGCAT
>OBLW0100001681.1_pt1 | contig 18469 bp, 14 predicted proteins | sample 1520161 | NCBI WGS metagenome assembly OBLW01 (sample SAMEA3539309, study PRJEB22396) | soil metagenome | biome: tundra; feature: field; material: soil | place: USA | collected 2010-05 | depth 0.15 m | reverse complement strand
AAGAAACTGCTTTCCGTACGCCAGGCTTCGTATTGCCAGAAGGAGGCTTCGGCCCGGTTGAGACGGCGGAACAGCCAGTCGCAGGCGACCAGGGTATCGACCAACATGCGGCGCTCCGGCACGGACGTGTCGAAGCGCTCCTGGTATTCGGCGAGGAGAGCTTCGAGTTGAGCCGGATCTTCGCCGGGGATGACCTGGGCCTGGGCGTCGATGCCGGACTTCAAGGCATTGAAGCGAGATGCGGCCTTACCCTCGGGGGTTCGCGGGCCTGAAGACCTTTGAGCGTTCTGCCGGTTGGCGTCAATTTGTTTGAGTGTTGACATATTCTCTTCCCGGCTTGAGAGTAGCAGGCGAGCGGGGCGAGGTTAGGCTGGTAACAACCGGAAGTGCTTTGGGTTCAACGAGATGAGGATTTTAAAGTTTTGGTGACTGGCAAACGGCGGCGCTTCGGCAAGGCAAGACACAAGAAACGATCGTCTGTCCCGCTGGCGGACTTACTTGGCGCCGTTCAGGGCCAGCACGGCGTAGGCGGTGGCCGCGTCGCTCATGAAGTGGCCGGTGTCGGCGGCGAGGTCCATCTTCTTGTTCAGGGAATAGGCCAGCCAGCGGCCTTCCGTCTGGTCCTGATTGCGGGCCAGCCATGCGAGGGCGCGCTTCAGCTCGGGCTGGTCCCGGGGGGCGCCGGTCTGCTCGAGCGCGAATGCGACTAAGCCGGTGGCAACACCATCGCTTTTGGTTTCGAGGGGCGTATTGTCATGGCGCTTCCAGTCTCCGACGAACGCGGACAGGCTGAAACCACCGTCCGGCTGCTGCCGTTTGAGCGCGTCCTCGACGATGGATTTCGCCTGTTCCGGCGTCAACAGACCGGGGACCTTCGCCGACGCCCAGAGCAGAACCACCTTATTGATCAGGACCTGCGATTCGCGCTCACGGATGAGATAGTCGCGGAGTAGCTGCAAGCCGGCCTGGATTTCCGGCGCGGAACGATAATCGCCGGGCGCGGTTCCCACGGCGATGGCGGCCAGGGCGGCGCCGTAGTATTGCGAATCGCCCTCCCACGGTGAGTTGTGAAACTGCAGCCACGACCATGCGCCCTTGTCCGCCGCGGTCTTCAATTGCAGCGCCCACATGTTGTCCAACGCCAGCCGCGCGTCCGGACTCAGCTTACCGGACGGGACGTCGGCAGTCGCCAAAATCACGGCGTTGAGAATCGATTCCGTACCGCGCGATTCCGAGGTCTTGGGCACGCCCCTGGTCTGGTCGGGATAGAAGGGGTCCACCTCCTTCCACATGCGTACGCGCTTGACGACGCTGTCCAGCAGTTTGCGCTCGTTGGGCGAAGGGCCCTGCTCTCCCATAGCGGTTCGCAAAGCAGGCCGGGCGATGGCGTAGGGCAACGCCGTATGGCAGGAGATGCAGAAGGTATCGTGATCGCGCGCGGCGGAGGGCCATGCCATCCACCAAGTCATCCGCCCATCCAGGTAGGCCGCCGCGGCCTTCCCGCTCCACTCGGCCGAATCCGCGGCCGGAGCGCCAGACTGCGCCAACAGGCTCCCGGCCAGCCACGCCGCCAGGACACAAGTCAATGTGAGTGTCTTCACCGGGATCCCCCTCCCTCCGAGTACTCAACCAGCTTACCCCATCACGGTAGGGCTTCGATGGAGGCGGTCAATTGCCCGGTCAGCCGAAGCACGTTCCAGCGGGCGCGATCGATGGCGTACTGCGAGTCGTAAAAGGCGATCCACTTGTCGTTCTCGACGATACGGGACTCTTCGACCTGCCGTAACGTGGCGCGCCCCTCCTGCATTTGCGCCAGGACGATGGAAAGCTGCTCGCGCGCCACCTCCAGATCCAGCCGGGCCACCTCGGCCGAAGTTGCGGCTTTCTTGACTTCCCGAAACGAGGCTTGAATATCGGACTGGATGCGGTTGCGGGCCTTGTCGCGCTCGATTTTGAGCCGTGCAACGTCGGCGGCGGCGCGCGCCGCTTGCGCGTCCACTCCGGGACCCGAAAACAGCGGCAACTGCAAAGACACGCCGATTTGCCCGTTGTTGCGTTGGAATTTTTGAAAGTACTCGGCGTAGTTATTGAACTGGGCGAGCATTCCGTATTGCGCTACCAAATCGGCGCGCGGCAGGCGTGCGGCCTTTTCCCCGCGCATTTCAAGTTGCTTGGAGGCGATCTGCGATTCCAGTTGACGGATTTCCAGGTTGGATTGGAGCGCGACCCGGACGGCCGAATCCTCGGAGACGGGCAACGTCAAGGCCGGCGGATCTTGTTCGGACGGGAGGACGCGGTCCTCGGCCGAAAGGCCCAGCGCCATGGCGAGCGACGTTTCCGCGGCGGCGCAATCGTCGTCCAAGCCGTCGGCCAGAGCGGAGGCGCGCGCCACGTTATACGCCGCCTGTTTCTCGGCGAGCGGCAGGGCGCGGCCTTCCCGCACCTGCGCTCGAACGGTTTCCAGCACCTGTTGCAAACTGGCGGCGTCCTTGCGCGCCAGCGTTCCGATGCGCGCGGCGCGGCCGGCATCCAAATATAACGACGCGGCGCCAAACGCCACCTCGCCGCGCTTGCCTTCGGCCGAGAGGGAAGCGCCACGCGCGTCCTCTTTCGCCTGCGAGAGAGCCAGGCTCTGCTGGCGATTGAAGAGAGACGCCGCGGCGTTCGCCTGCAAGACGCTTGGCGCCGAGCCTTCGATGCTCATCGGGAATCCATAGGTGTAGGCAAGCCCGCTGCCCACCGTGATCCTAGGTATGAACGGGTCCTTCGCCAGCCGCACGGCTTGCTTCGCCTTTTCCTCATCGAGGCGGGATAGCGCAATATCGGCGTTCTGCTTCAATGCCGTCTCGACCGCCTGCCGGAGCGTCATGGCGCGGTCTTCGGCGCACGCCAGCGCGGCCAATGCCAATAGTAAGGCTGTCAGTGAACGCATGACCACATTGTAGCGGTGGGGGCACAGTCTAGCGGGAACGCCGCGCGACGAGATAGAATCGTCATAACGATCCGACGACGAGATCCACTTACGGTTATCCGGGTCCTATTTTTGACGCCTAAAGCCATGCGAAGAACATTCACTCGTACTCTTTTTCTATGGGCGATGCTGGGTTGCGCGGGAGCGTGGGCGCAATCGACGCCGGGATACGGAGCGGTGCAGGGTGCGGTGGTCGACACTTACGGCGAGGGGATACCCGATACGAAGGTGATCCTGGTGAATGCGAAACTGGCCCTGGAGCGCACGTTCCTGACCAGCGACGACGGCGTATTCGACATTTCCGGGCTGATTCCCGCGGACGGCTACATCCTGAAGCTAACGAGGACGGGATTCGCCAATTGGGAAACCGGGACCTTCGAAGTCCCGCTCGGCCAGGCGCTGAATTTTAGAATCCCCCTGAGTCCTCAGGCGCCCGCGGCGCACGTGGCGGCCAGTTCGGTGCTGCCTATCACGGACACTACCAAACTGGGCATTAACGAAGTGATCGACCGGCGGCGAATCGACGGACTTCCTTCCAGCGACCTGCGATGGGATGCGCTGACAATACTGGCGCCGTGGGTGGGAGCCTTCAATCCCATTTTCCAGGGCCAAGCTCCTGCTTTGACGGGAGCCTTCAATCCCATTTTCCAGGGGGGCCAATCTACCGCTCCTTTGACGCTCATCGACGGCGCCAAGGTCACCAATAGTTTCAATCCGGGAACAGCCGCTCCCGACCGGTTTTCGCAAGATACCGTGGAGGCGGTACAGATCCTCTCGTACGGGTACACAGCCCCCTTTCCCGGGGCCATGGCCGGCATGGTGGATGTAGCGACGCGCTCGGGAGGAACCGCTTACCACGGAGAGGCGTACGATTTCTTCCGCAACGCATCGCTGGCCGCGACCGACCGCTACGCCGCGGGGTTCAAGCCCGCGGAACACCAGCATCAGGGTGGCGCCACGATCGGCGGTCCCATCCCCAGTAAGAAGAAGTTATTTTTCTACGCAAATTTCGAGGCGTTGGACGGCCATTACGAGGGCCTCAACCGCATTGTCAATCCCACCATCGCGGACCCGACGGGGCTTTTCGTTTTGGCCGCGAATTGCAAAGCCACACCTACGCAATGCGCCACCGCCGACAAGTTCATCCAATCGCGCATGAATGTAGTCGTTCCCCGCACCACGCATTCCGGCGTGGCCTTCGCCCGGATCGATTGGCGCAAGAGCGACCGCAACACGTTCAGCTTTGAGGGCAACGGTTCCAGGTGGATCTCGCCGAACGGCGCGCAGAGCGAGGCCGTGTCGACGGATGGCTCGCTGCTCGGGGCCAACGGCAATGTGAGGGAGGACACGCGCTACTTGAGGGCTTCGTGGGTCGGCACGCCGCATTCGACCACGGTGAACGAGCTGCGCGCCATTTGGAGCAGGGACGACTTGACCGGAACCCCCGACACGAAGTTGGATCCGGCGATCACCGGCCCGCTTTCCATCAATATCGCGGGCACGCAGATCGGCGCCGCGGCGGGGTATCCCTTCACTTACCCGGACGAGCGGCGGCGCCAGTTGGCGGATAACTTCAGCAAAGTCTTCGACACTCACGTGATTCAGTTCGGCGTGGACCTGTGTTATATCGAGGACTCTCTGAACCAGCTCTTATCGAACGGGACTTACGATTACACGTCGCTAACGGCCTTCGCACAGGACTTAAGCGGCATCACGGTGGGACGCAAGACCTACTCAATGTTCTCCCAGCAATTCGGCAACCCGATCCGCACCTCGCGCACGGTGGACTTTGCAGCTTATGCGCAGGACACGTGGCGGATTTTTTCGCGACTGACCGCCACCTTGGGCGCGCGTTGGGAGAAGAATCTGCTGCCCGTACCCCTGGGATACAATTCGACTTATTTCCAGACGAATAGCATCCCGTCGCCCAACGTCGACGGCGGCCCGCGGGTGGGCCTGGCTTACAACGCCGACGAACACACGGTCTTCCGCGGCAGTTACGGTTGGTTTTACACCCCGTACGCGGGCCAGGCTCTGGATGCATTGATGCTAGGGAGCAATGTGAACCTGGGCAACATTTCTGTAACTCCGAATCAGACCGGCGCGCCGATTTTCCCCAGTGTGTATCCCGCCTCCACAAGCATCCCCTCGGGAGTGCAGGACATCATTTACGGGAACATCAGGCTGCGCAACCCCCGCGTGGTTCAGGCCAATGTGTCCATGGAGAAAGTTATATCCAGGGACACGACTCTCACGGTGAGCCTGCTGGCCACTCGCGGGGCGCGCCTGTGGACTCTGAACGACTTGAATTTCGCCCCCCCCAGCCTTATCGCGACTTACACCGTCGATAACATCTATGGCGCGCCTGCAGCCTTGTACGCCACGCCGGTCTACACGGGGAAGAGCGATTTGACTTCCTCCCACGTTTACCAGGTGGAGAGCGGCGCGAAGTCCTCGCGGAACGCGATGACGCTGCAATTGCGCAAGCGCTTGAGCAGCGCGCTGAATTTCCAGGGCGTGTATACCTGGGCGCACGCCACGGACGACGCCGGCTATCCCTGGAACGGAGTTGCCGGGCTCACCAGCGTTCCCGGAACCACCGATGCCGATAAGGGCAGCTCGACGACGGACCAGCGCCATCGCGCCGTTTTGAGTTGGACATGGGAGCCCACCGTATCCGCCGGCGGTTCCTTCATGGCGCGGCATCTGTTGAGCGGATGGGCGCTCTCCGGCATTGCCATCGCGGCCACCGGGCTGCCGGAGACGGAGCAGGTCATGGTCCAGGGCCAACAGATTACCGGAGCGCCCCTGGTCTACGCGAATACGCTCAACGGCTCGGGCGGTTGGGACCGGGTCCCTTTCGACCAGATTGCGACCCTTCGCCCGGCGGCCATGTTCCCGGTGAATGCGCGCCTGGCGCGAACGGTGCGATTCGGTGAGAAGGTACAGGCTCAACTGATGTTCGAGGCCTATAACGTAGCCAACACGCAGTTCAATACGTCGGTCAACAACATCGCCTATGTGGCGAGCGGCGGCATATTGAAGCCGGCGCCGGGCCTGAACGTGGGCAACGCATCCTACGGCCTGGTGAACGGAACCAACGCGCGCAGCGGCCAGGTGGCTCTGCGGATCGTGTTCTAGCGGGGCAGCGCAGCCGGACCGGGGGGTCCGGCGCGGACGGGGGCGTCCGCCCCACAGCTACTCGCCGGCGCTTTTTTGCAGATCGGCCAGCGCGGCCAGCACTTCCTCGCTGTGCGGGTTGGGACTGACCTTCGCGTACACCTTGCGAATGACTCCCTTGGGGTCGATCAAGAAGGTATTGCGCGCGGCGATGGCCGTCGTGCCCATTTGGGAGAGCGAGCCGTACTTGGCCACCACCTCGTGTTTCTCGTCCGAGAGCAGCTTGAAGGTCAGGCTTTCCTTGGTGCAGAATTGCACGTGCGAGTCCACCGAATCCACGCTGACGCCCAGAATCACGGCCTTGGCCTTGTCGTACTGCGCCAGGTCGCGTTGGAAATTGTGGGCTTCGATGGTGCATCCCGAGGTCATATCTTTCGGGTAGAAGTAGAGCACCACCCACTTGCCGCGGTAATCGGACAGGCTGACGGGCTTGCCCTCCTGCGAGTTGAGCGTGAAGGCGGGCGCGGCTTGGCCGACGGCCGGCATGTCGTCCGCGCGGGCTACGGAGACCGCAGTGACGACTACGGCCGAAGCGAACAACACGGCCGGAATTACAGTTGCGACGATATTGAAATTCATGTTCATTCCCTCCCAGAGTGCAATTGGCGCGCGTAGAGCGGCCCTCCAGATATAATACATGATCGTATGCGAAAGACTTGTTTGCTGGCGCTGTTGGCTGTTCTCGGCGCCGCCGGGGCCGGCCGGCGCTCCTCGTTCGACGAGAATTGGAAATTCCTCAAAGGGGATGCCGGCGGGGCCGAGCAGCCCGCGTTCGACGACAAGGGCTGGCGCACGCTGGACCTGCCGCACGATTGGGCCATCGAGGGGCCTTTCGACGTCAAATTCGGCCCCACCACCGGCGGCCTCCCCATCTTCGGCACGGGTTGGTATCGCAAGCATTTCAGCGTGCCCGCGGCGGAGAGAGGCAAGTTCTACTCCATCGAGTTCGATGGCGCCATGTCGAACTCCACCGTGTGGCTGAACGGTCACGAGCTGGGCGGCCGGCCGTACGGCTACAGCAGCTTCGAGTTCGACCTCACGCCCGATCTCAAGTTCGGCGCGGAAAACGTGGTGGCCGTGCGCCTCATGCCGGAGGAGGCGTCGTCGCGCTGGTATCCCGGCGCGGGCATCTACCGCAACGTCTGGCTGGTGGTCACCGGGCCCGTCCACGTGGCGCACTGGGGGACATTCGTCACTACGCCGGAAGTTTCCGAAGCCAGCGCCACGGTCTCCGTGAAGAGCGAAATCCGGAACCGCAATGCGCGACCCGTACGGGCCACCGTGGAAACGTCGATATTGGATGTCGCCGGCAAGCAGGTGGGCCGGCAGTCGTCGGACGCCACCATTGCCCCGGAGAGTTCGTCCACCATCGCCGCGACCATTAAGGTGGCGTCGCCGCGGCGGTGGGACGTCCAGCAGCCGTATTTATATCAGGCGGTGACCACAGTGCGGTCCGGGCGCCAGGTGCTGGACCGGTACGTCACTCCGTTCGGAATCCGCAGCATCGAGTTCAACCGCGACAAGGGCTTCCTGCTCAATGGGCGCGTGATGAAGATCAATGGCGTTTGCGACCATCACGACCTGGGCGCGCTGGGCGCCGCCGTAAATCGCCGCGCCACCGAGCGCCAACTGGAGATCCTCAAGGGGATGGGCGTCAACGCGCTGCGCACCAGCCATAATCCGCCCTCGCCGGAGATGCTCGATGCGTGCGACCGGATGGGACTCCTGGTCATGGACGAAGCCTTCGACATGTGGCGCATCCCCAAGGTTCGCAACGGGTCCGCGAAATACTTCGACAAGTGGGGCGAGCGCGACATGCGCGACCTGGTTCTTCGCGACCGCAACCACCCCAGCGTGATTCTGTGGAGCATCGGAAATGAGATTCCGGAACAGAGCCGGGCCAATGGCTGGGAGACCGCCAAGCTCCTCACCGGCATCGCGCATGAAGCGGACCCCACGCGCCCCACCACTTCCGCGTTCGACAGTTGGGCCGACGCGATCAAGAACGGGCTCGCCGATCAGGTGGATATTCCGGGCTTCAACTACAAGCCCATGTACTATGAGCAGATCCAGAAGGAACATCCGAAGTGGGTGATCTTCGGCTCGGAGACCGAATCGTGCGTGAGCTCGCGCGGCGTCTACGACCTGCCGGTCGCGGCCAACGCGGTTCTCTCCACCCTCCAGGTTTCCAGCTTCGACACCGTCGCGCCCCCATGGGCCTATTGCCCGGACGTGGAATTCGACGCGCAGGACCGTCTGCCGAACGTGCTGGGCGAGTTCGTCTGGACGGGGTTCGACTACCTGGGCGAGCCTACGCCCTACGGCCGCGCCAATCAGTGGCCCTCGCGAAGTTCCTATTTTGGCATCGTCGATCTGGCGGGCTTTCCGAAGGACCGCTACTACATGTACAAGGCCAAGTGGACCAGCCAGCCGGTGGTGCACGTCCTGCCGCATTGGAACTGGGCGGGGCATGAGGGCCAGACGATTCCCATCATGGCCTATACCAACGCGGAGGAAGTCGAGCTGTTCGTCAACGGGAAATCGCTGGGGCGGAAGAGACTGGGCATCGACACGGTGGTCATTCCAACCGGCGCCAACGTGAGCCCGTCGCGGCAGTTTACGTCGAAATACCGCCTGGAATGGGAGGCGCCGTATGCGCCCGGTTCATTGCGCGCGGTAGGCTACAAGGGCGGCAAACAAGTGGCCGTGGATGAAGTCCGCACGGCCGGACCGGCGGCGCGCGTGCGCCTGGTCCCGGACCGCGCGAAGATTTCCGCCGATGGACAGGATCTCTCATTCATCACGGTTCGCATCGAGGATAAGGACGGGAACTTGTGTCCGCTGGCCGCCAACCTGGTGCAGTTCAAGGTGGCAGGCGCGGGCAAGATCGAGGCCGTCGACAATGGCAACGCCGCGACCACCGAGCCATTCCAAGCCGACAAGCGGACAGCCTTCAATGGACTGGCGCTGCTGATTGTGCGTTCGCGCGCCGGCCAGGCGGGGCGGATTCAGGTGAGCGCCACTTCCGAGGGATTGGCGGCGGCAAGCGCGGTGATGACCGCGGCGCGCGCGCAATAACGCAGGCCAGGAGGCCCGCGCCACTTGCTAGAATACGGTCACCCGAGGCCGGTTCGTTGCCGTTTAGCAGCTCCGTTTTCCGCAAGCTTTTCCTGAGCGCGCTCGCGCTGATCGCCTTGACGCTGGTCACGGTGGATTTCTACTGGACACGCTACGCAGCCACGCAGCAGGCCGACGCCCTGAAACTTCAGTTGGCGGGCGAGGCGCGGGTGCTGCGGGGGGAACTCGAGGCGGTTCCTCCCGCCGGACTGCAAGCTTGGGCGCTAGCGGCCGACCTGCGCGCGCAGGTGAGAATCACGATCATCGATGCGGCCGGCACCGTGCTCGCCGATTCACAACAGAACCCGGCCACTATGGAGAACCACGGCCAGCGCCAGGAGGTTCTGGAAGCGTACGCCGGCCGCGTGGGCACGGCCACCCGCCGCAGCGCGACGATTGACCGCGACCTTTTCTACGTGGCCCTGCCGCTCACTTACGGTGGGCGATCGGGGATGGTTTTCCGTGTTGCAGCGCCGCTGGGCGAACTGACGGATGCGGTGGCGGCGGTGCGCTGGAACATCCTGGAAATATCGCTGATCGCGGCCGTGATCGCCTTGATCATGGCGTTCTGGTTTTCGCGCGGCTTCACGCGGCGCGTGCGACGGCTGCAACGTTTCGCGGACAACCTGGTTCACGAGCGGTCCCCCGAGGAGCTGACGCGCGACGCAGACGACGAACTGGGCGCGCTGGCGGCCTCGCTCAACCGGACGGCCGTGCGACTGCGCGATTTCATCGACCGGCTGAGCGTGGAATCGGCTCGCCGCGAGGCCATCCTGACGAGCATGGTGGAAGGCGTGCTGGCGGTGGACAACGAGATGCGGGTGATGTTCTGCAACCCGGCGTTCGCGCGGGCCGTGAACGCCGCCGCGCCGGTTCCGGAACGGCTCCCGGTGCTCGAACTGGTGCGCGATCCGATGTTTCTGGACATCCTCAGCCGCGCCGTGGTGACGGGCAAGTCGGTGGTGGAGCGGATGCAGGTGGCGGACGCGGGCGGACGCGCCTACGCCATTCACGCCGCGCCGCTGACGAATACGGCCAAGGGCGGGGCGATTGCGGTGTTGCACGACGTGACCGACCTGGAACGGCTGGAACGCGTTCGCCGGGACTTCGTGGCCAACGTTTCGCACGAGCTCAGGACGCCGCTGACGGCCATTTCCGGGTACGCCGAAACGCTGTTGGACGGCGCTCTGGAGGACCCGGAGAACAATCGCAAGTTCGTCGAAATCATCCGCGCGCACTCGATTCGGCTCAACAATATCGCATCGGACCTGTTGACCCTTTCGGAACTGGAATCGGGGCGTCCCGACATGCCGCCGGAGCCGGTCCCGCTGCGCGCCGCGATGGAAGCTGCCGCGCGGGTGGTGGAATCCGAAGCGCGCGTGCGCGGCGTGGCGATCCACTGGGGGGTGGTGGACGGCTCGCTGATCCTGGGCCACCGGATCCGGCTGGAGCAAGCCATTGTGAACCTGCTCGATAACGCGGTCAAGTTCAACCGGCCGGGAGGCGAAGTCCGCATCGAAGGCGCTTCGACCGGGAACGGGCAGGCGCGAGTGACCATCGCCGACACGGGCATCGGGATCCCTTCCGAGGACCAGCCGCGCATCTTCGAACGGTTCTACCGGGTGGACAAGGCGCGTTCGCGCGCGGTGGGCGGCACCGGCCTGGGCCTCTCGATCGTCAAGCACGTGATCGAGCGGATGGGCGGTTCGGTGGGTTTGGAAAGCCAGTTGGGAAAAGGCTCCAAGTTCACCATCACCTTGCCGGAAGCCGGTTAGGTGGTAGCCTATTAAAACGGATGCGCCATTTCCTTGAAGAACTCGAAGATCTCCAAAAGAAGCTGCTAGAAATGGGCGGGATGGTGGAGTTCGCCATTCGGCGGTCGGTCAATGCGCTGGTCGATCGGGACGAGGCGGCGGCTCAGGACGTCCTGCGCAGCGAGGCGCGCATCAACCAGATGGAGATCGAGATCGACGATTTCGCGGTCCGCCTGCTCGCGCTGCACCAGCCCATGGCGAAGGACCTGCGCTTTCTGACGGCCGCCATCAAGATCAACAGCGACCTGGAGCGCATGGGGGACCTGGCCGTCAACATCGTGGAACGCGCCCTTTCGCTGATTCGGCAACCCCCCGTCAAGCCCCTGATCGACATCCCACAGATGGCCAAGCTGGTGGATTCCATGGTCCGCAACAGCCTGGATGCGTTCGTCAAGCGGGACGGACAAATGGCCAGAGGCGTGTTACTGTCCGACGACGCCGTGGACGACCTGCGCGACGCCATATACCAGGAATTGATCGGGTTTATGAAGCGGGACGCAGCCACCATCGCCCGATCGCTGGACCTGATCTTCGTGGCCCGCAACCTGGAGCGCATCGCGGACCATGCCACAAACATTGCGGAAGATGTGCTGTTTCTGGCGCAGGGCATCGACGTACGTCACCACGCGGAATCGTCGCGGTAGGTTGGCCGGCGTGGCTGGAACTGTACGATATATACCATGCGATAGTATCGGCAGTACTTCCGGATGTTGCGATTTGATGTAACTTTGTAACCGCACGGCAGGAAATTCGGAGGGTAGGCCGGCGCCTCTCTTGGGAGAGTACCTCCACGAAGACCAAATTGCCCCGGACGCAGGGGCGCGTCTCTCCGCGCGCCCCTGCCGTCTGTTCCAGCTCCGGGCGGGGCTTGCACGAGAAGGCCTTGGCGCCCGCTTTACGTTTTGCTAAAATGTAAAGCGATGGCAGAAGCAACCCTCTCGGCGAAGAACCAAATCGTGATCCCGCGCGAGGCTCGCGAGGTCCTGAACCTGAAGCCCGGCGACAAGCTCCTTGTGGTGGTCCACGGAGACAGGGTGATCGTCCTTCAAAAACCCAAGTCTTATCATGACGCCATTCGAGGCTTGGGCCGTGGACTCTATCCTCGCGGTTATCTTAAACAGGAACGCGCGAGTTGGGAGTAGACCGCCTCGGCGCTTTCCTCCGGCGCCACCGCCGGATCGCGCTGGATACGAGCGTCTTCATATACCAGTTGGAGGAGAATGCGCGATATCTCCCCTTTACCAGCCCGGTCTTCTCGTGGCTTGAACAACTGGAATCGACGGCGGTCACGTCCACCATCACCATGACGGAACTGCTGGTCCGGCCATATCGCGCCTTGGACGAACCACAAGCCGACGTGTTTTACGGTTTGCTCTCCACTTACCCGAACCTGGATTGGATCGCCCCGGATCTGGAGGTTGCGGATCTTGCGGCGCGTCTGCGCGCGGCCCACGGTTTGAAGACCCCGGACGCTCTTCAGGCTGCCACGGCGGTAAAGGCCGGCGCCTCCGGTTTGATTACGAACGATCCGGTCTTCGAGCGCGCCGGGAATTTCGAAACACTGGTCCTCGACCGGCTTCTCGGCCCGACGCGGCCACCGCGTTGAAAAAGGACAAAGAGGTAACAATTCGGTAATATTGGGTCTGTAATCTGTAATCATCCGGCGCCCAAAAAGGATTGCCGGGAAGGAGATTTCACTCATGATTACCAGGTTCATCGCGACGGCCGCACTGGCCTTGTCGCTTCTGGCGACCGCGGCATCTGCCCAAACGGCCACCGAACTGTTTCAGAAAGGGCTCTACGCGCAACAGACCGCCGGCGATGCCGACGGGGCGATTTCGATCTATCGTCAAATCATCGCATCGGCCGGAACCCCGCGCCCGCTGGCCGCTCAAGCGCAAATGCAGATCGTCGGCGCACTGCTGCAAAAGGGCGACGTGAACGCCGCGTCCGAGGAATTCAGAACACTGTTGACGAATTACTCGGACCAGAAGGCGTTGATCGCATCGGTGGCGGCACGATTCGGCGGCGCCATCCGAATGGCCGCTCAAGCGCCAACCGGCCCCCCGAAACTCACGCTGGGCACGCTGGAGAACGGCGTCTACCACCATACGACAACGGGCACGGAAATCACCCTGCCGCCGGGATGGAAGGTGGTAGGCGACGGCATGTCCACCGGCGACGGAGAGATGGTGTTGTTTTCAATGGGAGGTTCAACGGTGAATTCGGCAAACGCTAGCCTTTGGCTAAAGCTCGAGACCCCAGCCCTGGACATCCCGCACCAACTGGAAGCCGACATCCTCGAAAAGGTCAAAGAGCGCGTTATCGACGGGTTCAGCGGTTACAAGGTGCGCCCCGAGACTGTAAATCCTTGGCTTCCCAACGGCCAGCAAGCCCTAAGCGCCGTGGCCCAGTTCACCGACCGGGACGGAAAGCCCTTCGTGGAACACCTTACCTACATCCGCAACGAAAAGGTTTTTGCCTTCGTCTTTTTCCGGGGGCCGGAGCCAGGCGTGTTGGGGTATCAGGACGAGGTCGATCAACTCACGAAGGGAATCAAGCTTCCCTAGCCAAAACGGACCGTGAAACGTGGAACCAGAATCGGCGGCAGGAGCCCGGACGGGACTACGTGGCTCCTGCTGCTCTGCCTTATGTTGGGAGTTCTGGCGCCCACGGCTTGCGTGCTGTGGTTCATGAACGAGGCCGCGCGGAGCCAGTCCGAGTCGGCGCGGCGAAGCGTGACGGAGGCGTACCGGGCGCAGTTGCGGCTTCTTCGGGAGCGCGTCGATTCCTACTGGAAGAGCCGCGCCGCCGCCATCGCGGAGGACTCCGGAGCCGGAACCGCTCCGGAGTTCGCGCGGATCGTGACGTCGGGCTTGTGCGATTCCGTGATTCTCCTGGATGACAAGGGCGTCGTGACGTATCCGGTTGAGGTTCCGTCTCTCCCAGTGGCCGATCCCCGGGTCCAGGACCCAGACTGGCAGGCCGCGCAGACGCTCGAAGTCAGGCGGCCGTTGAAAGCCGCCGACGCCTGGGGCAAGCTTGCGGAATCCGAAACCGACCCTTCGGCCGCCGCTCGCGCCGCGCAGGCGCAGATCCGCTGCCTGGTTCGTGGCGGGCAGGGCGAGGCGGCGATCCGGACCATCGAGCGGCGGTTTACTGCGGGAACCGCAGCTCGCGGATCGGATCTGCAAGGCCGTCTGATTGCCGCCGACGAACATCTGCTCGCGCTGCGCCTGATGAAGGCCTCCGACGCGCGGCGTCCGCCGACCATACGGCGGCTGGCTGGGTGGTTGGACGATTACGGGGGCGTGACAATCCCGGCGGCGCAACGCCTGTTCTTGATGGACGAATTGCGCGCCGTTGCGCCAGGCCAGGCGGTTCTTCCGACGCACGATGCGGAGAGCCTGGCAGCGCAATTTCTGGAAGAGGAACCCGCGGCAGGACCGACGCTGCAACCGGCCCGCGTGCCCGATGTTTGGAAACTGGCCGCGGGCGGGCGCGCCATCGTTTTGTATCGCACCGGGACCGTTCTCCGGGCGGTTTCCGGACTCCTGAACGACCGGGGCGCCGTGGGCGCGAGATTCGTGGCGATCCAACCGGGCGGGGCGAGCGCCGAAGAGGCCATCGCGGCAGGCCCCATGCTACCGGGGTGGCAGATCTCATTTTCGCTTCTGGATGCCAAGGTTTCCGACGACGCCGCCCGCAGCCGCCGGGCTGCTTACCTTTGGGTGGGCTTCCTGGCGGTTGCGGCCATGGCGGTGGCCGGCTTGATCGCGGTCCAGACGTTCCGCCGGCAATGGCGCCTGGCGCGCATGAAGACCGACCTGGTGGCAACCGTCTCGCATGAACTCAAGACTCCGCTGGCTTCCATGCGGGTGCTGGTGGATGCGCTGCTCGAAGAGAACAAGTTCGAGCCGACGAAGACACGCGATTACCTGGAGTTGATTGCGGGCGAGAACCAGCGGCTGAGCCGATTGATCGGGAATTTTCTGACATTCTCGCGCATCGAACGCAATCGGCAAAGATTCGAGTTCGCCGAGACCAGGCCGGAGGAAGTGGTGCAGACGGCCGTACACGCCATGCGCGAACGGCTGCAAGCCCCGGCGTGCCAGTTGGAGATCGACGTAGAGGAAGGATTGCCGGCGCTGCGCGCGGACCGGGACGCGCTGGTGACCGTGCTCCTGAACCTGTTGGACAACGCGCACAAATACACGCCGCGCGACCGGCGCATCGTGGTGCGAGCCTATCGGGAAGGGAGCAACGTGGTGTTCGCGGTGAAGGACAACGGCATCGGCATCGCGGCGCGCGAACAGAAGCGCATCTTCCGCAGGTTTTATCAGGTGGACCGGCGGCTGGCGCGCGAAACGGGCGGGTGCGGCTTGGGTTTGAGCATCGTGGATTTCATCGTGCGGGCGCACGGCGGGGAGGTGCGTGTGGAGAGCCAACCGGGCGCGGGCAGCACGTTCCGCGTCCTGACGCCGCTGGGCGTGGAACCAAAGGCGGCCAGCGCGTGAGCGGCGGGCGCATCCTGATTGTGGAGGACGAGCCGGCCATGCTGCGCGGCCTGAAAGATGCGTTCGCGGCCAAGGGCTACGAGGTATTGGCCGCACAGGAGGGGGAGACGGGCCTGGATCTGGCGCTATCGAAACACCCCGACCTGATTCTGCTCGATATCATGCTGCCGCGCGTGAACGGATACGAAATCTGCCGCGCGGTACGGGAACGCGGCCTCGAAATGCCGATCCTGATGCTCACGGCCAAAGGGCAGGAAGAGGACATCATCCTGGGCCTGAACCTAGGCGCCGACGACTACATCACCAAGCCGTTCCGCCTGGGGGAACTGATGGCCCGCACCCACGCGTTCCTGCGGAGAAGCAAGTCGATTCAGACGCCCACGTTCAAATTCGGCGGGTATGAGATGAATTTGACGGCGCACAAGCTGTTCAGCGATGGCGTGGAAATTGAAACGACCGCGAAGGAGTTCAAGCTGCTGGCGTACCTGGTGGAGCGGCGCGGCTGCGCCCTGGCGCGCAACGACATTCTGGACGCGGTGTGGGGAAGCTCGGTGATCGTGACGCCGCGCAGCATCGACCGGTGCGTGGCGACGCTGCGGTCGAAGATCGAGCCGGACCCGAGAAACCCGACTTATATTCAGACGATTCGGGATATCGGGTACCGCTTCGAGCCGGGCACAGAGTAATCATAATAGAGAACAGAGAACAGGGAAGACAATGAGGTCGTTAGTGAAGGGTCCATCACGATGTATGGCCGTCGCGTGCTGCACCGTTTACGCCGCTTTCGCCCAGGTACCCGCGGCTTCGCCGGCATTCGACGTTACATCAGTCAAGCTCAACACGCTTCCCCCGCGCGAGCGCACAGGGGAGTTCGGTTGTTCCCACGGAACATTTGTAGCCCGAGTGCAGACTGTGAGTAGGTCGATCAGGTGGGCTTATCACACCGATTGGATCCCGCTCCTGCGGGCTCCGACATGGGCTAATGTCGACCCGTACGACATCGAAGCCAAGGCGAGCGGATCCGTGAGCGAGGACCAGTGTCGGGTAATGGTCCGGACGCTGCTAGCTGACAGGTTCAAGCTGAGGGCCCACTTGGAGCTAGTGGAGACTCCCGTATATGCGTTGGTAGTGGCAAAGGGCGGTCCGAAGATTCAGAAGGTGACCGAATCCGATCCTCCTAATGGCGTTAGATTCGTGATGGACGGCAGCGTGATGCCGATGTTCGACCCCAGCCTGAAGGGCTGGTCGATGGAGCAACTCGCACTGGCGCTCTCCGTTGCGGGCCTTGAGCGTCCCATTGTGGACCGGACCGGGCTTGAGGGCGTCTACAAGTTCTCTCTGGAGTTCTATGAACGCGAATCGGATGCCGGTGGTGTTGATGTCACGACTGCGGTGCAGGGGCAACTGGGGCTCAAGTTGGAACCCCGGAAGGAACAGATTCCGACGGTTGTTGTGGACCACGTCGAGAGGCCCACCGCCAATTAGGGTGCCATTGTCCCAAATCTGTGCGAGAAAGCGCTTGACCGATGCGAACTTCTGCTCTAGAATTTACAACAGGAATAGTAGATCGATATGGCGCAGCCTAAATTATCGAAACTGGAACTGCAAATCATGGAGGCGCTCTGGACCCTCGGCCCATCCTGTATTCGGGACGTTCAGCAGTTCTTCCCCGCGGAAGGCAGGCCGGCCTACACCACTGTGCAAACCACGATCTATCGCATGGAAGGGAAGAAAGCGGTCCGCCGCGTCAGGAAGATCAGCAACGCGCACATCTTCGAAGCGGTAGTCTCCCGCGACGCCGCGCAACGCAAGCTGATCGACGACTTGTTGGGGCTCTTCGGCGGCCGGACCCAGCCGGTCATGGCGCACCTGATCGATTCCGGCAAGCTCACGCTGGAAGATGTGGAGGGAGCGCGCAAGGCCCTCCGCAAGCTGGCGAAGAAAGGATGACGCGATGCCCACATCGGAATTTGCGGCTTCTTTTGGACGCCTGGCGGCCAACCACCTGTGGCAGTCCACAGGGTTTGCGGCAGTCGCCGTACTGCTGGCCCTGGCGCTGAGAGCCAACCACGCGCGGGCGCGGTACTGGCTGTGGCTGGCGGCGTCCGTCAAGTTCCTCGTCCCGTTCTCCGTGCTGGCTGATATCGGCGCCAGTCTGGGGCGGTGGTTCGTACCCGCGACGCCGGTGTCGAGGCTCCCGCTTGTCATGGCGCAAATCGTGCAGCCCTTTGCGCCGATTCACGGCGCATTAACGTCCGTGGCGGCCTCCGCACCCGCACCCAGCCTGCTCCCGGCCTTCCTTCTGGCCCTCTGGTTCTGCGGGTTTGCAGCTGTCCTGCTTTACGCCTGGATGCGCTGGAGCCGCGTCGCCGCCGCCGTCCAATCATCCACTCCCCTGACAGAAGGCCGGGAACTAGAAGCGTGGCGTTCGGTCTGCAAGAAGGCAGCCCAGGAGGGCCGCCCCACTGGAGTGCGCCGCCGGTTTGGGTGGAGCGGACCTCCTGGTCTGCCTTCTTCGGCCATCCGCCTTATCTCTTCCACAGCCAAACTGGAGCCCGGCGTCTTCGGCATCTTCCGCCCGGTCCTTTGGCTTCCCGCTGGCATCGGAGACCGCTTAGACGACGCTGAGCTAGAAGCGATCCTGGCGCACGAATTGTGTCACATCCGCCGCCGCGACAACCTGCTTGCGTCCATCCACATGGCGGTGGAAGGCATCTTCTGGTTCCATCCCCCGGTGTGGTGGTTGGGCGCGCGCCTCGAAGAAGAACGCGAGCGCGCCTGCGACGAAGAGGTGGTGCGGATGGGCGGCGAGCCGCAAATCTACGCCGAAAGCATCCTGAAAGTCTGCGAGTTCTACCTGGCGTCGCCCG
>OBLW0100001680.1_pt1 | contig 18471 bp, 17 predicted proteins | sample 1520161 | NCBI WGS metagenome assembly OBLW01 (sample SAMEA3539309, study PRJEB22396) | soil metagenome | biome: tundra; feature: field; material: soil | place: USA | collected 2010-05 | depth 0.15 m | reverse complement strand
GACAATCAGAGCGTGGGGCGGGCGACCTCGCTCGCGTCGGACCCCCGGTCCGACAGCCGAGCCAGGCGACCCGCCCCACATTTTTGTAACCGAAACTGTCACCGTATTAGACGAAACTCAATAAGTATATTATTTGCGCCGCTGGTTCAAGATAGACTAATCGAAATCGCGCCGCAGCGGGTAGTCGACGATGATGGCGCGGCCGTCGGTGAGGGCCTTCACCGAATGGCGGACATTGCCCGGCACGATCGCGACCAAGCCCGCTCGGGCGATATTGGCAACGCCGTCGATGGTCACCTCAAGCTCGCCTTCGATCACATTCCAGACTTCTTCCTGGGGATGGAAGTGCTCGTGAATGGACGAGCCACGCTTGAAGTCATAGTGCGCGAATGTCATGCTCGGAGAGTGGAAATAGCGTCCAAACCAGCCGGGCAGGCGTTCAATTACACGGAGGCTGCTCGTGTCGACGAAGGGCATCTGTTCCTCCCTTAAAGCATCCTAGCATGGGCCGTGGTATCCACCGCGAAATGCTATAGCAGCGCGGGGTCCAGGCCGTTAGCCGATAGCACGGCCGGCGCGGCCGGTTGGGTACGCGACTCGCCCTGCAGGAACTGCAGGAACTGGAGTAACTGGTGCTGGGAACTCTCGAAGTACGAATCCAGGAACTCCTGCAACGCCAGCCGCCGCATGGCATCGCGCGAGACGGCGGGAGCGTAGACAAACGCGCGCCCGGCTTTGCGGCGGGTGACGATCCCGCGGCGCGCCAGCCGGTCGAGTACCGTCATCACCGTCGTGTAGGCCAGCGGACGGCTGGAGGCCAGCAACTGCCGCACATCCTTCACGCTGCCTTGCCCCAGCGACCAGAGCGCGTTGAGACACAGCAACTCCAGCGGCGGCGGGACAGCGCGCGTGGCGGCTTTGCGCATCAGCCCTCTCGCTTCCCGTCGGCCGGCCGCAAGGCCTGCAGCAGTTTGTCGCCGAACGGGGAACTGTTCTTGAGCGCCGGAGCGGGCGCCAGTGCGGGCGTCGACGCGGGCATGGGTTTGGCGGGCGGACTGGCGGGAGCGCTGGGCGGCTCCGGCACCGGCCCCGCCAGATACCGGTCCTTCTTAAGCAGCACGCGCTCGAGCGTTGGGCTAAAGCCGGTGAAGTTCCCGGCCAACTGGCGGTCCGTCTCGATCAGGTGGCGCATGCACTCCATCTTGGAGTCCAGGTCGTCCAAATAGTGGAGCAGCATGGCTTCCGGGAATACCGGCGTCTTGGGCGATCCGAATTCCAATTGCCCGTGGTGGCTGAGGATCATGTGCTCGACCAGCGACCGCAGCCGCGGTGGAAAATCGGGAATGTCGTGCAGCTTTTCGCCGATCATGCGCACGGCGATCAGCATATGTCCGAGTAACTGGCCCTCGTCGCTGTAACTGAAGCCGCGCTCGTAGCTCAACTCGTATATCTTACCGATGTCGTGCACCATGGCGCCCGTCACCAGCAGGTCGCCATCGATCGAGGGGTAGTGACTGGCCGCCATGCGCGAAAGGTGGCACAGCGACAGCACGTGTTCGATCAACCCGCCCAGATAGGCATGATGGATCTGCTTGGCGGCCGGCGCCACACGATAGCGCCGCGCGATGTCCTGGTCGTCCAGCAGGGCGGCCAGCAGCTTATGCAGGTGCGGATTCGCGATCGCCGCGGCGAACCCGCGCAATTCCCGCCACATCTCCTCGGGATCGCGCGTGGACGCCGGGAAGTAATCGGTGAAATCCACCTCGCGGTCGTCCAGCTTGTGGATGGTGTGCAGAGTCAACTGCGGCCGGTTGTGGAAGATCTGGATCAGTCCCTTGACCTTGACGAAGTCGTCGCGCTCGAAGGTCTCCATGACTTCGGCGACGTTATCCCACATTTTGGCGTCCAACTCGCCGGTGCGGTCGCCGAGCTGGAGAGACAAATAAGGATCGCCCTTCTTCTTCTGCCGGATCTCTTTGGAGCAAACCAGGAAGCTGCCGGTGACGATCCGATCCGGCTTGAGTTCGTTCACATAGGGCGATTTCATGGCAGCCGCCGTGCGCTCACGGCTTGATGGGCGCCGCGGCTGGTGGGGCGGAGGCGGAGGGCGGAGCGGCCGTGGCCTGCGTGGGCGCGGCGGGCTCCGAAGGCTTGCTGGACGGCTTCTTCTTGTCGCCGGTCCCGGGAATCGGGATCGCGAAGAGCAGCCGCTTTCGCCGCCTGTGGGCCGCCACCTCTTCCTTGGTGACGGTCTGCGGCTTTAACTGCGCGACATCCTTCCAGGACGTGTCTTTGCCGGGTGCGGCGCCGCTATCCACATAGCCGGGCTTAATCTCCAGAAACGCCTCCTGGCGAAGCTTGGTCAGATAGATGCGCACCTTGGCATTCATCTGCGGCATGACCATGCGCTCACCGATCTCGTTTTCGACCTCTTCGTAAGTGGCCAGTCCTTTGTCGTAGCGCTCCATGATTCGGAAAATCACGAGCCCGCTCGGTCCGCGGATGGGATCGGTGACGTAACCTTTTTTCTGCTTGAAAACGATGTCCGCGAGTTCTTTTGTCAACTGGTCGCGCTTGTACGCCGGCAATTCACCGCCGTTGCGGGCGGTTTCCAGATCGTCGGAATTGGTGGCCGCCAGGTCCGCGAACTTCTCGCCCTTGCGCGCGCGGGTCACCAGGTCCTTGGCCTTCTTTTCGGCCGCGGCCACTTGATCGGGTGTTTTTCCTTCGGTCGAAATGACGATCTGTTGCAGGAAGACCTGCTCGTCGCGCACGAAATCGTTCTTGTGCCCTTCGTAGTATTTCCGCTTTTCCGCCTCTGGAACGGCGATCCGTTGGCTGACCTCCTCGCCGATGACGCGCTGGGTCAGGAGCGCATTCTTGGCCTGCTGCTTGTAATCCTCGAAGGGAATGCCCATCTGCTCGCGGATGAAGTCGTGGAATTTGTCCGGATCGGAGATTTTGCTTTGGACCTGCATGGCGGCCAGGCGCTTGGTGATTTCGGAATCCACGTTGATGTTGAGGTCCTTGGCTTTCTGGACCAGCAGGAGTTGGTCGATCTGGTCGCGCAAGGCGTCGGCGGCTTTCTCCTGGAGGGCTTGTTGCAACTTGGGGCCGGACAACCCCATCTGGCGAAGCTCCGCCTCGATCTCCAGGCGGGCATGCGCCAATTCGCCGCGCGTGATGATGTCGTTATTCGCTTTGGCGACGATCTCTTCGACGGTGCGAACGTCGGCCGCCGCGGCCACGGATATGGAGGCCGCGAGAAGGAGGATAAGCCTGCGATACATATATGGGACATTTTAGCATTGTGGGCGGTGCGGCGATGCTGACCACTCCCTGACGGTCGTGGCTCGGTAACGCTTTCAAAACATCCGCGCGTTACGATGGACAAGCGTCCCACGAAATGTCCACCCCAGGTCCCAACCTCGTAGTCGTCGCCGGCCCCAACGGCGCTGGCAAAACCACGGCCGCTGCGGACGTCCTCGCCGGCGCCTTGGCCGTGCAGGAGTTCGTAAATGCCGACATCATCGCCAAGGGTCTCTCCTCTTTTCGGCCCGAGAGCGTCGCCTTCGATGCCGGCAGAATCAATGCTTGCAGCGCCTGCGCCATCTCACCGCGGAGCGGGCCGATGTGGCGTTCGAGACGACGCTCGCCAGCCGCACATTCGCTCCATGGATTAAAACGCTGGCGGCAACCGGCTATGAATTTCGCCTGCTCTTCTTCTGGCTGCCGTCCGCCGATATGGCCGTCGAGCGCGTACAGGAGCGCGTCAGGGAGGGCGGCCATGCCGTGCCGGAAGAGGTCATCCGCCGACGCTACGAGGCCGGCTTAAGGAACTTCTTCCAAATCTACCGTCCGTTGGCCGCAAGCTGGCGCTTCTACGACAACTCCAATCCCGGAGGCCGGCGCCTAATCGCCAGCGGTGCTTTGCATCAAGCTGCTGTGGTCTTGGACCCGGATTTGTGGAACAATGTGAACAGGGACTGGAGATGAATACGGCAAAGTCGGAAAAGAAGGATCTGGATCAAATCTTTCGCGATGGCACGGCCATCGACGAGGCACTGGATCGGGCTTACCGCAAAGCTGTCCGTCAGCACAAGCAAAACGGCGTCCCCATGGTGTTCTGGGAGAACGGAAAAATCATCAAGGTTCCTGCCGACCAGCTCCCCGATGTTTCCACTGACTGACGAAAATTTCAGCACCGTAACACATAGAACTATTCCATAACCATGCGCGCGTGATTCGCGCTAAACTCCGAACTGATGACACCACTTCGCCGTGTAGCCGTGCTGGGAGCTGGCACTATGGGATCGCGCATAGCGGCCCATTTCGCCAATGCGGGCATCCCAGCTTTATTGCTCGATATCGTTCTTCCCAATCAGCCCAATCGCAACGCCGCTGCCCTGGGCGGATTGGAAACAGCACTGAAACAAAAGCCCGCCGCTTTCTTTACACCTGAAACCAAGTCACTGGTCACTCCGGGCAACTTCGAAGACGACCTCGCCAAGATACGGGACTGCGATTGGATCGTGGAAGCCGTCACTGAAAAGCTGGAGATCAAGCGCGCTCTGATCGAGAAGGTGTTGAAGCATCGCAAGCCAGGCTCCATCTTCTCCACCAATACCAGCGGCATTCCGCTGGCGAGCATCGCCGAAGGATTCCCCACCGAGTTCCGGCAGCATTTTCTCGGAACTCACTTCTTCAACCCGCCGCGCTATCTGCACCTGCTCGAAACGATCCCCGGCCCCGAAACGCTCCCCGCGGTGCGCGATCACATCGCCGAGTTCTCCGACCGCCACCTGGGCAAAGGCGTGGTGCCGTGCAAGGATACGCCCAACTTCATCGCCAACCGCATCGGCAGCTTCCTCGGCGGCACCGTTCAGAACCTGACCGCCGAGATGGGCTTCACCATCGAGGAAGTGGATGCCCTCACCGGCCCGCTCATCGGATTGCCCAAGAGCGCCAGCTATCGCCTTTTGGACCTCGTCGGCCTGGATATCTGGGCGCATGTCACCAAGAATCTCTACGACCTGGTGCCCGGCGATCCCTGGCGCGAGCGCTTCGTGCTGCCGCCCTTCTTCGCCCAGATGATCGAGCGCGGATGGCTGGGCGATAAGACCGGCCAGGGCTTCTACAAACGCACCGGCAAGGGCGACAAGAAGGAAATCCTGGCCCTCGATTTGAAAACGCTCGAATACCAGCCATCCAAGAAGGCGCGCTTCGCCTCCGTGGAAGTTGTCCGCAACATCGAAGATCTGCCACAGCGCCTGCGCGCACTGATGGCCTTGACCGATCGCCCCGGCACGTTCCTCTGGAGGCTCTTCAGCGACCTGGTGCTCTATTCGGCCAGTATGGTGCCGGAGATTTCCGATCGCATCGTCGAGATCGACCGCGCCATGCGCTGGGGCTATGCCAACTCGCTCGGCCCCTTCGAACTGTGGGACGCGCTGGGCGTGGAAGAAACTGTCGCGCGCATGCGCCATGAGCAGCGCCATATCCCGGAGAACGTCGAGAAGATGCTCTCGACCGGCGCGAAAGCCTTCTATGAGGCCCCCGACTACGACCGCCGCCCGCACCACGAATACTTCGACCTGCTCGCCAATTCTTATAAGTGGCTGGTAGACCGCCCGGGTCTTACCGTGCTCAAGGACGTCAAGCATGCGCACGGCGTGGTGAAGAAGAACGGCGGGGCATCGTTGATCGATATCGGCGACGGCGTGCTCTGCCTCGAGTTCCACAGCAAGATGAACTCGCTGGGCGACGACCAGGTCTCTCTGATCCGCGCCGGCATCGAAGAAACCAGCAAGAACTTCGAGGCCATGATCATCGCCAATCAGGGCGAGAACTTCAGTGTCGGCGCCAACCTGATGCTGGTGCTGCTGGCCGCCCAGGAAGAAGAGTGGGAAGAGTTGGAAGCCGCCATCCATCGCTTCCAGCAAGCCACCATGACGATCAAGTACGCGCCCAAGCCGGTGGTGTCCGCGCCGTTCGGCATGACGTTGGGCGGCGGCTGCGAAATCGCCATCCATTCGGCGCGCGTGCAAGCATCCGCGGAAACCTACATCGGCCTCGTCGAAGTAGGCGTGGGCGTGATCCCCGGCGCGGGCGGCACCAAGGAAATGCTGGTGCGCTTCGGCAGCGCGCAAAAGGCCTTCGAATTGATCGCCTACGCCAAGGTCGCGACCAGCGCCGCCGAGGCCCGCACCTTCGGACTGCTACGTCCGCAGGACCGGATCTCCATGAACCCGGAGCGCCTCATCGACGATGCCAAGGCGCTGGCGCTTTCCATTGCGCCCGGCTACGTCCCCGGCGTGCCGCGCACCGATGTGGAAGTGGGCGGCGCCGAAGATCTCGCGCTGCTCAAGACCGGCATCTACCTGGCGAGGCAAGCCAATTACATCACGGATTACGATACCGTAGTAGGAGAGAAGCTGGCATACGTATTGAGCGGCGGACGCCTGACCGGACGTCAGACGGTCTCCGAACAATACCTGCTGGATCTGGAGAGGGAGGCTTTCCTGAGCCTGTGCGGCCAGCGCAAAACGCAAGAACGCATGCAGCATATGCTGAAGACCGGAAAACCGTTGCGAAACTAACGGGACTAGGGACTAGGGGTTAGGGACTAGGGAAAAGACAAAACCCCAGCCCCTAGTCCCTAGTCCCTAGCCCCAGTAGAGGAGCCCATGCAAGAAGCCGTCATCATCGATTGTCTCCGCACCGCCGTCGGCAAAGCGCCGCGCGGCGCGTTGCGCACTTCGCGTCCGGACGATCTCGCCGGCGCGGTCATCAGCCGCCTTTTGGAAAAGCATCCGCAAGTGCCGAAGGGCGAGATCGAGGACATCGTCCTCGGTTGCGCCATGCCGGAAGCCGAATCGGGCAATAACATGGCCCGTTGCGTGGCCCTCCGCGCCGGCCTTCCCGACACGGTTACCGGTGTGACCATCAACCGCTTCTGCAGCTCCGGCCTGCAAGCCATCGCCATGGCAGCCGACCGCATCCGTTCAGGCGGAGCAGATATCATCATCGCAGGCGGCGCGGAGAGCATGAGCCTGATGCCGCGCGGCGGCCACAAGGTCGCCCCCAGCCCGTGGTTCGTCGACCATCGCCCGGAAATCTACATGAACATGGGGCTCACCGCGGAGTGCGTGCAGCGCAAATACAACATATCGCGCGAAGAGGCCGATGCGTTCTCCTACCGCAGCCATCGGAACGCTCTGCGCGCGCAAGCCGAAGGCAGGTTCGACGACGAAATCGTGCCCTTCGAAATCGAGTGGGTCACTCCCAACGGCAAGAAACCCAAAGTCACCAAAACGGTTTTCGCCAAGGACGAAGGGCCGCGTGCGGACACCACCGCCGAAGCCCTCGCCAAGCTCAAGCCGGTCTTCCACGCCAACGGCACGGTGACCGCGGGCAACTCTTCCCAGACCAGCGATGGCGCGGCGGCCGCCCTGGTGATGTCCGACCGCAAGGCGCGCGAGCTGGGCCTGAAGCCCATGGCGCGCTTCGTGAGCTTCTCCGCCGGCGGCGTGCCTCCGGAGATCATGGGCATCGGACCGGTGGTGGCCATTCCCAAGGCGCTGAAAATCGCGGGCCTGACGCTGGACGACATCGGCGTGATCGAATTGAATGAAGCCTTCGGCGTGCAGGCGCTGGCAGTGATGAAGGAAGTCGGCCTCGATCCGGAGAAAATCAACGTAAACGGCGGCGCTATCGCATTGGGACATCCCCTGGGATGCACGGGCGCCAAGCTTACCGCGACGATTCTGCGGGAGATGGCGCGACGCAATGTGAAGTACGGCATGGTTACGATGTGTGTGGGCGGCGGCCAGGGCGCCGCTGGTATTTTCGAACTCATCAGGTAGGACAGGCAGTGGGACAGGCCTCCTGGCCTGTCAGAGGAGCTTACTTAATATGGCAACGGCAACAGCAACGATCTCATTACCGAAAACCCAGGGCGGCGCATTCCTGATCGAAGAGCGCCTGCCAAACGAAATCTTCACGCCGGAGGATCTCACTCCGGAACACCTGGCGATCGCCCGCACGGTGGACGAATTCTGGGCCAAGGAAGTCGGCCCCAACGTGGAAGCCATCCAACGTCACGAGCCCGGCGTCGCCCTGGCATGCCTGCGCAAGGCAGCCGAACTGGGACTCACCGGCATTACCATTCCCGAGCAATACGGCGGCATGGAACTGGACATGGTTTCCGCCATGGTCGCGGTGGAACACATGGCCGGCGACGGTTCCTTCGCCGGCTGGTACGGCGCGCACGTGGGCATCGGCTCGCTGCCCATTCTGTATTTCGGCACCGAGGAACAGAAGAAGCATTACCTGCCCAAGCTGGCCAAGATGGAAATGCTCGGCGCGTACTGCCTTACCGAGCCGCACGCCGGTTCCGACGCGCTGGCCGCCCGCACGCGCGCAGACCTGAGCCCGGACGGCAAGCACTACATCCTGAACGGTCAGAAAATGTGGATCACCAACGGCGGCGCGGCCGATCTGTTCACGGTCTTCGCCAAAGTCGGCGGTGAGAAATTTACCGCCTTCCTGGTCGAGCGCAAATTCCCCGGCGTCTCCACCGGCGCTGAAGAAAAGAAGATGGGCATCAAGGGCAGCTCCACTGTGGCCGTCTACCTTGACAACGTGCCCGTGCCCGTCGAAAACGTGCTCGGCGAAATCGGCCGCGGCCATATCATCGCCTTCAACATCCTCAATGTCGGCCGGCTGAAGCTCGGTCCCGGCACGGTGGGCGGTTCCAAGAACGTGCTGGCGGTCTGCCTCAAGTACGCGAAAGAGCGCAAGGCTTTTGGCCAGTCTATCGCCGAATTCGGCATGATCCAGCACAAGCTCGCCGAGATGGCCATCCGCACCTACGCGGCCGAGTCCATGACCTATCGCGTGGTGGGCCTGATCGAATCGCAATTGGAAAACTTCTCCTGGTCGCAAGCCAACGCCGCGCAAACCATGCTGAAAGCCGTGGAGGAATACGCCGCCGAATGCTCTATGATCAAGATCTACGCCTCCGAGGTGCTGGATTACGTGGTCGATGAAGGCGTGCAGATCCACGGCGGCTACGGCTACCATCAGGACTATCCGGTGGAGCGCGCCTATCGCGATTCGCGCATCAACCGCATCTTCGAAGGCACCAACGAGATCAATCGTCTGCTCACCACCGGCATGCTGTTGAAGCGCGCCGCGCGCGGCCAACTGGGCCTCGTGCAAGCGGCCACCGGCGTCCTCCAGGAAATTCTGGGCGGACCGCGCGGCGGCGAGGACGAGCCCACCGGTCCGTTCGCCGACGAAACCAAAATCCTGCTCAACGCCAAGAAGATCGCGCTCATGCTGATGGGCGTGGCTTACCAGAAGTACATGCTCGAGATGGAAAAGCAGCAGGAGATCCTGGCGAACATCACCGACGTGATCATGGATATCTTCGCCATGGAATCGGCGCTGCTGCGCACCCAGAAGCTCGCAGAATCGGGCAAGGGCGCCAACGCCGCCGACATGACCGCCGTCCTGGTGCGCGACGCGATGGCCCACATCGACGTGACCGCGCGCATCGTGCTGGCGGCCTGCTCGGAAGGCGACTCGCTGCGCACCAACCTGGTGGTGCTGCGCCGCTTCGGCAAGTACGAACCGGTGGACGCCATCGCGCTACGCCGTAAGATCGCGCGCCGGCTGCTGGACGCCGAGCGCTACATCGTCTGACCGTGCTCTAAATGAATCGCGTCGTTTTCTACTCGTGGCAGTCCGACCTGCCGAATCCCACTAATCGGGGCTTCATTCAGGCGGCGCTGGAGAAGGCCGCGAAGGCGATCGCGAACGACAGATCGAACGACGACGTACCGGTCATCGACCGCGACACGAAGGACGTCCCAGGAGCACCGTATATCGCAAAAACAATACTTGCGAAGGTCGCTGCTGCGGACGTCTTTGTAGCGGATGTGTCGATAACTCAGGGCAGAGGAGAGCATCGTCCGACACCAAACCCGAACGTTCTCGTCGAGCTTGGCTATGCGCTGTCCTCCCTGGGCGATGCCCGAATATTGCTTCTGATGAATGACGCGTACGGCGTTCCGGGGGACCCGCCCTTCGACCTCAAAATATATCGGGTCATGACATACAGCGTGCCGGAAGGCGTGACGGATCGAAGTACAGAGCGGTTGTCGCTGCAAAACAAGTTGGAGCGTGCCATCAGAGCGGCCCTCGATAGCTTCCGTCCCAAGTCGCCGCCCATCCCTTCAAAAGCCAACAGTTACCTTGCTGCGCTAAGCGACAATTGGCCCGACCTATACGTGATCGATCCGACAACATCCGCGCGAAGCGACCACTACTACCTGTTCGCATGCGCTCCCCACGCCGACAGTCTATCGCGCCCTCTTAGCGGCGCGGTCGAAGCCCAGTTCCGCGACTCTATCGTCCAAGCGTTCGGCAGCCCTGAACCAGATCGGCAGCCAATACGCAAACCGCGAACGACAACATTTGAGAGAAGGGGTGATGGATTACACGAGTGGGAGGCAGCGGTTTTCGCTCACGGAGAACGGAGCGCTTGGTTTCGTTTCGCTGGCCTGCGCCCATACCTCGGATGGACTGCTGGTCTTTTTCCCGACTGAATTCCTTTACCACCTAGCGTTATTTTTTGGCCTGCGCGTCGACGTTTAACCGAATGGCCGGACATCGCGGCGGCGCGCTAATGACCGAACTACACGTACCCAGACGCGCGACTATTCTCGCAAACACTACCCGTGGGATACAAAGACCTGGTACGCACCTCTTCGATGAGCCGCTCCACACCATTGAAACCAACCCGGCAGTGAGTGTTTCTGACGACTTCAGCGAACTCACCGCTCCCGAAATCCGCAGGATTTTGCCGATGATCATGCATCATGTTGCGAGGAGTCTCGGCCGGGTCCTGAGCAGCACGTTCGAGGCAGATGTCAAGCCCGTTGTTGAAACCGTGGTGAAGCGCGTTGGATTGGCCTGACGGGTGGCCAGCGTCGCGTTGCAATACTGATAACATCGAATGTGGGGAGCATGCATGAGCCGGCGATACATTCTGACGGAGTATGTACACGAAGCCTTGGAACAGGCCGTTTACGACAAATTGGAGGATCAGACTTTTGCTGGCAGTATCCCCGGCTGTCCAGGCGTGGTCGCGTTCGCCCCAACGCTGCATCGTTGTGAACGAGAGCTGCGATCCACCCTTGAGGACTGGATTCTCCTCGGCCTTAAGCTCGCCCATCCGCTACCGGTCATAGGCGACATCGACCTCAACAAGGAACCGACGCGTGAGCCGGTGGACGCCCTGTAAACGTGCCGATTCGTTCGGCGATTAGCGAAACTGGGGTTCAACGGCCCCTATTCGGGAACGCGACACCAGTTTATGACGACAGGCCAGCACCGGCTGGCGATCCCTTCGAATCCTGAGTACTCTGTCGGGCAAGTTCGATTCATGATCCGCGAAGTGGAAGTCATACTCGGACACACGATTAGCCTAGACACACGATTAGCCTAGATGACTGGGCGAGGCTATCCTGAGTTGAGGCACGAACGAGATCAACCGCCTGCTCACCACCGGCATGCTGTTGAAGGGATGTCCAGCCATTAGCTCCGACTGCGGCAAGGGAGCCGCGACGCCATGGCCCACATCGACGTCACCGCCCGCATCGTGCTGCGCCGCAAGATCGCGCACCGCCTGCTGGACGCCTGGACGCCGAGCGCTACCTCGTATAACGCGGTATAAACGGAAGATGGACGATTTCACTCCCTGGCCGCCGTTGCCACTCGCAGAGTGGGAAGCGACCCGCGCCACGCTGCACATGTGGACGCAGATCGTCGGTAAGGTGCGATTGGCGCTGAGCCCGCGCGTGAATCACTGGTGGCAAGTGCCCCTATACGTGAGCGCGCGCGGGCTGACCACATCCGCAATCCCTTACGGCGACCAAGTATTCGAGGTCGAATTCGATTTCGCCGGCCAGAACCTTGCAATCCGGAAAAGCGGCCAAGCCACAACTTTCGTGCGATTGTATCCGCGCTCCGTCGCGGACTTCTACCGCGAAGTAATGGCGGCACTGCGCGCGATTGGCATCGACGTGAAGATATGGCCGGCGCCGGTCGAGATCGCAAATCCCATTCCCTTTCCCGACGACCGCGAACATGCTTCCTATGACCCCGAGTATGTGAACAGGTTCCATCGGATTCTTCTGCAAGCCGATACAACTCTCAAAGAATTCCGCGGCAGGTTCATAGGCAAGGCCAGTCCCGTGCACTTCTTCTGGGGCAGCTTCGATCTTGCCGCGACCCGCTTCTCCGGACGTCGCGCGCCGGAGCGCGTTGGGGCGGACCCGATTACTCGCGAAGCATATTCGCATGAGTGCTGCAGCGCCGGATTCTGGCCCGGCGGCGGCGACGTAACGGGCCCGGCATTCTACTCCTATGCGGCGCCCGAGCCACCGGGCTATGCAGGATGCGCCGTGCTTCCGCCGGCGGCGTTTTATCACACCGGGATCCGGGAGTTCATCCTGATGTATGAGGATGTCCGGTTTGCGGCGTCGCCCCGCAGCGCCTTGCTCGATTTTCTCCAGAGTACATATGATGCCGCTGCGAATCTGGGCAACTGGGATCGCGTGAACCTGGAACGGCCGTGAAGCCTCCGCTACGCGCCTGTTTGCTCATCGCTGTGACGACCGCCCTCCTCGCGCAGCAGCCTGCCGATCCCACAGAGCTGCTGGCGAAAGCCCGTGACCTTCTCGTCGCCAGGGCCAAGCGTCTGCCCGACTATGTCTGCGTCCAGACCGTCGATCGCCAGTACTTCAATAATCGACGGCCGCAACTTCCGCCGCCTTCGTGCTCGCAAATCGCCGTGCTCAACAGAGACAACCCGCACGATCTGGTGCTCGAGTCCACCGACCGCCTGCGTCTCGAGCTCAAGGTCTCTCACGGAATGGAGATCGGTGCCTGGGCCGGCGACAGCCGGCTCGGCTCCCGCAGTGTCTTTGATTTGGCCAGCGGCGGAGCTTATGGAACCGGGACGTTGGGCACCTTTTTTGGAGATATCTTCGACAGGGGTGGCGCCATTTACAACTATATGGGGGAGACAACGGCTGGCGGGCTCAAGCTGGCTGCCTACGGGTATCGGGTGCCGGTCGGGTCCAGCCACTATCAAGTCAAGACCGGTTCCGGTTGGACTCCGACGGGGTTCTCCGGCGTCTTCTGGATTGATGCGGATTTGCTGGATCTCCGTCGGCTTAAGGTCGATGCGAACGAAATGCCGCAGGAAACCGACGGCTGCGAGGCGGAAACCACCGTCGAATATCGGAAGGTGAAGGTCGGAACGGGAGAGTTCCTGTTGCCTCTCCGGAGTTCCATGCGCATGGTAATGACGGACGCGACCGAAACCCTGAATACCGCGGTATACTCCGGCTGCCGCGAGTATCATGGCGAAGCGACCATCCGGTTCGAGGCTGCGGCGGTGGGCGGCGAGGTTCAGGCCGCCGCAGCTCCCGCCAGTCCTCTCCCCGCGGGCATGTCGCTTTCCCTCGCGCTGACGTCGCCCATCGACACGGACACCGCCGCCGCCGGAGACATCGTTACGGCCAGGTTGCGCAAGCCGCTGCACATCGCAAAAGAGGTCCTGGCGCCGGTCGGCGCCACGGTTGAAGGCCGCATAGTCCAAATGCAGCGCTGGCTGGATAAGCCGCGCCACTTCACCATCTCCCTGTTGCTGGAAAAGCTCGAAGTGCGCGGCGTGGCGACCCCGCTCTTTGCCAGACCCACGTGGAAGGACGAATTGGCGGGTATTGTCCTGCCGCCCATGTGGCAGTCGCCCCTGGTGGCGGCTTTTGTGTTTACGACGGACAAGAACCGTCATATCGTGCCCGCCGGCTACCAAACGAATTGGGTCACGGTGGCGCCGCCACTGGAGGAGAAGAAATGAGGATACTCGCTTGTGAGGCGGTCCCCAGGGCGGTCCCCCTGGACCGCTGCGGACACCCTCGTCCGCCCGCTGGCAGGCCGTCCAGGGGGCCGGCGGTTCACAGGCTAAAGCTTGTGCCACCATGGCCCGCCCGCAGCACCGTGATAGAGTAGCCTCGTGCATCGCAGAACCTTCTTTCGTTCCCTCGCGGCGGCATCCGCAACCGCTGCTGTGAAGCCTCCGCGGGCCCTCGCCGCCGTCCCCAAAACCAAAATCGCCAGGGTGCGCGTGTATGCGCCGCCCGAGCGCAATCCGCTCTTCAATCAGAGCGACTTGGTGGTGGCCGTCGAGACCGACGCCGGCATCACAGGCATCGGCGAAGGCGGTTCCCAGGAAATGCTGGAACAGTGCGCCGGCCGCCTCATCGGCCAGGACCCGCAGTATATCGAGCGGCTCTGGCAGGACATGTCGCGCGCGTTCTTCTATCCGCCCGGACGCGAGAAAGAGCACGCGCTGGGCGCGCTCGACCTGGCGCTGTGGGATATCCGCGGCAAAGCGTTGGGCCTGCCGGTTCACGCGCTCCTGGGCGGCATGGTGCGTAACTATTGCGAATGCTACAACACCGCCGGCACGATTCCCGGCATCCATTCCGGCATGAGCATCAAGGAGCGCGCGCAACTCACCATCGCCGCGGGCTACCGGGCGTTCCGCATGGGCGCCGCCGACGCGCCCGCCAACACCACCTACAACACCAGCGAACGCCTCAATCAGCTCTACGACGATTGCGTCGAAGCGCGCGAAGGCGTCGGCAAGAATGGCGATTGGTGCGTCGATTTTCACCAGCGCTTCGATCTCGACGAAGCCGTGCGCGGATGCAGTCTCATCGAAAGCCTGGCGCCCTTCTTCGTGGAAGACCCGGTGCGCACGGAAGCCTTCCAGCAGGATCTGCCCATCCTGCGCCGCATGGCGAAGGTGCCTATCGCGGCCGGCGAGGAGTGGGGCAATCGCTGGGACTTCAACCGGCTGGTGGAGAATCACGACATCGACTTCGTACGCGCCACGCTTCCCAACGTGGGCGGCATCACCGAGATGATGAAGATCGCCGCCATTTGCGAAACGCACTTCGTGGGCATCGTGCCGCACTTCACCGGACCCATCGCCACGGCCGCGCTAGTTAATTCGTTGGGCACGTTCTCAGGCCCCGTGTTGATGGAGTACAACTTCCAGGGCCGCACGCTTCCGCATCTGCCCGTCTGCCTGGATTTTAAGAACGGCAAGCTGTATCCCAACCACCGGCCCGGACTGGGCGTGGAAGTGGACCTCAAGGCGTTGCGGCAAATCGCCGAGATCACCGAGCGGGTCACCAATCGCGCCCAGACTTACTTCCGCCCCGATGGCTCGATTACAAACTGGTAGCCATCGATAAATTGTGCGCAAAATCTCCCTGCTAACGATTCTCGCGCTCTCCACGCTTCGTGCTCAGGACGTCGACCTGCTCTGGGGAGTCAAGATCCCCATGCGCGACGGCGTGCACCTCAACGCGACCGTCTTCAAGCCCAAGGCCACGCCCGCGCCGCTGCCGGTAGTGTTCACGCTCACGCCCTACATCGCCGACAGCTACGAGGATCGCGCATCCTACTTCGCGCGCCACGGCTACGTCTTCGCGCTGGTGGATGTGCGCGGGCGCGGCAACTCCGAGGGCAGCTTCGAGCCTTTCGCCAACGAGGCGCGCGACGGTTACGACCTCGTCGAATGGTTGGCGCAGCAGCCGTGGTCGAACGGCAAAGTAGCCATGTGGGGCGGCTCCTACGCGGGTTTCGACCAGTGGGCCACTCTCAAGGAGCGGCCGCCGCATCTCGCCACCATTGTGCCCGCCGCTGCGGCTGCCGCGGCCGTAGACTTTCCGTTCTTCAACGGTATGTTCACGTCCTACATCATCCAGTGGCTGACCTTCACCAGCGGGAAGACCGGCAACCCGAAACAATTCGGCGACTCTACGTTCTGGGCCGAGAAGTTTCGCGAACGCTACACGCGGAATCTGCCGTTTCGCGAGCTCGACCAGATCGTGGGCAACACGTCCACCGTCTTCCAAAAGTGGATGGACCATCCGCAACCGGATGATTATTGGGACGCCATGTATCCCACGCCGGAACAGTTCGCCCAAATCGACATCCCCATCCTGACCATCACCGGGCACTATGACGGCGATCAGACCGGCGCCATGCACTACTATCGCGACCACATGCGCTACGGCTCGCAAGCCGCGCGCGACCGGCACTACCTGATCATCGGGCCCTGGGATCACGCCGGCACCCGCACGCCTATTCGCGAGGTCGGCGGCTTGAAGTTCGGGGAAGCCAGCATGCTCGATCTGAACAACCTGCACAGGGAATGGTACGACTGGACGATGAAGAGCGGCCCGAAGCCCGCGTTCCTGAAGCAGCGCGTGGCCTACTACGTCGTGGGTCCGGAAGAGTGGAAATACGCCGCTAGCCTGGAGGCGATCGCGGGCGGCACGCGCACGCGGTATCTGAACTCGACAGACGGCCAAGCCAACGACGCGCTGCATTCCGGCACTCTCGCTCCGGAGAAGCCCGCGGCATCACCCACAGGGGGCGCACCCGACCGCTACATCTACGATCCGCTGGATCTGCGTCCCGGCGCGCTCGAGACCGCCGACAATCCAAACTCCTTGACGGATGAAACCGAGCCGCTGCACCTGTTCGGCGACGGCCTCATTTATCACACCGCGCCCTTCGACCAGGACACCGAAATCAGCGGCAACGTGCGGCTGGTGGCCTGGATCGCCATGGATGTGCCCGATACGGATTTCGAAGTGAACCTTTACGAAATCCTGCCCAACGGCGGCAGCGTGCTGTTGACCGGCGACGCCATGCGCGCCCGATACCGCGAATCGCCGCGCAAGCCCAGTTTGGTGGACCCCGGCCAGATCGTGAAATACGAATTCCGGGGCTTCACATTCTTCTCGCGGCGGATAGCCAAAGGCAGCCGGCTGCGCCTGATGCTGCGTTCGCCGAACTCCATCCAGGTGGAGAAGAATTATAACTCCGGCGGCGTGGTGGCGCGCGAATCCGGCAAGGACGCGCGCACCGCCCACATTTCGCTGTATCACGACGCCGAGCACGCCGGCTACCTGGAACTGCCCATCGGGCGGTAGACTAGAGAACCGGAGGCGATATGAGATGGCGGGCAATTCCGATTGCGGCCTTGACGCTGCCGCTGTGTCTCATTGCCGAACTGCTGCCGATCCGGTCTTACACCACGGCCGACGGCCTGGCGGCGGACTCGATCAACGAGATCGTCGTCGACTCGCGCGGCTTCGTCTGGTTCTGCACGCCGGAGGGACTGTCGCGATTCGATGGTTACCATATCGTCAACTTTGGCGTTGCGGAAGGGCTTCCGCAAAGGTCGGTGCACGCGCTCTTGGAGACCCGCTCCGGAACGTACCTCGTCGCAACCGCGCGCGGCCTCGGCGAATTCCAACCGGTGCGCGGCGGAAACTCATTCGCCACATACCTGCCCGGAAACAAGCCATTCGAGAACTTTATCACCGCCCTGATGCAAGATTCCGGCGGCAGAATCTGGTGCGGCACTGGCGCAGGGCTATTCGAAATGCTGAGTGGCCACAAGTTCCGTCGCCAACCGCTGCTCGCTCCCCCTCCTGGATGGGACCGGATCGAAGTCTCCGATGTCCTGGAGGATGCGGGCCGTAAGCTGTGGGTGGCTACTACCACCGGGATCTATGTCATCGGCAATGACGGCGGCATCCAGCACATCACTAAGGAGGATGGCCTGCCGAATGAGTGGGTGAACGCGTTGTTACTTGATAAGTACGGCAGGCTATGGGCCGGGACGCGCGACGGTTTGGTATTAATGCGGGATGGGAACCAAGGGGGCAGGTGTGGCGTTCAGCAAGTTTACAGGGAGATAGAGGGAGTGAAACGCGTCAGTGTGGCGGCGCTGGCGGAAGGACTGGACCGGGCCATCTGGGCCGGCGCCAGCGTTGGAATCGTTCGATCGCTTACCGGCAGCCGCCCCGCGCTGTTCCAGGTCCTGACTCGCGCCCAGGGTCTCATAGACCGCTCGATCACCGCACTCGCCACGGACAGTGCCGGAAACGTGTGGGCGGGGACGGAGGGAGCCGGAGTGATGAAAATCCAGCCAGCCGGGTTCACTACGTTTCGTGAACAGGACGGTCTCGCGTCGGATCGCGTGTTTTCGGTTCTGGCGGATCGCACCGGTGCGGTTTTAGCGGTCACTATTTCGTCCGCGACCACGAGGCGTTTCGTGAATGTATTCGATGGGGTCAAGTTCCGCGCCCAGGTTCCCAAAGTCTTTGGCGACCACCCAACGTGGGGACAACATCAGATCCTGCTCCAAAGCCGCATCGGCGAGTGGTGGGCGGCTTCGGCGGTCGGGCTTTGCCGGTTCCCGCCGGTGAAGGCGGCGGATCTTGCACGGACGCAGCCTAAGGCGTGTTTATTCGCCGAGGGTCACCAGAATAAGACGGCAGCCGCGGAACTGGGCATCAGCAT
>OBLW0100001679.1_pt1 | contig 18485 bp, 15 predicted proteins | sample 1520161 | NCBI WGS metagenome assembly OBLW01 (sample SAMEA3539309, study PRJEB22396) | soil metagenome | biome: tundra; feature: field; material: soil | place: USA | collected 2010-05 | depth 0.15 m | reverse complement strand
GAGATCGAGCTGGGGCAAGCTCCAAGCGGGAAGTAGAAGTTTTTGCAGACCGCACACGGCGGCGAGAACGATCAAATCGGCGACGACCAACTGATAGAGCGTGAATGGATCGGCGATTGGATGTGGCAGAAGGAGTTGCATTAGAGTCCGCGGCTGAACGGATGCCGGAACCTTTTCGTTAATAGCGACGACACCTTTCGCAAATGCCGCAGTTTTCGGTGCAAAGCGGCGCGCCGGGATTGCCGAGATCCCCGGAATCATGCGCGCATACTGAGAGGGGGAATCACAGGTTCCGGATCCCCAGAGGTCGTTGGTGCCAAGTTCACCCATAGGATTCACAAGCTCCGATATAGCCCTTGAGGTATAGGGAAACGGCGATCCGCGAGGACAGTACCGAGAAGCGGGACGCCTACTTTACCCAGCCTATCTACGATTTGAGCGGCGACCAGGCGCCGCGTTTTATTGGCGGTGAGCACCAGAACAAGGCCGTCGCAATGTTGGCCAATTCTCGCGGTGATCCAGCAAACCGGAGCGCAGCACACGACAGAAAAATCGAACCCGCTCATGAGTTCGCGGAGCCGTTCCAGGTTTTCGTCGGTCACCGGGTGAAGACCCGCCTCCGGCCACCAGCTTTGACGCGAAACGAGTTCGACACGGGATGAAACCGGCGATGTGACTTTGGCGGGAGGGGGGACAGGGAGCGCCAATCGTTCCGGCTGCGGGATGGCGTCGAAACTGGCATCAATCAACCCCACGTGGTACTTGCCCCCGGCAGCAAGGGCGGTGGCAACATCGAGGCATAATGGTCCCATCTGCGTCGATTCTTCAGTTGGTGCGAATCCAACGTTGCGCACCAGCCCTCCTTCAGGCCGTAAGAAGAGTTGTTGAACCAGAGCATGAATCTGTTCGTCGCGGATAGAGAGAAATGGGGAATCCGTTGCTTCCGAACACACGTCCGCGCGGATCGGAATCGTGCCCTCATCCGCATCAACTGGCGTCTCGCTAAGAAACATGCCGAGAGTGTTCATGGGAATACCAGCCTGGAGCCTCGGGGTGAAAAGTGTCAGGACGCAGAACATCAGGCGCCGGCAGCCAGGCCAATACTGGCACTTCCAGCAACTGGTGCGCTTCGTCGGGTGTTCGGATGGTCGAATCAAAGTATTCCGCTGCAAAGCTGATGCCGACACCGAACGCAGTGGATAGTGCGAACGCAAGCAGGAAGTAGGACAGCACGGAGTGGTTCGGCAAGGCGGGAGCGGCGGGAGGTTCGACGATCGCCACATTGAGGATCCGTTGTTGGTCGAGCGCATCGCCAATGCGCGCCTCCTCGCGCTTGTGAAGGTAGAGCAGGTAGGAATCCTCATCCGCTTTGGCCGTGCGCATCAGGTCCTGCTGATCGATGGAGTTGGCCTGCATCTGCTGGGCAACCGCCCGCAGCCTGGAGACCTGGGACTGAGCATCGGTCCGCCGCGCCCGCAGTCCATCCAACTGCACCTGGGCCTTCTCCAATTCCATGCGAGCCCATTCGTAGTTGGGATCCTTGTCGGTGGTTTCGTCACGCACCGGGGTAAGCGCTTCGGCGGCGATGGAACTTTTCGCCTGCTCGATTTCCCGGTCCATTTCCTGCACCAACCGGTAGGCCGGCTCAAAACGAGTGAGAAGCTCGGTGCGCTTGAGTTGGAGCTCCAGCAAATGGGTCTTCAGTTTTTCAAGAACCAGCGGATTGTCTGCCCATCGTTTCAGCGTGACCGAGCGCGAGGGAAATGCCTTCAGTTGTTCGCCCAGCGAGGTGATCGTACGCTCGGTCTCGACCCGCTCCTGGTCGATCTGCCGGTTGGCGGCCTCCGCCTCGCCCAGCTTCTGCAGGGCGATATTGCGTTCCATCGCGGCTGAAACCACGCCCCGTGTGCGCGTGAAGTTCACAAGCTGCGCTTCCGACTGATGCAGCCGTTTTTCGCTCTCGGCGGTTTGCCGATCGAAAAACTGAATCTCTCCCGAGGGGCGCTGGAGATTCGTGTGCTTATTCATGTAGGCGGTCGAAAGCGCCGACAGTATGCGCGCCGCCCGCTCCGGATCGGTATCTTTGTACGTCACCTGGATAAGGTTCGATTTCTTGAGAGCTTCGACCTCCAGCCGGCGCTCAAGTTTGCGAACCGCGCGCTCACTCTCGGAAGCACGATCGGAGCCGGGCGTGCTCGATGGAACCAGCGCGGCCATGATCACCACTTGCTTGAGCAGGTCCTGGTCACGCAGAAGTTCGACTTCGGAATTCAGTTCCTCCTGGGTGATGTCGGGCCGGGTGAAGTCCATCACACTGCTGGCCTGTGCTGAGGCGACGGGGTCAACACGGCCGCGGCGAATCAGAACTTTGAAATGTGCTTCGTATCGTGCGGAAAACAGCACAATCACCATCGTGGCCAGCAATACGAAGCCAAAGGAAGCAAGCATGAGACGCGGGCGCCGGAATAGAGTGGTGGCCAGGTCGCGGGGGGTCGGAGAATGCGCGAGAGAACAGTTTCTCGTCAATAGGGAGGTCATGGCTCATTTGCAAGCGATCACGATGGGCACGGAATATGTCAGCTCTGGACCTGCAATCAAGTGAAGGCTTCAACCCACTTTCTCTCTTAATATTGCGAGGGACTCATATACCAACTCATGGAGTTGGTCGGAACAAATTTGCGGATCTTTGAAATCCGGCTTTGCGGCACAAAAATGAAATCGCCGGGACGGAGATGCATATCTTCACGAAGGTCGCGGGAATTGAGCATCTTCCGAAGGTCCAGCACGTGGGTCTCGGCCATATCCGCCGAAACGCGGCGAAACACTACGACCTGCGAATGCCGTGCCTGCTGCGTGAAGCCGCCCGCGATGGCCACCGCCTCGTTCACCGTCAGATCTCCGCGCAGTTCATACTTCCCGGGCTTGGCCACTTCACCCGAAGCAAGGAAGTAAGGCTTGTCAAAATCTTTCAGAGTGAGGGTGACCTCAGGCTGATGTAGAAAACTCCGGTACGCATCGGAGACCGCCTGCTCTAGCTGGGGCAGCGTGAGTCCTTCCGCTAAGATCGTGCCAGCGCCTTTCATGCCAACGAAGCCATCGGGCTGTACAGTAAGACTTTGGTTGAAGTCAGGCGAGAAAGTGAAGTTCAGGTCGACGACGTCCGATTTCGAGAGCCGATAAAGCGGGTGGCGTTCCCCTCCGAGTGCAGGATCTCCCATGCCACCCGCTTTTCCGGGTTGTGTAATCGCGCCGCTCACGGAAGTGCTCGTGCCGGTCCGGTCCGGGTTCTGCGAGCTCTCCGCCACCGCGACCTTGCCGGATAGCGGAGCAGAAGACCCGGTTGCCGGAACAGGGGACGGAGCAGTCTCCTGAGCGGACGTGACCACGGCTAGCTGCAAGCTGAGCAGGCCCGCAGCCACCAAAACGGCGTGTTTTACAAGTACATTCATCTCCGTACTCTCACCGTTGCTCAGAACGGCGAATTGTCAGCTCGGGCGATTGAGCTGTTTGCACGAAGGTATCTTTGCGGTTCAAGGACAACAAGACTTGGAAAGTGCTGTCTACTGCAGTACAGGGCACGATATAGCCAACGAAAGCGTGATGAAATCGGCCATCGGGCCGCCAGTGTGGAGTTTTCCGACATGCGCTAAGGCTGGGCCTGCAAAAACCGCCGCAAAGTTGGTATACGAGAGTAGCTCTGCGAAAGTAGACGGGCGGCTCGGATTCATCACGAATCCTGTGTGACCGTGCCTACATCCGGTCCCCGGTCTTTCGGGCATCATGGTGCAGTGAAATCGAAACGCTCTGCCAAACCATCCACCGTAACTCCGCCGGGGAAAACTGAGGTCGTGCAAGTGCTGATCGCCGACTCCGGGCCTCTTCAATCCCAACTCCTGACGCGCGCCCTGAAAAGCCGCCGGGAATTTTACGTTTCCGCAGTCGATCTGAAGATCTCTGCCCTGCACACGTTCTTGCAAGAGAATCACGCTGACGTGGCTTTGATTGCCGGGAACCAGTTGCCGGATTGGGGCCTGCTGCGGTGGTTGCACATTACACATCCCAAAATCGCCACCGTCTTGCTGGCCGAAAGCGATGACCGTGAACTGGTCGTGAATGCCTTACGCGCGGGTGCGAAAGGCATTTTTCTATTTACGCAGGACCCCCTCCGCCTGCTCTGCAAGTGCATAAGCCAGGTCTCCCGGGGAGAGGTGTGGATCAGCAATCAACAAATACACTACGTACTGGACGCGTTATCCGAGGTGCCCACGCTGCGGGTGGTCAATGCCAATGGAAGGCCTTTGCTGACGCCCCGTGAGGAACAGGTGGTCGCGCTCGTGTCCGATGGCTTGAGCAACCGCGGAGTCGCCGGCGAGTTAGGGTTGAGCGAGCACACGATTAAGAAATATCTGTTGCGCATCTTCGATAAAGTCGGGATTTCGAGCCGCGTCGAGCTGGTCCTCTATGCGATGTCCCATGGCGAAAAAAGCCAATCGGAGTGGATGCCCAGTAGCGCTTGAAGATTGCCGTCGAGGATACAATGGCAACATGCCCAAACGTGAGGAGATCGGGCGGTGACGACATCCGGTTCCGTTGTCGCGCGCCGATGGACGGTGATCGCAGCGGGTCTGCTCATCCTGGCGCTCGCGCTGGTCGTGATCTACACCGGGCCCGCTGCTTTTCTCAGTCCCATCGCCCTGGTCGTAGTGGCCGCGATCGGCCTCGCCGCCCTGCTGTTTCAGGTCCGCTTTCGCCAGGATTTGCCCGAGGTTCGCTCTCCTCTGGGGCTTAATATTCTTGGCATACTCTGTGCAACCGGATCATTGCTGGCGGATTACCTCCACATGTCGCGCTCTGTACTCGAACTGGTGGCGTTCAGCGCAGTCGTCTGCTTTGGCATTAGCGGATCGCTCATTCTGCATGCGCTGCGCCGGCATGCACGCTCGCTCCAACTGCCGAAAACCGAGCAGGTGAAGACCGAGTAAGAGGAATCAGGCGCAGTCCGTTTTCCTGTGTTGGCTCCGTCTTCAATTTGTCCGGGCTACAATGCCGCTATGCGTGTCACCGTATTTGGAGCCTCGGGACTGCTCGGCCAGGAATTGGTGCGGGCAGCGGAGGCGCGGGGCGCCAAACTCACCGCGCTTTCTTCCAAAGACGCCGACCTGCGTGACCACGCCCGGGTTGAGCAGGTGATCCGCGATTCCCGGCCGGAGTGGATCATTCTCTCCGCGGCCTTCACCGACGTCGATGGATGCGAGGCGAACCCCGACCTAGCCTTGGCCGTGAATTGCCAAGGTGCGGTCCACGTAGCGCAAGCGGCGCGTAAAGTAGGATCGCACCTGATGTTCCTGAGCACGGATTACGTCTTCGACGGCACGAAAGGATCGCCCTACGAAATCAGCGATCCACGCAATCCGATCAACGTGTATGGCGAAAGCAAAGCCCGCGCTGAAGAACGGCTACTGGAGATGGTTTCCGACGTGTGCATCGTGCGGACTTCATGGCTATTCGGACATGGAGGCAGGTGCTTTCCGGCAACCATCCTGAAGCTAGCTGCGACCCGACCGGAGATTTCGGTAGTGAACGACCAGCGCGGGTCGCCGACCTTCACGCACGATCTCGCACCCACAGTCATACAACTGTGCGATCAAGGGGCGCGAGGCATTGTGCACGCAACGAATTCCGGCGACTGCACCTGGTATGAGTTCGCGAAGGAAATCATGCGGATGTCCGGACTGCCGGCCGCCGTGAAACCGGTGAGTACCGCCGAATTCCCTCGCCCGGCGCGCAGGCCGGCTTACTCAGTGCTATCGGCGGCGAGCCTCGCAGCACACGGAATTCAAATGCCCTCATGGCAGGATGCGCTGCGGCGGTATCTCGCGGAAGCCTAGGTTTTCGTAGAGACGCTGCTTGCCGCGTCTCTTTCACGTTGCCCCCATTCCGTGTCATGTTGAGCGAGGATTGAGCTTCGCGAATGCGAAGCTCAGCCACAGTCGAAACATCCCTACTTCACAACGGTCGGCGGCATATCCCTGCAGACCCCGTGCCCCAAACCTACGCCGTGGTTTATCCTTACCTGCGCGTGGGAGCACTTCCTTGAAAATAAGATTTGAGTGGTGGCCGGTTCGTCTTCTTCTTGCTTTTGTTGGATTGTTCGGCGCACTTGCGCTTGCCAGTTCGTCGGGTTCTGCGCCGCGGTTTGACCCGTCCATGTACCAGGAACTTCACTGGCGCATGATCGGTCCGTTTCGCGGCGGGCGCACGGTGGCCATCTCCGGCATCCCGGGACATCAAAATGTTTTCTACATGGCGCCCAATAATGGAGGCGTCTGGAAATCGACCGATTTCGGACACACCTGGCAGCCAATCTTTGACAGTCAACCGTCCGGTTCGATCGGCGCGCTGGCGGTGGCGCCGTCCAATCCGGACATTATTTATGTAGGCAGCGGCGAAGGCTTGCGGCGGCCGGATCTCTCCGTTGGCGACGGCATGTACAAATCGACCGATGCGGGACTCACATGGCAGCATCTGGGTCTACGCGATGCGCAACAGATCGGATCGATCATCGTCGATCCGAAAGACCCCAATCGCGTCTTCGTCGCGGCGCTCGGACATCCCTATGGCCCTAACGCCGAGCGCGGAGTATTCCGCTCCCTCGACGGCGGCCAGACGTGGCAGAAAGTTCTATATAAAGATGAAAACATCGGTGCCATTGACCTGCAGGTCGACCCGCGAAACTCACAGGTAATCTTCGCGGATCTGTGGGCGTCGCGTCGTCCCCCGTGGACCATCGGCGGCGCGTATAACGGCTCCGGCAGCGGACTTTATAAATCTACGGACGGCGGCAACACCTGGCGGCAGGTCACGAAAGGGCTGCCCAGCGAGGCCGATGGCCTGGGCCGAGTCGGCGTGGCGATTTCCCTGAGCGATCCCGATCGCATGTACGCCTGGGTTGACGCAACGAAGAACGACGCGAAGAAGAATACCGGCATCTACCGCTCCGACGACGCCGGCGAAAGCTGGCAACTCGTCAACTACGAGCGTCGCGTCACCGGCCGTGGCGACGACTTCAATTGCGTCCGCGTCGATCCGCGCAACAAAGACGTCATCTACGTGGCCAACACGTCGACTTACAAATCGACCGACGCGGGCAAGACTTTCACGGCGATCAAGGGCGCGCCCGGCGGCGACGACTATCACACCATCTGGATCAATCCCGAAAATCCAGACATCATCGCCCTCGCCGTCGATCAAGGCGCAACCATCAGTGTCAATAGCGGCCAGACCTGGAGTTCCTGGTACAACCAGCCCACCGCGCAGCTCTATCACGTCATCACCGACAACCAGTTTCCCTACTGGGTCTACGGCGGCCAGCAGGAAAGCGGTTCGGTCGGGACCGCCAGCCGCAGCGACTTTGGCGAGATCACATTCCGCGACTGGACGACCCTCGGCGTCGAAGAGTACGGCTACGTCGCGCCCGATCCGCTGCATCCCAACTTGATTTACGGAGGCAAGGCCACGGTGTTCGACCGCAACACCGGCCAGACCCGCGATGTTTCTCCGGTGGTGCTGCGCACCGGCAAGTATCGTTTCAACCGCACGGCGCCGCTGATTTTTTCTCCCGTGGACCAGCACGCTCTTTATCTAGGTTCGAACGTATTGTTCGTCACCCGCGACGGCGGCAACAGTTGGCAAATCATCAGTCCCGATCTCACCCGCGAGGACCCAGGCGTTCCCGCAAGTCTGGGACCGTTTGTCGCATCCGACCCAGCCAAGGGCAAGCATCGCGGCGTGATCTATTCCATTGCGCCCTCTCCCAAAGATGCCAACCTGATCTGGATCGGCACCGACGACGGCTTCATTCAAGTAACGCGCGATGGCGGCAAGAACTGGCAGAACGTGACGCCGCCGGAACTCACGCTCTGGAGCAAACTGGCCCAGATGGACGCGTCACATTTCGATACCCCAACCGCGTATGCCGCGGTCAATCGCCTCCGCGTGGACGATCTGCATCCTTATATCTACCGCACGCACGACGGCGGCAAGAGTTGGCAGAAGATCGCAAACGGCTTGCCCGAAGACGAACCGGTCAACACCGTCCGTGAAGATCCCGAGCGCAAGGGCCTGCTCTTCGCCGGAACCGAGCGCTCCGTGTATGTCTCCTGGGATGACGGGGACCACTGGCAATCGCTCAAGCTGAATCTGCCGCCCAGTTCGATTCGCGACCTCGTCGTCCATAACGACGATGTAGTAGTCGGAACGCACGGCCGTTCGTTCTGGATCCTCGATGACATCACACCGCTTCGCCAGCTCGACGCGAAAATTGCTGAAGGCGCCGCGCATCTGTTCAAGCCGCAGCTGACCTATCGAGTCCGCCGCGACAACTACCCCGACACACCACTCCCGCCCGAAGAGCCTGCAGGCCAGAACCCTCCCAATGGCGCGATGATTGACTATTGGATTGGAACTGACGACTTGGGGCATGGCGCGGTCTCGCTCGAAATTACTCAGCTGGGACCGTACGTAGTGAACCATATGGTAAAGCACGATCCGTATGAGCAGGTAATTCGTAGCTTTTCAGATGCCGACAAGGCCGAGTCGATCAACGAGAACGACTTCAACGTCCCGATGTACTGGGTTCGCCCCGTGCGAACCCTGTCTGCGGCCGCAGGCATGCACCGCTTCGTGTGGGACCTGACTTATCCCCCGCCCGATCTGCTAAGCCGCGACTTTCCTATCTCCGCCATCGTTCACGACACGCCGCTCTACCCGCAAGGCGCAACGGTCCTGCCCGGAAAGTACCAAGTAAAGCTGACTGTCGGGAGCCAGGTCTACACACAAGAGCTCGAAATCCGCATGGACCCGCGAGTGAAGACCTCGTCCGAGGATCTACGCCGCCAATTCGAACTCGACCGCAAGATCGCCGATGCCCTGCACCGCGACTACGAAGCCCTGCAACAGGTGCGCAGCCTGCGATGGCAGTTGAAAGAGCTTATCGATCATGTCGACAGTTCGCAACGTTCGAAGTTGCAGCTCGCCGAGATCAGCAAAACAGCCGCTGCACTGGAGACCAAAGCAGCAGCCATCGCAGGCGGCGAAGGAGGCTACGGTACGCGTTACCTCAGCACGCCCGAGGGCCGCAGCCTGGCTCGTCTGAATGGAGGCTTCGGTGCGATCATCAGCGCTCTCGATACCGCCGACGCCGCCCCCACCACCCAGCAAACCGCCATGTTCGCAGAACTGGAAAAAGCGCTGGACGAGCAGCTATCAGCCTGGAATCAAATCAAAACCAAAGACTTTCCAGTCCTGAACGAACAATTAAAGAAAGCAGGCTTGCCGCCGATCGATCTTCAAAAGTCCGCCCCCAGCGCCCCCGAACAGGATCAGGACGAGGACTAGGTCGTGTGGCGCGGACACTCCTGTCCGCGCAGGGAGCGCCCGATCGCCGCGGGTTACTTCGTCGTCCCTGCCTCGTTCGCATCCGCGGGCGACATCTCTTACCCACATTTCGAAAATCGAGGCTGTTACGAAGCTCGGTCGTCCCTCCGGGACTTGGATCCTTCTTCCCACTTTCCCCAGCGCTGGAAGCGCTGGGCTAGTCTAGATCGCCCCTCCGGGGCTGAGATTTTGAAACTGCTTTCCCACTGGCTCCCGCACAAAGTGAGTTTCGTAACAGACTCAAATCGCGCGACGGGGGGCACTGCGCGAGCAGAGATTAACGCTGACTCTTGAGCTCGTTCTGAGCTATCCGCGCTTTGATGATTTTTTTCACGAGGGTGGCGGGCAAGGGTTTATCGACTGGAAAATGAAGCGTCCCTTTGGATGTCCTGAAGTCTTTGAGCTCTCGCTCAAAAGCATTCAACACGCTCGCACCCATGGGAAACAGACTGCAATGCTTCGTAAAAGCGCCGAACGCAACCAGCGGTCCTTTGTACCTAAACGTCGGAATTCCATAGCTGATGGTCTCGGTGGTCTCAGCAGGAACCACCGACCGAATCACGGCGCGCACTTTATTCAAGGTGCTGCGAGCGGGTTCCGGTACGCCCGCCAGGTATTCATCGACCGTCTTCGGAACGCCCGCCTTGGCTTTCTTCATGCGCGCAATCCTACAGAAACACCTCGGCGAGCGTCCAACCGACCGCTTTCGCTTCCCGGCGACAGCCGTAACCTCGGTAACTTGGTTCGCCTCGCGAATGAAACTAAGCTGTAGTCGATGCCTCCGGGAGTACAGCGTTATAGCCGAACCAAGATGGTGCTGCCGTTGCGGGTCTGGCCTGCCGACGAGAGTGGCGAGAACGCCGTGCCCCAACTTGCCCATACGGTGGATATCAGCCCCATCGGGGGGCGGCTGGGAGGACTACGCAATCCGCTGCGGACCGGTCAAACCATCATGTTGCAGCGGGGCCAAAACCGGGCTCAGTTTCGGGTGATCTGGACCAAGCAGGTCGGCCCAGGCGAGATTCAGGCGGGCGTTGAGTCGGTGGCATTCGAAGAAAAATTATGGGGAATCGAACTTCCCGACGGACCCGGGTCTCCTGCCAACTCCCCTACGCAACCTGATTTTGCAATCGCGACCCCACTGTCCTTGGCAGACACGCAAACGGAGCCTTTCCAACCCCCGCCGATCCTTCCTCATGTGGCGCAACCCGTGAATTTGCGAAAGCGCTGGATTGCCGTTGCCGCCGGTCTGCTGGCCATTGCAGTGCTCGTATTCGTCGGTCGTTGGATTCTGAGGGGCTCTGAGCCAGTTGCGACCATCGCCCTGCCAGCAAATACTCCTCCTGTGGTTGTGCCCACGGTGTCAGGCAGCGCAAGACCTTATGGCAATGTCAAAGTAACTTTCTCCAGGGTAGAAACCGGTTCCGGCTTGAATCGCCTGCAAGTGGCGGAAGTGCCGCAGGGCCGCGTGATCTATCCTGACGCGCCCGACGCCAATCTCACGGGCACGGTCGGCATGAAAGCAGTGATCGCAACCGATGGCCGGGTGAAAGAAATCCACGTATTGAGGGGCAATCGGATTTTGGCCGAGGCCGCGGTTCAGGCGGTCAGGTTCTGGCGCTACGCTCATCATGAATTGAACGGAGAAGCCGTCGAAGCCGAAACCAACGTGACTATCAGCTTCCATGGACGGGACGCTGTTTCCATCAGTTTTCCGCCCACCGTCAGCAAGAACGAGCTCGTGCTGAAGGCCAAAGTGGCTAGCTAGTCTCCGATAGTTACAGCGGAAACTCACGCCTCACATACTCCATTGCCGCCTCGCGTGTGGCTAGTCCTCCTTCCAGTTGCGCGTCCTCTACTGCGGCCAGGATCTCCTTGAATCTCGGCCCAGGCTCATATCCCGCGTCGATCAAATCGCGTCCTGTAATCAGAGGCTCGGGCCGGATCGCCTCCGGCGGCGTCGAACGCAACTGCTCGCTCGCATAGTCGTACGCATCCAGCAGACCATGGCTGGAGAGGCAGTCGATGCGGTGTAATTCCAGGTGCTCGTCGAAGGCGGGCAGGCGAAGAAATCTCTTCAGCGTGGATTGCTTCATGCGCAGCACATCGCCAAAGCGCATGTGATTGTCGACCAGCGCCAGAATCTGATCGGTCTCGTCATTCGAGAAGCGCAAGCGGCGGCAAATTTCGGCCGCCATCTTCACTCCGACTTCGACGTGACCGTCGAAGCGGATGCGATCGGGCGCAACGCGAAACGTCGGAGGCTTGCCCACATCATGCAGCAGCGCTCCCCATGCGAGCGTCTTCGACGAGCCAGCGGGCAGCTTATCGAGAAGCAACAAGGTGTGCACAAACACGTCTCCCTCCGGATGATATTGCGGAGGCTGCTCGACTCCTTTCATCTCCGAGATTTCGTGCAGTACTTCGCGCAGCAGGCCGCTCTCATCAAGGAGCTGAAACGCCCGCTGGGAGCGGCCTTCGGTGAGCATCTTGTTCAGTTCGTCGCGCACGCGCTCCTGCGATACCTGGTGAATCTGTGGCGCAAGGCGCTGGATTGCCGAGAATGTGGCGGGATCGACCCTGTAGTCAAAGCGCGCGGCGAACCTCACCCCGCGCAACATGCGCAGCTTGTCTTCGGAGAAACGCCGCTCCGGCTCGCCAATCGCACGGATGATTCCAGCCTTCAGATCCGCGCGCCCACCGACGAAATCCAGAATCGCCCCTGTCAGCGGATCGAGCAACATGCCGTTGATGGTGAAATCGCGGCGCTGCACATCCTCGCGTGGATCCTTGGTGAAGCGAACCTCGTCGGGATGCCGGCCGTCGGAGTAGCCTACATCGGAGCGAAAGGTCGCGACCTCGACAGCGGGACGGGCGAGGGCGCCCGTCGCTCCACTGGCTTCCGAGACCGGCACGAGCACGACTCCGAATTGCTCGCCCACTGCCAATGTTTGGGAAAAGACTTGCATGACCTGCTGCGGGGTCGCGTCCGTGGCCACATCGTAGTCGGCAGGCTCGCGCCCAAGGAGCAGGTCGCGGACGCAACCTCCGTTAAAGTAAGCCTGGTGTCCGCGCTCGCGCAGCGTGCGCACGATTTCGGTGGCGTGTTGTTTAGCGTCCGGCAAGGGCGCGGTCTCCTTCATTTAGACTAGCAGTTGCGGAATTCGCGCGATGCAAAGAGCTTAACCACAGAGGGCACAGAGAGCACAGAGGAAGACCAGCAATTTGTTCATAGTTAGACGATGGATTCATGTTCAGATGTTGAAGTCCTCTGTGATCTCTGTGCCCTCTGCGGTTAAGAATTTTTCCAGCGCTGACGATGTCGCCCATTATGCCTGACGCAATTATCCTTGGCATCGAAAGCTCTTGTGACGAGACGGGTGCCGCCGTGGTGCGCTCGGGCGAGCAGATTTTGTCGAACGTGGTCGCTTCGCAGATTTCAACGCACCAGCCCTACGGTGGAGTCGTTCCCGAACTCGCTTCTCGCGAACACCTGCGGGCGATTGTTCCGGTCGTGCGCCAGGCGCTGGCGGAGGCCGGACACACCTATGACTCTGTCGATGCCATCGCGGTCACGCAAGGACCAGGACTGGCAGGCGCTTTGCTCGTGGGCATCAGCTTCGCCAAAGCGCTTTCCTTCGCGCTCGGCAAACCGCTGATCGCGGTCAATCATCTTGAGGGACACGTTCATGCCGTGCTGCTTGAGCAACGGCAGAGCGAAAATACCGACCTCGAGTTCCCCGTTCTCGCGCTGGTTGTCTCCGGCGGCCACACGCATTTGTATCTTGCGCAGGTCGAAGAAAACCTCTGGGCCTATGCAAACATTGGCCACACGCGCGACGATGCTGCCGGGGAAGCGTTCGACAAAGTAGCCAAGCTGCTGGGACTCGGCTATCCTGGAGGCCCCATCATTGACCGGGTCGCGCCGCATGGCGATCCGCACGCCGTCAAATTCCAGATCGCGCAGATCAAGCATCGCGACCGGAATGATCGTGCGAAATTGCAGATGCCGGAGGATCCACGTCCCCACTTCGATTTTTCGTATAGCGGAATCAAGACGGCGGTTCTGCGTTACGTCGAAACTCATCAGCTCTCACCGTCGATCGAAGCGCGGCGACGGGCGCTTGCGGCGCTCGCGCAGCCGAAGCCCGCCCAGCCTATGCTTGATGACTATCTTCGCCTCTGCGACCGCCAGACTCTCAACCTGGTGGCTTCCTTCCAGCGTTCCATGGTGAATGATCTGGTGACGAAAACGCTGGCGGCGGCGCGCGAGTATGACGTCCGCACTCTGTTTGTCAGTGGGGGCGTGGCTGCCAACCAGGAGTTGCGCGCCACCTTTCAACGCGAAGCTGAGATGGAAGGATTGCCAGTTTTCTTTCCCTCTCGCCGCCTCTCTACCGACAATGCCGCCATGATTGCCGCTGCCGCCTTCCCGAAATTTCTGCGCCGCGATTTCGCAGCCCTGGATTTTTCGGCAGAAGCTGGAATGATGCTGCGCTAGGGGATGCTGCGCGAAGAGCCGGCTCCGCCCAGGTTAGCGCGCAAAAAACGGGCGCGAACCTGGGGCACCTTCGACCCTTTCTTTTTCTATGTCTTTTCTATCTCGCAGGTCGACAGCCTCGTTGTTACGAGATTGTTACATTTCCCGGCTACAATGGGGGCCGTGAAACCGACGATCTTTGTAGTGGAAGATGACCCGGATATTTCCCGCCTCGTACGCCATCATCTGGAGGGCGCCAGCTTCAACGTGCGTCTGTATTCGACGGGCAACGTGGTCGTGTCCGACGCGGAGCGCCAGCGTCCAGCAATGTTTTTACTGGATATCATGGTGCCCGGAAAAGATGGCCTGGAACTTTGCCGCCAGATCCGGCAATCGGTGTCGCTGGCGTCGGTTCCAGTAATCTTTCTGACCGCCAAAAGTGGCGAGGCCGATCGCATTCTAGGACTGGAGTTGGGTGCCGATGACTACATCCCCAAGCCCTTCAGCCCGCGCGAACTTGTGGCGCGCGTAAAGGCCGTCTTGCGCCGTTTCGAGCGCCCGCTGCCGCCCCTGCCCACCAAAATCGACGAGGTTCACATTGATCCTGCCGCCATGACCCTGACAGTTCGCGGCAAACAAGTCCCGACTACCGCCACCGAATTCCGCTTGCTCGATTACTTCATGCGGCACGCTGGGCGCGTTTTCACGCGCGACCAGTTGCTCGATTCGGTCTGGCGTGACACAGCGTACGTCACTCCGCGTTCCGTCGACGTTTATGTACGCCGCATCCGGGAAAAAATCGAACCTGATCCGGAGAATCCGCGTTACCTGAAGACGGTCCGGGGCGCCGGCTATCGCTTCGAGGTCCCGCATTGAGAAGCCGCATTTTCGTCAAATTGATGGCTGTCTTTCTGCTCGTGATCGCCGTCACCACGATCACTCTGCAGTGGACCGTGCACAGCGTCTGGGAGCACGCACTCCACGAGCAAATCGAACGCGACCTCAAGCAGAAGACCCTGATGTTTGCTTATCGCGTAGAGGCCGACCGGCAGCATACTTTGGCCGATATTACCTCGCAAGAGGGTCAGGCTGCGGGTGCGCGCGCCACCGTGATCGATCCCACTGGCAAGGTGCTGGCCGATTCAGAAGCGGATGCCAGCACGATGGAAAATCATGCGCATCGCAAGGAGTTTATCGCCGCTCTCGGAGGCCAGGTCGGCATCGATGAACGCAGGAGTCATACGCTTGGGATTGCATTCTTGTACGTGGCTGCGCCAGTTTCGGGAGGCGCCGTGCGCCTCGCCTATCCTTTGCCCGAGATTGAGATAACCAACCGCCCTTTGGGCCGGGCCTTGTTTTGGGGTTCGCTCACCGCTTTTGTTATCGCTCTCCTCATCGCCGCCGCCACATCTCAATATGTGGGATGGCGTCTGGGGCGCATTGTGAGTTTTGCCGAGCGGGTCGCCGGCGGAGATCTGACCGCCAGGATCGCCTCCCTTTCGACCGATGAGATTGGTCAGGTTGCCGCCGCTCTCGACAAGACCGCACGCCGGGTGGAAGAAAGCTTCGATCGCGTGCAAACCAGCCAGCGTGAGCTCGAAACCCTGCTCAACAGCATGCAGGATGCGGTCATTGCAGTGGGCCCGGACGGTCGCGTGCAGTGGGCCAATCGGGGCATGGACCGACTGCTCCAACATTCTCCCCGCCTGAATGCGCCTTTGATTGACAGCGTTCGCGATCCCGATTTTCTCGCTGCCATTCAGGAAGCGGCCCGGGACCACGTCGTTACTTTCGCGCGCTCCAATACCATTACCCCAGGACGCACTTTCGATGTCACCGCAGCGCCCATGCCGGGAGGCGGCGCCGTCGCCGTGCTTCGTGACCTCACTGAAACCGAGCGCATGGAAAAGACCCGTCGCGATTTCATCGCCAACGTTTCCCACGAACTGCGCACTCCGCTTACGTCCATCCAGGGATATACCGAAACCCTGCTCGACAGTCCGATCGCAGACAGTCACATTCGCGAGTTTCTCGAAATCATCCGGAAGAATGCGGCGCGCATGTCCCGCCTCACCGAGGATCTTCTCACCCTGGCGCGCGTTGAATCGGGCGAGCAGAGGTTCGATACTCAGAAGATCAGCGCCGAGGAATTGCTGCAGGATGCTCTCGAAAGCTTCCGCGAAGTAGCGCGCTCCTACGGAGTGGAGCTGGTGGTGGAGAACGCTGTTCCGGACGCGCATGTGAACGCCGACCGTGAAGCGATCCACCAGATTTTTTCGAATCTCATCGAGAACGCCCTGAAGTATGCGGCGTCGGGGAAAAAGATTATCCTCGGGGCCCGCGCCACTTCAGGCGCAACCACCAGTGCGGCATCCAGTGCGCCGACGTCCAGCGGCGTCGAGTTCTATGTCCGCGATTTCGGTCCCGGCATCTCCTCCGAGCACCTTCCCCGTCTGTTCGAGCGCTTCTACCGTGTCGACAAAGCGCGCTCTCGCGAATCCGGGGGAACGGGCTTGGGCCTCGCCATTGCCAAGCACATTATTTACGCCCACCGGGGAACGATCCGCGCCGAGAGCGAACTGAATCACGGCTCGACATTCGTCTTCATTCTGCCGCCATCCTAGGGGGAGTGGGTTCGCTACGTGCGGCGGTGGAACCCCACCCTTGCGCAAAGAACGCGCAAGGATGGGGCACCCTCAGCAGGGATGGGTCACCCTTGGATGAGTCATCGAAACAACACCACCTCCGTGCCATTTCACCCCGTTTCTCCACAGGTTCCACCGCGATGCTACTTGCGATCCACACACAAGTTACGGATAATCAGGAGCGGACTTCTTCACATTTATGTATCGCTACAGCCGTCTCGACCTGCTGCGCATTCTCCGGCTCGCTCCGCGCCAACTGCACACATGGGAGAAGGCGGGTCTGGTCAAGACGAGCGAGGATTATTCCTTTTTCGATCTCCTGCAAGTCAAGAAAGTCCGCGACCTGTGCAGCCAACGAGTGCGTCCGGCGGTAATCCGGCAGTCACTCGATGCCATGTTGAAGCAGGTGTCTGGAATGCAGAATCCCCTGCTGGAAGCGGGCGCCTATCAGAGCGGGCACCGCGTGGCATTCCGGCACGGCGGCCGGTTGCTTGAGCCCATCGCCGGACAGTTCATGTTCGACTTCACCTCCGAAGAAACGAAAATTGTGACCAGCCCCCGGCGCAACGGTCCGGAACTGGTCGTCACCGACGTAGTCGACCTGTTTGCGCGCGGAATCCAGCTGGAAGAGAATCCGTCGACGCAAAGCGAAGCGATTGCCGTCTACCTGAAGGTTCTCGACATGGATCCTCAACACGCTGCCGCCCACATCAACCTGGGAACGCTCTATTACAACCGTCAGGAATATTTGCTTGCCGAAAAGCACTACCGGTCGGCGATCCAGATTGATCCCCGATATGCCCTCGCCTATTTCGACTTGGGCAACGTGCTCGACGAAACCGGGCGCATCGAAGAGGCCATCAACACGTATAAGACCGCGATCCAACTGGCTCCCACCTATGCCGATGCGCATTACAACCTCGCGCTCGCCTACGAAAAGATTCGCGAGCCGCGCAAGGCGCTGCAGCACTGGCGCGCCTATGTAAAACTTGACACGACCGGCCCATGGACGGTGCACGCCAAACATCAGATTCAGCGCATTCTACAAAGCGACGGTTTGAAGCTGGTGCACTCACGCAAAGCGAACTAGAAAACCCTAAGCGCCGCGCAGAGTTTCCCCGCGGCATGCGTGTCGCGCGGTAGATTTATTTCGCCTCCAGTTTGCAGGAGACCAACGTATGAACATTTCCCAGCGAATTTTGACAGCGAGTCTTGCCTTCGCGGTGGCAGCCGCGAGCGGAGTGTGCTTTAGCCAAACGGCCGCAAAGCAGAAGCAGATTTATTCCGAAACCGCCGATGCGCACGCCGAAATCAAAGAGGCTCTGGAGAAGACCAGAACGGAACATAAGCGCGTGATCGTCGTGTTTGGAGCGAACTGGTGCTTTGACTGCCACGTGCTCGATGAAGCCTTTCATCGTCCGGACCTGGCGTCGATCATCGCGGACAACTATAAGGTCGTGCATGTGGACATCGGAAAGGGCGAAAAGAACCAGGATCTGATGAAGAAGTACGACGTCCCGATGAAACGCGGGATTCCGGGCCTGGCCGTGCTGGATGCCGACGGGAAGCTGGTCTACAGTCAGAAGCAAGGCGAGTTCGAGAATGCCCGAGCTCTCTCTCCGGACGATTTTCTTGCATTTCTTAATAAGTGGAAACCGGGCGCGCAAAACCAGTGAGAATCTGGAATTCTCAAACCGCAGGCTGAATTCTCGACAAAAAAAAGAGGCGCGGCTTGCGCCGCGCCTTGGAGAGAGAGTACGTCTGCTTTATTGAACGCCGTTAGTTGACGACCAGCTTGTTATCTACTCTGAACGCTCCGGAAACTCCCGACGCCCGCACGCCGGCAATGTTTTTATCCATCGAACTCTCCACCGATCCGTAGAGCGTCACGTGTCCGTTGTCGACCACGATGCGGATGGGATGGA
>OBLW0100001678.1_pt1 | contig 18490 bp, 12 predicted proteins | sample 1520161 | NCBI WGS metagenome assembly OBLW01 (sample SAMEA3539309, study PRJEB22396) | soil metagenome | biome: tundra; feature: field; material: soil | place: USA | collected 2010-05 | depth 0.15 m | reverse complement strand
TGCTGATGGTGCGCAGATAGTCGTTTACATCCGCCGCATCGATGCTATGCACCGCCCCATCGTCTTCGACGTACTGAAAGAGCTCGTAGCCCGGGAGATCGAGGCAACGTTTGACGATTCTTGCCAGACGGCGATCGTTGAGGTCGATGGTGTGGCGCTTGCCGCTTTTGCCCTGGAATTTGAAGTGCACGGTCGAGCCCTCGACAGCGACATGGCGATTGCGCATGGTGGTGAGGCCGTAAGAGTGGTTTTCGCGCGCGTACTCCTCATTGCCAACGCGAATGGAGGTGGTTTCAAGCAGGCGCACGATGGTGGCGAGGATTTTCTCGCGAGGCAATCCGGGAAGGGAGAGATCGTGTTCCGCGCACTCGCGAATCACGGGCAGTGCCTCTCCGAAGATTTTCATGCGCTCGTACTTGGTTTCGTCGCGGACTTCGCGCCAGCGGGGATGATAGCGGCTTTGCTTCCGTTTTTTGGCATCGCGGCCGGTGGATTGCAGATGGCCATTCGGAGTGGGACAGATCCAAACGTCGGTCCAGGCGGGTGGAATGGCGATGGATTTGATGCGGGCCAAGGTGGATTCATCGCGGATGAGCTGGCCATTGGCATCGAAGTAGCGGAAGCTTTTACGCCAGCGCTTGCGGGTGATGCCGGGTTTGGCGTCGGTGACGTAGCGAAGGCCGGCCAGCCTTGAGGATTCCACGGGGTCTGCGAGGAGTTCTACGGTATGGGTGGTCACGGGTCCCTGGTTACGGTTGCGCTCTCTGGATTGCTTAGATGCAGCGAAAGGCTGCCGCAGCGTTCAAGCAGGGATGCCACTTACTCGCTGGCGGGTGCGTCGTCTCCGTAGGTTGGAAACGGCTGAGGCTCGCTGCTGGTGGGCATGGCCTTAAGGGTTTCGAGATCGGCCTGCACCTGAGCCCATTTTTTTGGATCCTTCTTGGTCGTGATGGGCAGATCTGGATTCGCGTAGTAGGCGAGGATATTTTCCTTGATGCCGGGAGGAATCGGCTGGTCGGGGTGGCGGGTGAGGCGGTGGAGAAGATCGGCGTATGTCGAGTCAGTCAGCGAATAACCGCCGGGCTGCACCACGCGGCCCGTGTCGAGGTCGCGATCCGGCAGGGGATGCCGCGGGTCATGTGATTGCAAAAGATCCTGAGCGGCAGCGGCGGAGTCTCCGGGGCTCACCTGCACAGGGGAGCGCGCCGCGTGAGCATTGCTCGCGTTGGTATTCGGAGCCAGTTTGTGTGTGGATGAAGGCGGCGTAAACCGCCCGAGAATCCGTCGAAGAACGACCGTGGACAGAACCACGCTGTGAATGTAGTCCCCTTCAGTAGACTCGGTTGGGTCCTTTACGGCAGCCAGCTTCAGCGGGCCGAACTTGGGTATGACGAAGATAAGGCCGGCCAGGGCATAGGTTCCAATGCCCGCCTTGCGGCGATACAGCTGCCAGTTCTCGTCAGCGGCTACAGCAGCCACTTCGTTCTCGAACTCCAGCGCTTCGGGGGTATTCGGATCGGCGGGCTCATGGTGGCGATGCAGGAGCGTGACGGCATAGGCGATGCGCGGGATGAAGGTGTGTACCGCGAATCGATAGCCGGGAACGTTGAATCGGCGGACACGGCCTCCGGAGAACTTCTCAGTAATTCCATAGGTCTGGTAGTAAGCCAGCGCAAGTTGGCGGACCGGAACCCGCAGTCCAATGTGCCGGAGGTAATGGACGGGGGCCATCCGGCGATGCGTGATTTCCTCGATATCGAATCCGAATTCTGTTTGAACATGCTCATGTTTGCCCTCGGCATAACTGACTACCGGGCCATATTTCTTGCGCAGCTTGGGGAATTCGACGGGCACCACAATATTGGTGGCCTGGGAGTGACCGATCGAGTCCCCTACGTAGTGGGAGAGTGCGCCTACAGCGAAGGCCAGCTCATTGGCGTTCTGCGCGTTGCGGAAGAGATTCACCACGAAATCGCCGGAACGCACGTAATGCGTCAGGTTGGAGTAGGACACGTCGCCGAAGGGATAGTAGCCGATGTCCTGGATTACGCAGCCACCGTAGGCGTAGGCTCGAGCCTCATCGAGCTGGGCAGGCGTCAGGTTGGGGTAGTGATTCAGCAGAAGGGGAACGATGGATTCCTTCCATGTGAGGTCGATGAGTTGTTCGTGGGTCAGCAGGGAGTAGGCGGCGGCTTGCCTCTCGCATAACAGCGCCAGGAGCAGCGCGAGCCAAATGATTTTTCGCAGTCGTACCAAGCTCATCTCAATTCCAAATTTTGTCACAAGACCCCGGGGGCTCGATCCGCATCGACAGGTGGTGTAACGCGGTTGAAGCGACCGGCTGCTGATTTAGATGCGGAATCCCAACAGGCGCGGAGCGGCTTACTCCAGAAACTCGCGTACGAAGGGATCCTGGCTATGGACCAGTTCATGCAGGGTGCCGTCGAAGATCAGGCGGCCTTCAGAGAGCATCAGGAAAGTCGTATTGGGGTCGGTTTCGCCCTTGGGGAGCGGGACCATGCGGTCTTCGGCGGGGTCGAATCGGTGCGAGGTCATGGTGAAGGCGTCCTGCAGCCGGTGCGTGACAAGCAGGGAAGGGGTGCGGTTGACGTCGCGTTCTTTTACGATCAACTCGATAATCGTTGTGGAAGTGACGGGATCCAGGCCTCCGGTGGGTGAGTCGTAGAGCAGCAATTGGGGATGGTGGATCAGAGCGCGGGCGATAGCCACGCGGCGGCGCATTCCGCCGGAGAGACTTCCAGGGAAGAAGCTGAAGGTTTCGTCCAGTCCTACAAAGCGCAGTGCCTCGTGCACGCGCCGGTCGATCTCCTCGTCAGCGACGCCCTGCTGAATCAGAAGGTATGCCACGTTGTCGCGCACGGTGAGCGAATCGAAAAGAGCGCCTTCCTGAAAAACCATTCCCGTGCGCGTGCGAAGGGGGAAAAGCTCTTGCTCCTTCATGCGGGAAAGGTTTTCGTCGAAGAGGAGAACGCTTCCCTCATCGGGGCATAACAGGCCGTTGGCAAGTTTGAGCAGAACGCTTTTTCCTACACCGGCGGGCCCCAGCAAGATGCGCGTTTCGTGGGGCGCAACGGAAAAGCTGACATTCTGCAACACCGGCGGACCGGCAAAGGAGATGGAGACGCCGCGAAAGGCAAGGGCCGGGGTGGTGTCCGTTGCTGGAACCTGGGCCTGCGGCGGGGAATCGGGAGTCGCATTCATTTGAAAAGAGCGATCATGACCTGACTGATGAGGAAATCCACAAAGATGATGAGCACTGAGGAGGTGACCACCGCTTGAATAGTTGAGCGACCAACGCCCTCGGTTCCTCCTGTTGTCCTCATGCCGTAGAAGCAACCGATGGAGGCGATGATGTAGCCGAAAAAGAGCGGCTTGACGAGACCTTGCAGGATGTCGGGGAAATGCAGGTACTCATATGCCATTGAGAAGTACTGAGTGCCGTTCTGGTGATTCATGAAAACTGTGACGGCGGCGCCCCCGAGTATTCCGAAGAAGTTGGCAACAATGGTGAGAAAAAAGAGCATGGTGATGCAAGAAAAGATGCGGGGTGTGACCAGTTTGCGCAGCGGGTCAACACCCAGGGCGCGCATGGCATCGATTTGCTCGGTCACGACCATGGAGCCTAATTCGCTGGCCATTGAGGAGGCGTTGCGTCCGGAGACCATGATGCCGGTGAGCACGGGGCCTAGCTCGCGAATCATGGACATGCTGACGAATCGGCCGGTCACGGCAGTCGCGCCAAAAGCGGACAGGGTGGCGGCGGATTGCAGGGCGAGCACGCCCCCCGTGAAGAAGCCGGCGAGAAGCACGATGGACACCGAGCCGACGCCGATGACGTCAGCTTGAATGAGAAAATCAGACCAGTAGATGGGCGGCCGGAAGAGGTTTGTGAAAGCACGATAAGAGAACAGGGAGTATTCCTGTACGGTGAGGACTATTTGCTTGGCGGGTCTGTCGATCGTGTCTATCGTCATCAGTTTACCGGGCTGAGTGACGCGGATGCAGAGGTCACCGCTGTGGACAGGATAGCGCATGGGGCGGGGATTGCCAGCTTATCGCTGCCCGGGATGCGGATTGCGCGAGAATCAAAGCGGCGCAGTTGAACGAATTCTGAACTGTGCGTGCGTTTTTTTGTATATCTCTGAAAATAATGAGCTGCAGCCGACAGAAAATCTTTGCGCTGCCTCATAAAGCCGCATCTAAATAGAAAAGAGCGGCGCGAATCATGTATCAATTAAGGAGAGAAGAGAGTGGAGGGAGGCCCTATGCATTCATTTCGCTTGCGGCTGACAGTCGCTCTTGTTGTGTGCGTAACGCTGGTCTCCGTTGCCTCAACTTATTTTGAGGTATTAGCGCATAAGCATCTTTTGCGTGAGGATCTTGAGCGGCGTTCGACGTGGTTGGGGTCAGGCATACAACCGGATTTTGAACGGACCGTTGCGAGCGGGTATATGGCCCCACTGGTTGATCTGCTTCAGCGCTCCAAGGAACGAGCCGGCGTTCTTGCGCTGGCGGTTTACGACCCTCAGGGAGATATTTTGGCCTCGTCCGGTCCGTCGGGGCTCTTGCAGTCTCTGGCACAGGCTCCCATACAGAAATCGCTTCGCAAGGGTGCGAATATCGCCGCGTTCGGGCACGCAGGCGACATGCAGTGGCTGCAAGAGGCGTTTCCTCTGCACGATGGCAATCGCCTGCTGGGTGCGCTGGTGCTGGTGGCCGACGCCGGGTACATTCGGACCGAGGGCAATGATTTATGGCAGCGGAGTTTCTTGCGGATTCTGGCGCTCGTCATTCTGATTGCCGCCATCACGTTCGTGATGGTGCGTTGGTTCCTGATGGAACCGGTGACGCGAGTCGCAGAAAGGCTGCGGCATCTGCGAATGGGGCATGGGGAGCGTGCGCCGCGCGACAACCGAGACGGACTAGGCATTTTCACTCCGCTGGCGCGCGAGATGGAAACCATGGCGGAAAACCTGATTGCGGCACGTGCCGCGGCCGAGACCGAGGCCCGGCTGCGCGACGCCGGCGAGAACCTGTGGACGGCGGAAAGACTCGCAGTGCACATGCGGGACCGCTCCGGCTCAAGCCGCATCTTCGTGGTTTCGAACCGTGAACCCTACATGCACGTGCGGCAGGGGCGGGAAACCGTGTGCATTGTGCCGCCCAGCGGGTTGGTTACCGCCCTTGAGCCGGTGCTGCGGGCGTGCGATGGGGTTTGGATCGCCAGCGGCAGCGGCAATGCCGACTCTACAGCCGTAGACGAGTTCGATCGGCTGCGGGTTCCGCCCGACGATCCGCGTTACACGCTGCGCCGCGTGTGGCTCTCGAATGAAGAGGAGTCGAGCTACTACGACGGCTTTGCGAATGAGGGGTTGTGGCCGCTGTGCCATATCGCGCATACGCGCCCCATCTTCAGAGCCGGCGACTGGGAATGCTATCGGCGAGTGAATGAGCGGTTCGCCTCCGCCGTGCTGGAAGAGATGGAAGGCAGCGTCGCACCGATTGTCTTTGTGCAGGACTACCACTTTGCCTTGCTGCCGCGGATCTTGAAGGCGGCGCGGCCGGATGCGCGTGTGGCCATCTTCTGGCACATTCCGTGGCCCAACCCCGAGGCCTTCGCGATCTGCCCGTGGCAGGCCGAGTTGCTCGACGGACTACTGGGAGCGGACCTGATCGGATTTCACATTCCACTGCATTGCAATAATTTTCTCGACACGGTGGATCGCGTTATCGAGGCGCAGAACGATCGCGAGCACATGACAGTGCGCCGGCACGGACACCTGAGCGCAGTCCGGCCTTATCCAGTGAGCGTGGCCTTTGAAGGAGGGCCGCGTCATCCCGTTGAAGTGGTCGATGTGGAAGTGGAGAAGCGAGAGAGGAAATTAGCGCGCCAGGAACTGCTGCGGGAGTTTGGCGTGCGCGCGGAGGCGTTGGCCCTGGGAGTGGACCGGCTGGACTATACGAAGGGAATCGTGGAGCGTCTGCTGGCTTTTGAGGAGTTGATCGACAAGCACCCCTGGCACTGGGAGCGGCTGACGATGGTGCAGATTGCCGCGCCGAGCCGGACGCGCATCCCAAGTTATGTGGAACTGGCTCGGAGGGTCGACGAGACGGTGGAGCGCATCAATCAGCGTTTTCAAACAGCACATTGGAAACCGATTGTGCTGATCGATCGACAGTGCAACCACGAAGAGGTGAATCGCTGGTATCGTGTAGCCGACTTGTGCCTTGTGACCTCGCTGCACGATGGCATGAACCTGGTGGCCAAGGAGTACGTAGCGGCGCGCGACGATGAGGATGGCGTGCTGGTGTTGAGCAAGTTCACGGGCGCGGCCGTTGAATTGCAGGATGCACTTCTGGTGAATCCGTATGATGTTGCGAGCGTGGCCGAGACCATGCATCGCGGGCTTGAGATGGATCGAGCCGAACGACGCCAGCGCATGCAGCGGATGCGGCGGCATGTGGCGGAACACAACATCTACCGATGGGCGGCCAGCGTGCTGGGCGCGTTGCGCGAGCTTCGCCTGGAGAACTACGACGACGTGGAAGATCTCTCCATCGAACCCGGCGCGGAGGACACGCGCACCACGGCGCATCGTAGACTTGCATAGAGAGCAAACGTTGATCCCTGAATCGACCGACAAGCTGGAGAAGTTTTTTCGCGCATTTGCGGGCGCTGCGCCCCCGTTGTTGCTGCTGGACTACGATGGCACGCTGGCCGACTTTCGCATCGATCGCTTCGAGGCGCGTCCATGGGCCGGCGTGCGAAAGCTGCTTGCGCAGATTCAGCAGCAGGGCCTTACACGCATGGCTGTGATTACCGGCCGTCCACCAGAAGAAATCGCACCATTGCTTGGCCTGGAGCCGCGGCTTGAAGTCTGGGGCCTGCATGGAGCTGCGCGTCTCTCTCCCGACGGGCACTACGATTTGGATAAAACGTCCCCCACGGCGGAACAAAAACTTGAAGAGTTGCGCACGCAGCTAAGACGTGATGCGCTGGGCGGGCTCTTTGAAGACAAGCCAAATGCGGCTGTGATTCATTGGCGCGGCCACACACCTGGGAAGGCAAGACGCATCGAGCAGCGAACACGAGAGCTCTTCGAACCACTGGCACGCATGGATGGGCTCATGCTGCTGGAGTTCGAGTCAGGCTTGGAACTCCGTGCGGGACGCGACAAAGGCGGTGCGGTGCAGGCGATTCTGCAGGAGGTTGGTCCCTGCGCGCCGGCAACGTATCTGGGCGACGATTTCACGGACGAGGCCGGCTTCAAGGCCATCAATGAAGCGCCGGGTGGGGCGCACCTGAGCGTTCTCGTGCGCCGCAAGAGGCGCGAGACCTGCGCGGATATCTGGTTGCAGCCCCCGGACGATTTGAGGACTTTTCTGAGGCGTTGGCTGGAAGCGGCCAGCACCACTGGGAGGGCCAGTATCGAACAGGGAACCTTTGAATTGCGCCGATAGGATTCCTATCCTTCGTGGATCTGACGACGTTGCGGAAACCTTGGCGTATGTGGTTCACGGACCGCCCGACGAGTATTCGGATTCTGAGGGAGCAATGCCGCAAGTCCATAAGTCTTTCAATCGGTGCGGCTTCTCGTTTTCGCGAAAAATTGGCTTGACATTGAAGTTGCCGCGTTGTGATATGGCTGAAATTTTCGGAGGTGACCGTCATGAAAGTTGAGCTTGTTTCCACGGCTGACCGGAAGAATGTCTCGCAATGTTCGCGCGCAGCAGGGGGCGTGAACGCCGTATGCCACACCTATACGGGCGGCGTCGTAGCAGTGGGTAGCGACGTGATGAAGCAGCCCAAGGTGGTGCCGATTTACTGGGGCAACACGATCCCGGGCAACAACGCGTTGAAACTGGCGTTCGACCAGTTTTTTGCGGAACTTCTGAATAGTCACTATGTCGATCGGCTGGCGCAGTACAACGTGGGACAGCCTCTCGTTTTGCCGTCGCATGCAATCGGCGGGACCTCGACAAATGTCACATCAAGCGACGTCGCCAACCAGCTAACCACATGGTTCAAAAACAATACGGCTCCATCGCCTAATCCTCTATCGGACGCCTCGAATTGGTACTACGTGATTCTGGCACCTCCGGGAGCCACGGTCGGCTCTCCGGGGGAGTGCGGATACCATTCGAGCAGCAATCTGAACGTTGGCGGCACTTCCATCGATCAAGCCTGGGGGCTGGTCTTCTTTCCTCCTCCCGCGTCCGGAGCGACCGCGGCCAGTGTCGTCAATTCGGTGTGTTACTGCCTGGTTCATGAAATGATGGAGGCCTTTACCAATCCACGCGGTCAAGGATGGTCGGTCAACGTGCCTGCTTCGGGCGGGAACGCCGGACAGAATTGCGAGATCGGCGATCTGTGCGAGACAAAGACGTTTCACAACGTCGGGCGTTGGAACGTGGAGACGTATTGGTCGAATCAGGACAAAGGTTGCGTAGGCGCCTTCGCTTCCGATTGGGTTTCGCTGGGTGCTCCCGACACGGGCGTTCTGGGTGCTCCTGTCGCCGGCCACAATCTGGATGGCCGTCTGGAAGTTTATGTGGTGTCAAAGGATGGAAATCTGTGGCATCGCTGGCAAGGAGGTCCATTCGGACTCTGGCAGCCCTGGCAAACTGTTCTTGCCGTTAGTCCCGGCATCTCGGCTCCTCCCAGAGTCGGCTACAACCGGGACGGCCGTATTGAAGTCTACGGAATGCAAAGCGGCGGCGTCCTCTGGCATGTTTGGCAGACGGCGGTTAACGGCGGGTGGAGCGGCGGTGGATCACTGGGGGCGCCGAGCGGTGGAATCATTGGCGGAGTAACGGTTGTAAACAACCAGGATGGACGGCTGGAGATCTTCGGCGTCGGGTCCGATCATCAGTTGCACCACATCTGGCAGACTTCGCCAAATAATGGCTGGAGCGGGTGGGCCAGCCTGGGCGCGCCGGGACCTGGGATCCAGATTGGCGACCCGCGCGTGGTGAGAAATGCTGATGGCAGGTTGGAAGTGTTTTTGCTCGCGGGCGACCAGAAGATCTGGCACATCTGGCAGACTGCACCCAATAGCGGTTGGAGCGGATGGGCTTCGCTCGGCGGTCCTGCGGTGCAAATCACGAATGGCGCACCGTTCGTGGGGAACAATGGGGACGGCAGAATTGAAGTTTTCGCTACCGGCGCAGACGGTGGCATTTATCACATATGGCAGACGGCGCCCAGCAATGGCTGGAGCGCCTGGGCGCAATTGCTGGCACCGTTGCCTGGAGTGCAGTTCTATGGTCTAGGGGGAGTCGCCAACAATCGGGACGGGCGCTTTCAACTGTTTTTCATCGGCTCCGACGGCGCGCTATGGACGATGCCGCAGAGCAGCCCGAGCAATGGCTGGTCCCCGGTGCGTTTTCTCGACGGGGCACCGCCTGCACAGGCAATGAATGCAGACCAGATTCCCGCAGCGGCGCTCAACGCCAACGGCGACTTATCTGCGTTCGTTGCAGGGGAGGATGGCGGCGTCTGGCAGATCACACAGATTTCGCCGGGCGGCACCTGGGGCGGATTGGTGAAGGATTGATTGCAGTGAAGAAGGCGGTTTCAGGTCTCAGGAGGTCCGATTCACCCGCTACAAGGTGAATCGGATTTCGCGAAACCTGTTTCTCGGCGTTACTCTCGGCCGCGCTTGCGAATCTCGATGTTGAGGCGCTTGATTTTCTGGTTCAGCGTGGAGAGCGGGATGTGGAACTGTTCGGCCGCGTCGGTCTGGTTCCAGTTGCAGCGTTCGAGCTTCTCGATAATGATGCGGCGCTCGATGTCCTCGAGGATATCGAAGAGCGAGGCGTTGGGGTTGTGCTCGAGCAGCGCATCCTGAAAGCTGCGGCCGGTGATGTGGCCGGGAAGAAGGTCGGATCCGATAATGGTTCCCGATGAGAGCACCACGCCGCGCTCGATTGAGTTTTCCAATTCGCGGACATTGCCGGGCCACTCATAGTCGATGAGAGCTCGCATGGCATCGGCCGAGAGCTTGCGCGGAGAAAGGCCGTTCTCGTTGGCGTAGAAGTCGAGGAAGTGCCCCACGAGCAGGGGAATGTCTTCGCGGCGCGCACGCAGCGGCGGCAAGTCGACGGTGATGACGTTGAGCCGGTAGAAGAGATCTTCGCGGAAGCGACCGTCGCGCACGGCCTGGCGCAGGTCGATGTTGGTGGCGGCGATAATGCGCACGTCGACTTGAATTTCCTGTATGCCGCCGAGGTGCATGAAGCGCCGGTCCTGGAGCACGCGCAGAATCTTGGCCTGGGTGTCGGTGCCCATGGTGGCGATTTCGTCGAGAAAGAGAGTGCCGCCGTTGGCGACTTCGAACAACCCCTTCTTGGAGGCGACGGCGGAGGTGAAGGCGCCCTTCACGTGGCCGAAGAGCGTGGACTCCAGCAGTTCCGAAGGCATGGCGCCGGTGTTGATGGGCACAAAGGGTTTGTCGCGCCGCGGCGAATTGGCGTGAATGGCCTTGGCGATGAGTTCCTTGCCTGTACCGCTCTCGCCTTGAATCAGCACGGTGGAGCGGCTGGGAGCGACCTGGGCAACAAGGTCGAAGACGCGCAGCATGATTTCGCTTTTGCCTACGATGTTGGCAAAGTTGTAGCGCTGCTTGAGGGTGCGCTTGAGTTGCAGGTTTTCTTCTTCGGCGCGATGGCGGGCAACGGCGGAGCGGATGTCGGCCATCAGCTTTTCGTTGTCCCAGGGCTTCTGGACGAAGTTTTCCGCACCCGCGCGGACCGCCTCAACCACGTTATCGACGGTGCCGTAAGCGGTGATCATGATGACGGGTGTGTCGGGCTGGCGTTCGCGAATCTGCGGCAGCAGTTCCAAACCGCTTTGGCCGGGCAGGGCCAGGTCCAGAAGCACCAAATCGAAGTTTTCAAGCTCCAGGATGCGAAGTCCCTGCTCGCCATCGGCGGCCATTTGCACGGCATAGCCTTCCAGCGTAAGCAGGACCTCGAGCGACTCGCGGATGCCCGCTTCGTCGTCGATGACGAGGATGCTGGCGCTGGTCGTGAAAGCGGAAGAGGCAGACGCGGATAGATTGAAAGGTTGGTCGACCTCAGGCATGTACTGACTTCCTTAACAAGGGAAACTCTAGATGAAAGGTTGTGCCGGCGCCTACTGCGCTCTCGACATGAATTTTGCCCGCGTGTTCCTGAATGATGCCGTATGTGACCGAGAGGCCCAGCCCCGTGCCACGCCGTTCCCCTGGCCGGGGCATTGTCTTGGTGGTGAAGAACGGATCGTAGATGCGCTTGAGATGTTCGGGCGCGATGCCTGCGCCGGAGTCGGAGACCACTGCTTCGATGTGGCCATTGACCAGTGTGGCCACGCGCAAACGGCCCCCGCCAGGCATGGCTTCCTTGGCGTTCAAGAGCAGGTTGAGAAAGACCTGCTGCAGTTTGCCGGGGTTGCCGTGGATGGTCGGCAGAGGCTCAACCAACTCAACATCCACCAGAATCTGGGCAGTCTTGAACTGGTGCTCAAGCAGGGAAAGCGTGTCGCGGATGACCTGGTTGAGGTTGGTCTCGCGGAACTCGGTCGTCGAGGTGCGGGAGAAATTCAGCAGGCCATTGGCGATTTCAGAAGCGCGGAAGCTTTGCTGGGTGATCTTTTCGAGCACTGGCCCGAGGCGCGGATCGGCGCGCAACTGCTTTGAGAGAAGCTGCGAGTAAGAAGAGATGACCGCCAGCGGCGTGTTGATCTCATGCGCGACGCCCGCCGCCAGCAGGCCAATGGAACTGAGCTTGTCAGCCTGCGCAAGCTGCGTTTCAAGCGACACGCGCTCGGTAATGTCGTCGACCAGCACGATGCGGCCGACGGCGATGAAATCGCGCGACATGAGAGGGGCGATGGCGATATTGGCGGAGCGCTGCTCTCCGGCGCGCGTGGTGAGCGGGAACTTGTAGAGGTGATGTACGCCGGACTCATTCCGCGCATTTTCAAGTGCCTCAATGAACTCGGGCGGAAAGACGCTTGCGACCGGCTGGCCGATTGCCTCAGCGCGGCTCAGGGCATACATCGCTTCCATCTGCGCGTTCCAGCTTTCGATGCAGTCGTCCAGATCGAGGGCCAGGATGCCGACGTTGATGGATTCGACGATGTTCTCGTTGAATTCCTTGAGTCGCTCGAATTCGCTGATTTTTTCTTCCAGGCGGGCATAGAGGCTGGCATTCTGCAAGGCGATGCCAATGTAGCTGGCCAGGGATTCGAGGAGTTCCACATCTTCGCTGGAAAGGAAGTCGCCGCCGATGGTGCGGCCGAGGCCGATTACCGCGATGGTGCGCGTGGCGGCGCCATCCTGCACGCGGCAGGGCAGGTAGTAGTTCAGGTCAAGCAGCGCCGCGGTGCGCCGCTGAAATTCAGGCAGATGCAGGGCCTGCTGCGCATTCTCAAGGAAGATGTGAGAGTGGTCCGTTGCCCGGTCAAAGTTGATGAAGTCGAGGGACAGGCGATCCTGCGCGACCTGCGCTTCAGCGGGCAGGCCATGGGATGCGGCCAAGCGCAGGTGGCCTTGATCCTCGCTCAGGAACACCGCGACGCGCGCGACCAGAAGAGTGCGCGGCAGTCTCTCAACGATTGAATTGAGAAGGGCCCCGAGATCGGTCTCGGAACTGAGGCCGCGTCCGAACTCGACCAGCGCTTTGCGGTAGTCGTAGCGATGGCGGTCGAATGCGCGGTCAACCCAACCCTGAATCCGTCTCTTGAGAGGATCGAAGACGGCAGCCGTGACCAGAATGGCAACGCCAAATGCCCATCGGCTTATGGACTCAGGCAGACCGTTGTGCACCAGTTCGGCGATCAGGGCGATGATACCGAAGTAGCCGCCGAGCAAGAGGCCCGTTGCCAGGGTGTAGGCCACGCCCCGCTTGAAGATGAGGTCGGTATCCATCAGGCGATAGCGAACGATGGCCCAACTGAAGGTCAGAGGCAGGAAAACCAGCGACAGGCCAGCCAGCTTGGTCAGGGCGCTAGGCATGCGCACATCGAACAGGAAAGGGATGGCGTAGAGCAGTGTAAAGGGCCCGACTGCCAGCAGGGCTCCGCGGGTGAGCCACTTCAACTGCTGGCGCAGCAGGGGCGTATTGGCGCGGCGGTAGCTGTGGAGGAAGAAAATGGCTGCGAGCACGTAGAACGCAGCGTCGTAGGCAGTTCCGGCCTGATCGAGGCGATGCTTGAGCAGGCCAGTCGCTTCCCAGCGGTTGATGGCTATGACCCACAGGCCGAACAGCGCCGCACCGGGCGCGTAGACGACCGGCATTAGCCAGCGACGGCGAATGTTCTTGAGCCGCTCTTCGGGGAAGCTGATTGCAAAGTGCAGCAAGAGCGCGGGTTGCAGCGACTCGGCCAGCACGTTGCACCAGAAGACGATCTTATCGACGGCATCCCACTGGCCCGTATATTTGAGGGCATTGAGCGCAAACGACACCAGGCAGAACAGGTAAAAATGCGTAGCGCGCGGTGCGGTCCAGCGCCGGAAAAGCACGTAAAGACCGATGGCCAGGTAAATCAGCCCGATGAAACGCAGCGCCTGTTGCAGACTTCGGTCGGGCGGCTCGGGAATGACTACGACCGGTTCGTCAAGCTGAATGCCGCCCCGCGTGACGGCGTAATTGGCTTTGCCGTAGACCCCAGTGCGGTAGAGTTCCCGCTGCAGGTCAGACACATGCAGGATGGCGGCGTCATTGACGGCAGTGAGAAGGTCATGAGTCTGGACGCCAGCACGCTCGCCAGGGCTGTTCGGCAAGACTTTCTCGGCCAACAGTCCTGTCCCGCTCGGCGCCTCGGTCCACCAAACCCCGTCATAGGGTTGCTGAAACTGGCTCTCCTGCCGGAAGTTCAGCACCGCAAGAAACACCAATCCGACCGTGGCTACGGCCAGCAGCGTCGCCTGCAACCGGTTGAAGAGACTCGTCTCCATGGGGAGAGCACCTTACGTCACGGAATTCATTGCACGTCGGTTGCCATGCGCAGCGTCTCGGCCCCCGCAAGTCGTAACATATGGCAATCGACTGAAAACAGGCAACCTATAGACGCCTTCAAGGGGAAAAAGTCAACCCGCAAAGAAGCGAATCATGTGGAAAATGCAGAAAACAATAGGGATGCTACATCAAAAGGAATTCGGCTACCAAAATCAGTAGCGTTATGGCCTGGGGCACTTTACGGCCCGTCGTCCAATTGTATCCGCATTGAATCGAGGTCCGAGCGGATTTCTGCTGTGTTTGGAGGTTAGGGTCAGCGCTGGCCGTAGGTGGCCTTCGGCCCATGCTTGCGCAGGTAGTGGTGCTCACTCACGTGGGCCGGAATGGCGGCGACTGCTGGGTTCAGAAGGACGGTGCGGAACGCCAGGCGGGCGATGTACTCCAGAACGTCGGCATGTTCGACGGCCTCGGCTGCCGATTTTCCCCATGCGAACGGCGCGTGGCCGGCGACCAGCACGCCCGGGACGGCAATCGGGTCAAGGCCAGCCGCGCGGAAGAGACGGACGATGACGGCGCCGGTGTGGCGCACATAGGCCTCGGAGACTTCCTCGGCGGTCAGGGGTTCGGTTACGGGAACGGGCCCGTGGAAGTAGTCAGCGTGGGTGGTGCCAAGGCAGGGAATGGGCCGGCACGCCTGCGCCCAGGACGTGGCAAATTCAGAGTGCGTGTGGACGATGCCACCGATCTGGGGGAACTCCCGGTAGAGGAGGGTGTGGGTGTCGAGGTCGCTGGAAGGCCGCAAACTGCCCTCGACGATGCGGCCATCCAAATCAGTGACGACGAGGTCGCCGGGCTTAAGTTGCGCGTAGTCAACGCCACTGGGCTTGATGACCACCAGGGGCCGAGCACCGATGCGGTCGATACCGCTGGCATTGCCAAAGGTGTGAGGGGCCAGGCCGCGCCGAGCGATTTCCTGATTGGCATGGAGGACTTCTTCACGGAGGGATTCGAGCAGCATGGCAGATTCCTTATGCTTGCGGAAAGCGTTTACTCACCTCAGTTTATCAGCACATTTTGGACCTGCGACAACAGAAGTTCGGCCAATTGCATTATGATGGGCGCCGACTCGGAGCGGTAGTGTGATTCGCGATTCTGCGCGGAAGAGCGGCCGCCGAGAACGGAAGGGGCGGATATGAATCGCCGAAACTTCGTCAAGACCGCCGCGCTGGTTCCTCTGATGGCAGGGCGCGCACCGCTGTCAATTGCGTTCCCGGGCGCATTGAATCCCACAGAGAACATAGTTGCGGATGCATCGATGACTCCGATCAGGGACCGGTTCGAACTCACCTTGAAACGTGCGATGCAGGGAGACTTGCCATCCTACACGGAGGAGTTCTTGCTGGCCGATGTGCGTCCGACGCCGGAGAGGCGTTTTACAGAATACAGCGGCGATCTTTCAGGCCGGTACATCGGGGCATTGGCCACGGCTGCGCAGGTGTACGGCATGCAGTTTCCTTCGCTCGATGCATTGGTCGCGAAGGTGATTGCCGTGCAGAAGCCGGAGGGATATTTCGGGATTGGGTTCCACTTCGACAAGCCGACGGACAACGACATGGCGCTGCTGTGGGGCAATGGCAGGCTGTTGGTGGGTCTGCTGGAGTATTACCGCTTGCGGCCATCGGCGCAAGTGCTGGCGGCATGCACGCGGCTGGGAGACTTCCTGGTGCGCATTGGTCCGATGATGCTGTCGAAGGAGATGCGCGAGTCGTTCGGGGCGCAGCATTTCGCCTCCAGTTATATCTGCTGGATGCAACAGACGGAGGGGCTGGCCAACCTCTACGTGGTGACCAAAGACGAGCGGTATCGCAAGCTGGCCGAGGGAATTGCGGCGGTGATTGAGAGGCGGGCGAGCGACCATGTGCATGGCTATCTGACCAGCGTGCGGGGCGTCATGGATCTCTACCAGGCGACGGGGGACGCGCGGTTTTTGCGGCAATGCGAAGCGGCATGGCAGGATGTTGCCGATTCAAAGGATCTGCTGATTACCGGCGGGGTTCCCGAAGGCTGGAGCCCCAACGGACATCGCACCGAAGGGTGCGCTGAGGCGGACTGGGTGCGCCTGAACCTGGCCTTGTGGAAGGCGACCAGTGACGCGAAGTATCTGTCGATGGCTGAACGCGCGACGTTTAATGAACTGGCGTTCAACCAGTACGCTACCGGCGATTTTGGACATCGTGTGTACACAGAAACAGGGCTGCCTGCCGCCGGCGCGGTGCGGGCGTGGTGGTGTTGCACGCTGCACGGGCTGCGTTGTTTTCCCGACGTGCAGACGAGCGCCTTTCGTAGCAAGGACGGGGGTTTGCGTTATGAACTGCCCATCGACGGATGGATTGAAACGTCTGCGCTGTCGGCGGTTGCGGAGTCTTCGCTGGCTCGAGACGGAAGGGTACGGATCAAGATCACAAAGGCGGGAGACGGGCCGTCTTCGCTGCGCATCCGCGTGCCGGAGTGGTCTGAGGGATCGGCGATCCGGCTGAATGGCAGCCTGGCGAATTTCCCGGCGGAAGGTGGCTATGTCGGCATTGCGCGGGCCTGGAGTGCTGGCGATGTGATTGAAGTGAAATATGCAATGAGGCTACGGTCCGCGCCGGCCGGCGAGAACCGTATAGCGTATTCATTTGGGCCGTGGCTGCTGGGCGCGCCAGCAGCGGAGAATCTTGCCTATTTCAACGAGATGACCATTGAGAACAAGCTTGTCCGAGGCAAGGAAGAGGCGCGGCTTCCCTCGGAACACACCCCGCGTCGATTCTCCGTGCCGGTTGCGGCGACGACCTGCCAGTATGTTGCGGCCGAGTTTCCAGACCAGGAAGCAACAGTGGAGTTGCGGGCGATTGCCGAGCAGACCGGGCAGCCCACCACGTCGTGGGAGTTGCGCTTTCTGACCGAGGAACATGGCTGATTGAATGACCAGCCGGGCCACTTTGGGATTCAAACCATTGAGGCGCGGTCCGGTTTCCCCGCATTCTCGCTTTCCCGCGAGTGGCTAAGAAATGCGCAAGGCGCTGTAAACTTGGCTCCTACACCGGCGTCTACCTGAGTGATGGCGGCCGGCACAACAGTGGAACCGATGACCATGGCCACGGCGAATGAGATTGCCGCGCAAGAGTTCTCGAACGTTGTTGCGAACCATCGATTACAGATATTCCGGTTTCTGCTGGCCTCGACGCGCGATGTGGATCTGGCCGAGACCCTGACGCAGGAGTGTTTTCTCAAGGCGCATCGCAACTGGTCGCATTTTCGAGGCGATTCCAGCGCGATGACCTGGCTGATGCGGATCGCCATCAACCTGCAGAAGGATCACTGGCGCAACCGGCGGATGCAGTTCTGGCGCCAGGCATCGACGAACAAGGTGGACCTGGACGAGGCCAGCGAGTGGCTTCCGAGCGGCGAGCGATCGGTGGAGCAGAAGATGCTGGCGCGTGAACGCGTAGCTCATGTGTGGCGTGCGGTGGAAGGGCTGAGCGACCGACAGAAGACGATCTTCCTGCTGCGCTTTGTGGAAGAGCTGGAGTTGAGTGAAATTGCGCAAACCACTGGCCTGAGCGAAGGCACGGTCAAGGCGCACCTTTCGCGGGCGCTGGCCAGAGTGCGCGCGGAACTGGGGGGCAAGCGATGAAGAAGACCGGCGAAGTGAAAGTGGCAGCCGAGCAGCCAAGTGAATGGGGCGCGCTGGACCCTGCAATGAAGCAGGCTCTGAGCGACTTCAAAGACAGCGTGCATGCGTGGAGCGAGGCCGCAACAAACCGGCAGACCACGGCGCGGGAGATTGTGGTGCGGAGAACGTGGCGGCTGGCAGCCGGGTGGGGGCTGGCGTCGATCTTGATCGCGGGCGCAGCTTCAGGCGGTTTGTATGAACGCCACCACCAACAGGAAGCGGCGCGGATTGCGGCGGCCCGGGAAGCAGCCCATCAGCGTGAGATCGCTGCCGAGCGCGCACAGGCGGACGAAGATGCACTGGCCAAGGTGGACAGCGACGTCTCGCAAGAGGTTCCCAGCGCGCTGGAGCCGCTGGCTGCGCTTTCCACTCAAGACGAATCCAGGTAAGGGCAAGGAAATGTATGGGCAAGAAACAGTAAGGGCAAGAAACAACGGGCAGAGGGTAAAAGGGGGAGGGGAACGAATGAAAGGGACGATGGCAAGTCGGTTGGGTTTGGCGATTGCGAGTGTTTTATTGGCGGGCTCAGCCTGGGCACAGATGCCGGGTGGCGGACCGGGTCCGGGGCCGGGGATGGAGGGGCGTCGGCCGCCATTTGAGCGGGCATTCGGTGGCCATGGCATCGAGGGCCGGTGGTGGAACAATCCCAAGATCGCGGACCGGTTGAAGCTGACCGACGAACAGCGCAAGGAGTTCGACAATATTCTGCTGCAACATCGAGAGAAATTGATCGATCTTCGAGCCAACGTCGAGAAAGCGGAGCTGGAGATGGAGCCGCTGGTCCGTGCCGATCAGCCGGACGAAGGGAAGATC
>OBLW0100001677.1_pt1 | contig 18498 bp, 16 predicted proteins | sample 1520161 | NCBI WGS metagenome assembly OBLW01 (sample SAMEA3539309, study PRJEB22396) | soil metagenome | biome: tundra; feature: field; material: soil | place: USA | collected 2010-05 | depth 0.15 m | reverse complement strand
GAGAAGCCCTCGTTTGAGAACTTTCTCTCCCAGCCTACGACTCTGTCCGATCACCTGGCGTGGCAACTGGGAGCTTTGAGCCTGGCGGCGGACTTGCACAACGCCGCCGAGTTGATCATCGGCAATCTGGATGAGGACGGGTACCTGGCCGCAAGCGAGGAAGAACTGACCGCGGCTTACAGCCAGTTCGCAGTGAGTACGACTACCAGCGGGAACGGCCTCGGAGATCAGGCTGCGGCGATTGAACTGCTGCGGCGCGGCATCGACCTGGTGCAGCATCTTGACCCGGCTGGGGTGGGTGCCCGGGATTTGCGCGAGTGCCTTCTGATTCAGATTGCCGCGCAGCAACACGAGTTCAGCCATGTCTACGCCAAGCGATCTGCTGAAGAAGAGGATCTACATCGCAGCCTGAAAGCCGAGGCCGAGGCGCAGCTTGAAGAGCGCCGGCGCAGCATGGAAGTGGCGGTGCTGATTGTGGACAGTCACCTGCATCTGCTGCAGAAGCGGGACCTGAAAGACCTGGCGCGAGCGGCACAGATAACAAACGAAGAGGCTCATGCGGGGATGGAGTTCATCCGCACCCTTGACCCCAGGCCGGGCCGCCTTTACAACCGCGAGCAGACGCGGCTGATTGAACCGGATGTGGTGTTTCTGAAACGCGGCGGCGAATGGGTTGTATCAATGAATGAGGAAGACCTTCCCAGCCTGCGGCTCAGCCAGCGCTACCGGCGGATGCTGGTGGCTGAAGGCACCGACAAAGAGGTCAAGGACTACGTGAAGGAGCGCTTCCGCTCCGCGATGCAGCTGATGCGCAACATTGCGCAGAGAAAGAGCACGATCCTTCGCACTTGTGAAGTGATCGTGCGCCGCCAGCAGGAGTTTCTCGACAAGGGCGTTGAGGCGCTGCGGCCGATGATGATCAAGGAAGTGGCAGAGGAGATCGGGGTTCACCCCTCGACGATCAGCCGCGCGGTAGCCAATAAATATGCGCACACGCCGCAGGGCGTGTTGGAGCTGCGCTTCTTCTTCTCAGAGGGATCGAATGGTCCGGAGGGCGCGGATACGCCCTTGCTGGTGCTCAAGCGCAAAGTGAAAAAACTGATCGAGGATGAGGATGTGCGCCATCCATTGACCGACGACCAGCTTGCCGCAATGCTGCAGTCCCTGGGCATTCAGCTCACGCGGCGCACGGTGGCCAAGTACCGCGAGGACATGAACATTCCTTCGACGCACCAGCGGCGGCGACGCGACCAGTAGACCAGCTTACATCCTCACTGAAGAATTACCTTGTTGTTCAGTTGTCGCCGCCAGGACATGCCTTTGGCGAATGCCGAATTGTGCCATGAAGCATTGCCCTGAATCGACTCAACCTTGCGGGGGTATCCTTGATTTATGGGTACTGCGATGAAAGCTGCGTTGCTTTATGGCGCCAGAGATATTCGGGTCGAGTCGTATCGCCGCCCGGAACTGCAAGCCGGAATGGTGCTGCTGCGCAACCGCCGCGTGGGAATTTGCGGATCGGACCTGCACTACTACGAGGAGGGCCATTGCGGTGCGTCTGTGCCCGATCGGCCGTTTGTTCTGGGCCACGAGTTTGCCTCGGAGGTCGCGGATGTAGCCGACGGCGTGGACACGGTGAGAGTGGGCCAGCGGGTCACGGCGAATCCCGCGCGCGCCTGCGGGTTCTGCGATTACTGCAAGGCCGGGCGCGGCAACCTTTGCCGCAAAACCATCATGCTGGGCAGCGCAAGCACCAGGCCGCCGACCAATGGTGCGATGGCGGAGTTTGTGCTGGTGCGCGCCGATCAGATTCACGCGCTGCCGGACGAGATCGACGACATTTTGGGCACCATGATTGAACCGTTTGCTGTTGCGCTGCATGCGGTAAAGCGCTCGGGCGGCGTGTCGGGCAAGCGCGTGCTCGTGCTCGGCGCCGGCACCATCGGGCGGCTTGCCGCGATTTCCGCGAAGGCTTACGGCGCGGTTCCGATGGCGATTACCGAGATTGTGCCGGCGCGGCGCGCAATGTCGACCGAGGGTGGCGTGGATGTTGTGTTCGATCCGGATGCAAGCGATTTCTACGAAAAAGTTCGCGAGCTCACGGGCGATGGGTTCGACGTGATCTTTGAAGCGTCGGCGTCGGCCAGGGCGCTCCGCCAGGCTTTCGAAGTGATTCGGCCAGGCGGAACGATTGTGCAGATCGGCACCGTGCCGACCGAGGACATTCCGCTGCCGGGCTACGATGTGATGCGGAAGGAGATTAATTACATCGGATCGCAGCGCTATGGGAATGTGTTTGACGAGGCGATCCGGCTGGTGGCATCGGGGCGCGTGGACCTGCGGCCACTCTACAGTGGGGAGTTCGCGCCGGATGAGTCAGCGAGGGCGTTTGAATTCGCGGGGGATAAGGCGCGGTCGTTGAAGGTGCAGATACTCCTGTGAGCTCTGATTAGATTAGGATGCTACGCCAATATTCCCTCAGGGGCTAAACAGGCTGCGGAAAAATACCGATTTTGATGCGAGAATGACAAAAAGCATACCTCAGTGGCTAAAGCCACCGCTTATTCTGTTGGCGTTACACCGGGGATAAATCCCCGGCCTACCGCCCCAATCGAGTTTTCCGCAGCCTGTAAAGCCCACATCCATTTTTCTACATTCTTGGCGCGGCTGAAGCCGCGTCCTTTCAAAACGTCGGCTTATTTCGAGGTTCCCAGTTGCTAGGAGCTAAGAGCTGGAAGCTGCTTTTACATCGCTTCGGGGCTCTCGATACCGAGCCACGTCAATACAACAACCAACTCACGCAATGCGGCGGCGGCTGTTGCCAGCAGGAATGTTTTGCGCGCCGGGTCCTCTTCGGTGAGGATGTGGTGGCGATGATAGAAGTTGTTGAACTCCTGCGCTAGCTGGAAGGCATGCTTGGCGAGATAGGCCGGCTCCGAGGTGCTGATGCACTGCTCCAGCACCAGCGCGCGCCGCGCGGCGCGCAGCCACAAAGCCCAGATGTCTTCGTTCTCTTCGCCTGCGAGGTAAGGTGCGGGATCGATGGCAGCAAATTCGCGCAACACATCTTCGGGCGCGGTAGCGGCTTTGCGGAAGATGTTGCGGGCGCGGACTACGGCATATTGAATGTAGGGGCCGGTCTCGCCTTCGAAGCTGAGCGCATCCTTAAAGTCAAAAGCGATGACCGAGTTGCGCGTGAATTTTAGCATGAAGTAACGGAGCGCGCCGATGGCGATCTGCTCGGCGATCTTCTGGCGTTCGATGTCGTCACTACCGGTCTGGCGCGAATCTACTTCGGCGCGCGTGGCGGCGATGAGCTTGTCGATGAGGTCGTCGGCCTTGACGCCGAAACCCTTGCGGCCGCTGACTTCGATATAGGGACGAGCCAGGTCTTCGGCCGATACGTCGTAGCCGAGTTCGACCGCGCAGCGCGGCGTGAGCGCAACCATCTCATAACTGAAGTGCGTGTAGCGATTGGCTTGGTCGGTGTAGCCCATGCCGCGCAAGGCTTGAATGACATTGGCCTGCGGATCGGACTGGCGCGTGTCGATCACGTTGTAGATGGCCTGCGCGCCGCCAAAGTGCGGATGGGGCTCGTCGCCTTTTTCCGCGGAGATCCAGCACTCATGGTTGGGGTAAGTAAAGAACGGCTTGTAGCCGAAGTCCTTGCCCAGCAGGCCGAATTTCCAGAGGTGGTAGGCGATGTCTTTGCCGACATACGTGACCGTGCCGTTGGAGCGAACGATGACCTTTGCGTCTTCGTTGGTTTCGCCTTCGGTTGTGTCTGCGCCGGGGCGGGTCATGACCCAGCAGCCTTTGTTCTTGCCTTCGTTTTCGAAATAGAGCACACCGGTTTTCTTGAGCTGCTCGAAGGCAGCGTCCCAGAATTTGAGGTGCAGGATTTCGCTCTCACGCGGCAGGAAATCGTATTCAATGTCCAGGCGCAGCATGGTTTCAAGATGGCGGCGCAGGACGGCGGTCGAAATTAATTCGGCAGCAGCGGCGGTCTCGTTGCCGCCGCGTTCAAGCTCGTGCAGCGTGGCGTAGCGCAACTTTTTGCGCTCGGCATTTTCTGTGTCGCTCCCCTGCTCGTACCACTGAGAGGTGCGCGCGTAGAGATCCCAGCAGTAGTAGTCGATGCGCTCGCCCTTCTGCTTGAGTTCGTCGAACAGCACGCGAACGTCGGCGAGAGAGCGGCCTTCAAGATGAAGGAACCCGACGACCACATCGGCAACCTGCACGCCGGTGTTGTCGATGTAGTTTTGCACGTCGACTTTTTGCCCGGCGGCGCGCAGCAGGCGGACGAAGGTGTCGCCGAGAATGGAGTTGCGCAGATGGCCGACGTGCGCGGCCTTGTTTGGATTGATGCTGGTGTGTTCTACGAGGGAATGTAGGCCGCTGGGTTTGAGTTCGAGGCCAGCGCCGCTGGCTACCAGGCGTGCGCCGGAAGAGCGATCAAGACGGGCGTTGATGTAGCCGGCGCCGGCGACATCGAACCCGGAGAAGCCCTCGAGCGAACCGAGCGCGGCGACTATCTCCTGGGCGATTATTTTGGGCGCCTTGCGGAGTTTGCGGGCTAGCTCGTACGCGATGGGGGTGGACAGCTCGCCGAATTTGAGGTCGGGGGGAATCTCGATGGCGATGTTTTGGAGTTCGAGATCGTATTTTGACTTGAGAACACCGCGAAGATGTTCGGCGAACCTGTTTTGCAATTCGAGATACACGTCGGGATGCCTCAGAAATCCTTGATTTTCAAGGCCATTCTATCAGACCGGGAGTTGCGTTCCGGGACGCGTCATGGCTGAATTTGGCGATCCAAGAGGGCTAGAATTAACCACAATCAGATCGTTGCAACTTCGAAAGGAGTTCGGCCATGAACCGCTTGCTCGGTGGCGTCTTTCTGACGGCTCTTCTTTGCGTCGCTGCTCGTTCTTCGTTGACTGCTCAGGTACAGCAGCAAGGACCGGAGCCAACTGCAACACCTGCCGATCGCGTTAGCGATTCGTTCCAGATCTATTCAGCGCTCATTCCTTTGGGCGAAACCGCCGGGCCGAATTGGCCGCACGATCTGTGGCTGATTGCAGATGCGACAATCACTGCCGTTACTCTAAACAGTCCGTGTAACCCGGAACAGGACGACAGCGACAGAAGGCATCGCGCACATGTAAGCATGAATCCGCATCTTGCGATTCACTTTCCGGATGAGTACCTGCTCGACGGAAGGGAAATTCTGGCGGATTTCGACGCTCATTGCCACGAGCGCTGGACACTCGACGGAGGCACATGGGCAGTCAATGGTCCCGTGAGGCTTCTTACTCAAAAAGAGCAGGCTGAGTTTAGTTCCACGCGGTTCGGGCCACCGCCTCCCAAAGAGATTTCCGCGAAGTACAAGGGAGCTCCTGCACTTTACTCTTTCAGCGGAGTGTACTTCAATCACACCCACACAGTCGCCATCGTGTATGCCACGCACTGGTGCGGCGGGCTGTGCGCTGAGGGCTTCTGGGTTGGCTTCATATATGACGGTCAGCAATGGGTCAAACAGAATTGGCCCGTGAGTCGATGGATTTCGTGAAGGTCCGACTGGATCGCGTTGCATCTTTTAGCCGCATGCGACCTCAAGCGCCGACTGCGGTGCTCGCAGCGTCCAATGCCGTAAGATGGAGACTGGAGAGTAGATAGCTTCGATCTTTCCGTTTGATGCGAGCGGAGACTTGAACGCTCATTCAACACATGAACAAGCCAAGCGCCACCCCAGACCGCTACTACCTGACCACGCCGATCTACTACGTGAACGCGAGGCCGCACCTGGGCCATGCCTATTCGACCATCGTGTGCGATGCCATCGCGCGGCGCAAACGGGCGCTGGGCATCGATACGCGGTTCCTGACCGGCACCGACGAGCACGGGCAGAAGATTGAACGGTCGGCCGAACTGGCTGGTCGTACGCCTGCGGAGTTTGCGACTGCGATTTCGGCTGAGTTTCGCGGGCTGTGGGACCGGCTGGGAATCAGCTACGACGATTTCATCCGCACCACCGAAGAGCGGCACAAGCGCGGCGTGCAGAAGCTGTTTGCGACGCTGCGCGACAAGGGGTTCATCTACAAGGGCTACTACACGGGGCAATACTGTGTCTCCGACGAGGCCTATGTGGACGGGCCCCCGGGCACGCCCTGCCCTGACTGCGGGCGCATTACGGAAACGGTGAGCGAGGAGAACTATTTCTTCAAGCTGTCGGCGTTTGAGCGCAAGCTGCTGGAGTTTTACGAAGCGAACCCGGGATTCATGGGGCCGGAGTCGACGCGGCGCGAGGTGATTTCGTTTGTGCGCGGCGGGCTCAAGGATCTGTCGGTGAGCCGGACGAGTTTTTCGTGGGGTATCCCGGTGCCGGGCGATGAGAAGCACGTGGTGTACGTGTGGCTGGACGCGCTGGCCAACTACATTACGGCGCTGGGGTATGGGTCGGACGACCCGAAAGATCAGGCGCGGTTTGCGAAGTTCTGGCCGGCGGATATGCACCTGATCGGCAAGGAAATCAGCCGCTTCCACTGCGTGTACTGGCCGGCATTTTTGATGGCGGCAGGGATCCCCGTGCCGCGTTCGGTGAAGGCCAACGGCTGGCTGCTGTTTGACCAGGGCAAGATGTCGAAGTCGCGCGGCAACATTGTGCGCGCGGAGACGGTGCAGGAAGTTCTTGGCGCGGATGCGTTGCGGTATTTCTTGCTTCGCGAGATTCCATTTGGGCAGGACGGCAGCTTCAGCTTCGACGCACTGGTGCAGCGCTACAACGCGGACCTCGCCAACGGCTACGGCAACCTGGTGAGCCGCGTAGTGAACATGATGCACAAGTACTTCGGCGGGACGATGCCGGAGGTTGGCACGGAGACGAATGCGGAGAAGGCTCTGCATGAAAGCGCCGTGCGCGCGATCACCGCGTTTGGGCCGGAGTTTGATGCACTGAATTTCTCTGAAGCGCTGAAGAGCCTGTGGCTCTTGGTGGCGGAGACGGACGGCTACCTGACTGCCAACGCGCCTTGGAAGAAACCGCCAGAGCGTTCTGATGCGGATCATGCGCTGTTGCAGGCGCGTGTGCTGGCTACGGCGGCTGAGGCAATTCGCGTGATTACGGCGCTGGTGTATCCGATTCTGCCCGAATCGGCTGCGAAGGTTTGGCGGCAGCTTGGGCAGGGCGAAATGTCTGAAGCGGCAAAGAAATCATTTTTGGTAAATCTCGCGTGGGGCGGATTGAAGGCCGGAACGAAATTTGGTGAGCCGGCACCGCTTTTTCCACGCGCGGAGAAGGATGCGGTCGAGCGTATGCAGAATATTGAAGACGAAAATAGCAAGAGCGTGATTGAGGCTGCCGGCGGGCAGGAACACGCAGCGAAATCGGCGCCAGAAGCGCCTGCGTCGGCACTTGGCGTTTCGCCTGTGCCCGCGCCGCCAGAACCGACTGTGGCTCCCGCCCCTGGAGCGCCTTCGGCGGTTCCCCCGACATTGCTTGCGACCGATGCGGCGGCCCAACCCATTGCGGCTCCGGCTACCACGCCAGCTACAGCTTCGGCGGAACCGCAGCATATTTCCATCGACGATTTCGTCAAGGTGGATTTGCGCGTGGCGCAGATTCTGGTGGCAGAGCGTGTTCCCAAGGCAGACAAGTTGCTGCGGCTTGAGGTGGACCTGGGCTACGAGAAGCGGCAGATTCTGGCCGGCATTGCGCAATTCTACGAGCCGGAAAAGTTGATCGGGCGGAAGATTGTGATTGTGGCTAACCTGGCTCCGCGCAAGATGAGGGGACTTGAGTCGAATGGAATGCTGCTTGCCGCTTCCCTGCCTGACGGCGCGCCGGTGCTGGCTGGATTCCTGGAAGAGGTTCCGCTCGGGGCGCGGCTGAAATAGCTAGAGAATCGCGTGCGTAGAACCGCGCCTTTTAGCTTCCCCCAACAATCCGCAACTCATTCGCCGGAGGTCCCTCTTGCTGATCGATTCTCACGCGCACATTGACAGCGAGCGCTACGCGAACGACCGTGCGGCGATGCTTGGGCGCGCCTTTGAGGCGGGCGTGGGAGCGGTGCTGGCCATTGGCATTGGCGAGGGTCCGGCCGAGATGCAGCAGGCGCTCGATATCTGCAGGCAGTTCAACGGGCAGCCGAATCTGCCCCGGCTCTTCGCGAGCGCGGGCGTCTATCCGCACAACACGCACGAGGCGGACGACGCTGCATTGGCAAAGCTCGACGGCTTGCTGGCCGAGCCCGAAGTGATTGCATGCGGGGAGATTGGCCTCGACTATTACCACGAGGGCGCGCCCCACGATGTGCAGCGCCAGGGGCTCATCCGCCAACTGGAGATTGCCGCGGCTCGCAAGCGGCCGATTCTGATCCATTGCCGGCCGAAGGATGACTCGACGGACGCCTGGGACGATCTTTTTCTGGTCCTGGACGAGTTTTGGGGGAGAACGGGACTTGGCGGCATCATGCACTGCTTTGGAGCCGGGTGGGAGCAGGCGCGGCGGTCGCTGGACATGGGATTTCTGGTCTCGTTTGCCGGAAACCTGACGTATCCCAAGGCCCAGCCGCTGAGGGACGTGGCCGCACGGATGCCGCTGGATGGCGTTTTAGTGGAAACCGACGCTCCGTGGCTGGCTCCAGCGCCTAACCGCGGCAAGCGCAACGAGCCGGCCTGGGTTGCGGAGACGGCCCAGGTTCTGGCTGGGCTGATGGGCGTAGAACCAGAGGAAATCGCTGCGGCAACCACGAAAAACTTCCTCAGACTGTTTCGGCTTAGGGCGGACGTGGGAAACTGGTAGAGGTACTGCGTGCGGCAGCCCTTTGGTTTGTTTTTGAGGCATTGCATGCAGCAGCCCTTCAGAGTTTGAGGAAAGAGAAGATGGCCCAGGAAAATTCGTTCGACATTGTGAGCAAGGTGGACATGCAGGAAGTCCGCAACGCTCTCGATCAGGCGCTCAAGGAGATTCACCAGCGTTTCGACCTGAAGGATTCCCATTCGGAAGTGACTCTCGAGGGCAACGATGCGATTCAACTTGCCTCTGATGGGGAGTACCATCTGGAAGCGGTCAAGGACATCCTGGCGGCAAAGCTGGTCAAGCGGGGCGTCTCGCTCAAGAACATGACCTATGGCAAGCTTGAGCCTGCCGCGGGCAAAAGCGTGCGCCAGAAGATATCCTTGCAACAGGGGATCCCCGTGGAAAAGGCCAAGGAGATTGTTCGCCTGGTCAAGGACTCGAAAAAGAAGGCGCAGGCCAGCATCCAGGGCGATGCAGTCAGAATATCCAGCAAAGACCGCGACGTGCTTCAATCGATCATTGTTTTGCTGCGAGCAAAAGACCTGGGCCTGGAATTGCAGTTCACCAACTACCGCACAAATTAATCGGCGGAAAACATCAGAACGAGAACCGGAGAGCTTTGAGCACACTGGCGACAGCAACGGCGAGAGAGGTCTTTGATCTGCTGCGGGACGACCTGGTGGCGATCGAGCAGGAGTTGGGCCGCGACGCCGCCTCGGGCGTAAGCACCATCACTGAGATCGCCGAATACCTGCGCGAGGGAGGCGGAAAACGCATCCGCCCCACGCTGCTGCTGCTCTCAGCGCACGCATTGGGCTACAGCGGCCAGGGCGCCATCCGATTGGGCGCGGTGGTGGAGATGGTGCATACCGCTACGCTGGTCCACGATGACATTATCGACGGCGCCGATACGCGGCGCGGACGGCCTTCGGCAAACACCGCCTGGGGCAATGAGAAATGCGTTCTGGCCGGCGACTGGCTCTACATGCAGGCCTTCAAGGTGGCACTGGAAGAGAAAGATCTGCGCGTGCTCGAATTGCTGATCGGCCTGACGCAGCAGATGGTCGAGGGCGAGTTGCTGCAGATTCAGAAGCTCGGCAAGGCAGTCTCAGAAGCCGAGTACTACGACCTGATCTTCCGCAAGACGGCCTGCCTGTTTTCGGTTTCCATGCGTTTGGGTGCGGTGCTGGCCGGGACAAGTGCGGCGGTGGAAACCAGCCTGGCCACCTATGGACGGACCGTAGGCCTGGCATTCCAGATTGTGGACGATGTGCTGGACCTGACGGCGACCGAAGAGGTACTGGGCAAGCCGGTGGCGAGCGATCTGCGCGAAGGCAAGGCGACCTTGTCGGTGATCCACTCCATCGACCACGGCACGGCAAAGGACAGGCAGATTATTCAGCGGGTTTTGGACGACCGCAGCTTTGAGAATGTAAGCCGCCAGCAGATCCGGGAGATTCTGGTCCGCAACGGCTCGGTCGAGTATGCAAGAACGGTGGCTGACCGCTATGCAGAGCAGAGCCGCCAGGCTTTGGCTCCGCTGGCTGACTCCGATTTCAAGCGCGCCCTGCTCTGGGTGCCGGACTTTGTGGTGGCGCGGGAGAAGTAATGGCGCAGAAAAAAACCGGGCAACCATTGTGGGCTGCGGTCGACCAATACCTGGGCGGCATGCTGGCTCCGTCTGATGAGCATCTTGAAGCCGCGCTCAAGGCCAACCATAAAGCAGGTCTGCCGGCCATCGATGTGTCTCCGCTGCAGGGCAAGTTTCTCCACGTGCTGGTGCAGATGACGCAGGCGAAACGGGTGCTTGAGATCGGATTGCTGGGCGGCTACTCAACGATCTGGTTGGCGCGCGCGTTGCCTCGGGGCGGGCGCATTGTTTCGCTGGAATTCAGCCCCAAGCACGCGGAAGTGGCTCGCGCGAATCTGAAGCGCGCCGGGCTGCTGAGGCGGGTGGATGTGCGTGTGGGTCCGGCTCTCGACAGCCTGCCGGTGCTTGCTCGAGAGCGCGGCGGCAAGTTCGACTTGATCTTCATCGACGCGGACAAGGCGAACAATCCGCATTATCTGGATTGGGCCCTGAAGCTTTCGCGGCGCGGATCGGTGATCGTGGTGGATAACATCGTGCGCCAGGGAATGGTGATTGATGCCAAAAGCGCCGATCCCGACATCAAGGGGACGCGCCGCTGCCTGGAGATGATGGCGGCCAATCCGCGGCTGAGCGCTTTTGCGATGCAGACCGTTGGAGTGAAGGGCATGGACGGGTTCGCTATGGCCGTGGTGATCAAGTAAATCCTGCGCGGACCGGCCTGGACTGCAAGAAAAATACCCCAAGCAGTGAAGTTCGGCGGCCAGATTTCGGGTTGCGGCGGTAGAATTCTGTGCAATATGAACGAGCGTCTTGAGAAGATACGCCAACTGCTGAGCGAACTTGAAGCTGAGATGAAGACAGGGGCTTCTGTAAGCGATCGCGATTTCTCTGTCGAGGAGTTGCCGCTCGTGATTCAGCAGATCGTGGACGACCTGCAACCGCTGCTGACGCCTTACGACGCCGCGTTCTACTGGTATCTTTTCCGGCATTCCATCGCCAAGGACGGGAACCCTCTTCTCCGCGTGAGCACGCGCCACCTGAGCAAGGCGGTTGTTCGGTCCTCGTATTCGCAGGCAGTTGAGAACACGATCTCGCTGGGCAAGGTACAGGAGACGATTCGAGCGCTGGAGAGTATCGGCGCGATTCGAAAAGAAGGCGATCCGAATCGGGATGGCACGTTGTATCGGGTAATGACACCGGACGAAATAGACGCCTGCTTGAAATTCCGCTCTGAGCGGACGACGTCGGACCTTCAACTTAAATTTCCATCCTCCAGCATCGAGGTCCACTAGAGTGGATCCACGGTGGTCGGTAATTGCGCCTCAGGCATCCTGAACGACGGTTCCCTGGTGGTAGACAATCTTCCAGCCGTCTGAAGTCTTCTGCCAGATCGTGGACCGCCGGGTTAGGCGCGTGTTGTCCTGAAGCAGCGTGTAGGTCAGCAGATAGACATCCTCGGCCAGCCTGCGGCAATGGAAGTCTCTGGTCTCCCACACATCGGCGTGCGGGGAGTCGCGGCGCTGTTCCAACACATCCAGAACGAATTGCCTGGAGTAACGGCGGCCGGATGCGCCGGTCTCCCAGAAATCCTCGACTGTCATCTTCTCGAGTTCGGCGCGGGACATTGCTGAGTCCGGCCAATGAAAGATTGGTTCGAGGCTGGAGAGTTCGGCGAGGATGGAGTGCAGATCAGGATCGGTAGGGAGAGTAGGCTCCATGGCAAAGAGCATAACTTGAACTCCCCCTGTTTTCGCAAAAAACGCGAAAAGGGCGTTAGAATAAATCTTCCCGCCTGCGAGGTATTTATGAGATCCATCGTAGTTTTGTATTCGGCAATTATTCTCTGTTTCTCTTCACTTGCCTTCGGTCAGGAGAGCAGACCTCTTGTGCTTTCGCAGACTATAGCGCTGCCGAATATACAAGGAGGGTTCAACCATATGTCAGTAGACGCGGCGCATCAGCGGCTGTTTGCCGCAGCGCCCACCAACAAGACCCTTGAGGTGATCGATCTCGCCACGGGCAAGCCTCTGCGCAGTCTGGAAGGAGAGCGGCCTGCGGCGACTCTTTATGCACCGGAGTTCAATCAACTCTATGTGAGTCGGGGGCAAGGCTTGTCAATCTACGACGGAAAGACCCTGAAACTGCTAACGAGCATCGATCTGGAAACCAGTGTGGACGAACTCCATTACGACCCGCGCGCAAAGGAGCTCTAGGCGGGTTGCATGGGGACAGGCAAAACCGGAATTGCTATCATCGGGGTCCCCGAAGGAAAGCTATTAGGAAAGATTTTGCTGCCCGGCAAGCCCCAGGGATTTGCCGTAGAACAGAACGGAGACCGCATCTTTGCCAACCTGCCCGAACAGAACCAAATAGCCGTGCTGGACCGTAAGAAGAGGGTTCTCCTCGATCCGTGGCCATTCAACAATGCCCAGGGCAACTCTCCCATTGGGCTTGATGAGTTCCATCATAGGTTAGCTTCTGGAGCGCGGCGCCCTGCAACTATGGTGTTTTTTGACACAGGGACTGGAAAGCAGGTAGCGCAAACCGCGATCGACGGGGATACGGACGACCTTTCTTAAGATCTCAAGAACAGGCGTTTTTACCTGTCATGCGGAGAAGGATTCGTTGATGTCATCCAACAGGACGATGCGGATCACTATAGGCTGCGCGAGCGGGTCAGCACCATCAGCGGAGCGCGAACCTCCACATTCTCAACACAACTGAGTCTGTTAATTGTGGGTGTGCCTCGGCGCGGGGACAAACCCGCTGAGATTCGGGTCTTCAAGGTGGCCAGGTAATTGAGCGGATTAGCGGCTTCTACGTGCTCCAACCTTGACTCATCAGCGCCCGCAGCGCCTCGGCATAGTGCTCGGGCAGCGGCTTCTTATTCAACTGGTCGTCGCAGACAACGTGTACCGTCTCGCCCTCGGCTAACAGCTTGGACTGTTCCCCTTCGGGAGCTTTGCGCAGAATGCGATAGGCGAATTTGATCACCGATCCGCGCAGGAGCGCGGGGCGGGTTTCGATCAGGATTTCGTCGTCGTAGCGGGCCGGAGAGCGATAGCGACAACTGGCTTCGACTACCGGCAGGATGCACTCGTGCTCGGTTTCCAACTGGCTGTAGGCAAGGCCCAGGGAGCGCAGCAGTTCGACGCGGCCAACCTCAAACCAGACCAGGTAGTTGGCATAGTAGACAATGCCCATCTGGTCGGTCTCGGCATAGCGCACTCTCACCTGCGTCGTTACTGGCATCTGGAATGCTCCACAGAAAGCTGGACAGGTTCGAGGCTTCCCATCCTTTCGCCAGGAAAAAAGCGAAAGGACAGGGCACGTTCAACTATCCACTGTTTATTGACCACTGTTCACTGCCAACTGTCTCACGGCTTGAGGTGCGTGAAGATTGGCAGTTTGGTCACGTCGTTGACGATGATGAATACGAAGAAGGCGACCAGCACGACAAAAGCTGCCTGGTAGATACGCTCCTTCACATTGATGCTGATATCGCGGCGGATGACGCTCTCAATCAGCAGCAGCAGAATCAGGCCACCGTCGAGAATCGGAAACGGCATGAGGTTAAGAATGCCAAGGTTGAGACTGATCTCGCCTGCTAATCCGAACTTTGGATACCATCCCTTCATTTCCGCTGCATCGCCGGCCATGCGGGCAATGCCGACCGGACCAGAGAGCTGCGAGACCGAAATCCTGTGAGTAAAGATCCGTTGCAGCACTTCGACAATGAGGAAAGAGTTTTCGGCGCAGAAGGTGGTAGCCTTGGCCACGGCCTTGCCAGCAGGCAGCGGGCTATTGCGGATGGGCACCGGCACAGGCGCAAAGCCCAACTGATAGCCGGTTGCATCGAGCTTGGCGGGATGAGCCACCATTTGCAGCGTGGCGCCATTGCGCAACACCGCAAGCGAAAGGGGCTTGCCCTGTCCGGCATCCATATAGGCCCGCAGCGTGATCACGGAATGGAAGGGGTGGCCGTCGACGGATTCGATGGCGTCTCCAGCGCGGAGGCCGGCCTGGTCCGCGGGGGTTCCCGGGACCACTTCCCGGACGCCGATTGACCCGGACACAATTTGGATCAGTAGACCCGCATCGCTCAGGTCGAAGTCGTCCTCTTTGGCGTCCGCGGGTATATTCAGCGTGAGATTAACGGACGAACCGCCGCGTTCGACGGTGACCGGTACGGGCTGGTTGGCATTCAGCTTGGTGCGTTCGTAGATCTTTTCCCAATCGGGATTGTCGGCGTTGTCAAAATGGCGGATGTAGTCGCCAGCCTGTAATCCAGCCAGGGCTGCGGGCGAGCCAGGCGTGACCCACTCAACGGTCGTGGTATTGACCTGGATTGAGGGAACCTCGTTGATGAAGCCGAAGTAGATGACCATCAGCACGAGGGCCAGAAGAAAGTTGGCGGTGGGACCGGCTAATCCGATGAGGATTCGCTGCCAGCGGGGATGAGAGGTGAATGAGCCGGGATCCTCGGCCTGCTTTTCGACGAATTCGCCGTCAGCCGCACCGCTAATCTGATCCGGAGTCTCGCCGGTCATCTTGACATAGCCGCCGAGGGGCAGCAGGCAGATTTTGTAGTCGGTTTCTCCGTACTTGAAGCCGAAGAGGCGCGGCCCGAAGCCGAAGGAAAACGCCTCGACGCGTACCTTGAGGAGCTTGGCAACGGCAAAATGTCCAAACTCGTGGACAATTACCATTACGCCGACAAGGACGACGAAAGCTGCGGTTGAAACCAGGAATTCATGCATAGATGTGCGGTTTTTTCCTCAAAAGGATATGTGGGCGGCTGCAGGGTTTCCCAACCTTACCGGGGAATCGGGGCATGGATTGGGCCCCTCAATCTTGATCGGCTTATGCGAGCAGGGCACTAGCCGTTAGACGCGCCTCCCGGTCGGCGGCGAGCACCTCCGCGATTGTGGCGGGGTGGGCCTCCGGCGTGGATGCGAGTACCTGTTCAATTGTACGCGGGATTCCCATGAAGGTACTACGACCTTCGAGGAATGCCTCTACGGCTACTTCGTCAGCCGCATTCAGGGCAATACAGTGCGATCCGCCCTTTTCAGCGGCCTCAAAGGCCAGGCGCAGACAGGGGAAACGCTCCAGATCGGGCGGTTCGAAGTCCAGGTGGCGCAGGGCGGCCAGGTCGAAGGTGAGGGTGGAGGCAGGGCGCTCCGGCCAGGCCAGGGCATAAAGGATGGGCAGGCGCATGTCGGTGACCGAAATTTGCGCCAGGATCGATCCGTCGACATACTCCACCAGCGAGTGGACGGTGGACTGGGGATGGACGGTGACGCGAACCTGTGATGGGGGCACGTCGAAGAGGCGGCAGGCCTCGATGACTTCAAGACCCTTGTTGAGCATGGTGGCTGAATCGATGGTGATGCGCCGGCCCATGACCCATGTGGGGTGCTTGAGCGCCTGCGCTGGAGTGATGGTGGCGAACTGGGCGAGCGGGAGTTCTCTGAACGGGCCGCCCGAGGCAGTGAGCCAGATGGTCTTTACTTCGGAGTGTGCGCCCACACGCAGGCACTGGTGGACGGCGTTGTGCTCGCTGTCGATGGGCAGGATGGGCACATTGCGCTCGCGCGCGGCGGCGGTGAGGATTTCGCCGGCGGCCACCATGCACTCCTTGTTGGCCAGGCCTATCGGTTTGCCGGCCAGAATGGCGGCGTGGGTGGCTTCAAGACCCGAGACTCCGACGATGGCTGAGACGACAAAATCCGCATCAGGCAGGGTGGAGCAGGCTACCGTGCCGGCTGTTCCGTAGACCACTTCGATGCCCGAGACGCCGGCTGCTTTGAGGCGGGAAGAAAGCTGTGCAGCGAGCTCTTCGGTGGCCAGCGAGACAACTTGCGGCCGCCAGCGGACAGCTTGCGCAAAGGCTTCGTCGAGGTTGCGTCCGGCGGCGAGCGAGGCCACCTGATAGCGGTCGGGAAACTGCTCAACGATGGAGAGGGTGCTCTGGCCGATGGAGCCGGTGGAACCGAGAATGGCGAGTCGCTTCAATATACGGAAAGCCCTAGAACATCTGGTGAATAACCTGAGCGTACCACAGCGCCGGAGCGGCCAGCAGCAGGGCGTCGACGCGGTCCAGGACGCCGCCGTGGCCGGGCAGCAGGGTACCGGAGTCTTTGACGCCTACGGAGCGCTTGAGCGCGGATTCGGCCAGATCGCCCACCTGCGCAGCCACGTTGACGATTGCGGCCAGCACCAGCCAGTACCAGAAGACTTCGGGGTAGGAGAGGCTGGCTGAGTTCCACTGCTGCAGCAGTTCTGCCAGGCCCATCAGCGCCGTGGCCGCCAGCAGGCTGCCAACCATGGAGCCCACAGCGCCCTCCCGGGTCTTGTTGGGACTGAGTTTGGGTGCGAGCTTGTGCCTGCCCCAGGCGCGGCCCACATAGAGCGCCACCGTATCTCCCGCCCAGACGGTACAGAGAAGAAACGTGACCAGAGAGGGACCGTTGGCCTCCTCGTGAAGAGTGGGCAGGGCAAGCATCGTAAAGCCAACATAAAGCAGGCAAAAGACCGAGGCGGAGGAATCAGCCATCACGTGTTCAACCGGCCTGAGGAAGGTGCAGTAGACCAGCAGGCCGAGGGCCAGGATGCCGAAGACGGCCTCTGTTTGGTGGAGCCAGGTGAAATTGTCCGCTAAAAGCCTGGCAACAAAGAGGCTGACGATGGCTACCATGCAGGCGATACGCGGGGGCTTGAAGCCGCCCTTTTCGGCGAGGATTACGTACTCCCAGCCGGCAAGTACCGCAACCGCCCCTACCGCCAGCGTGAAAATCCACTGCCAGCGCGGCCCCAGGAACACCAGAAACAGGACGAGCGGGATCAGGATGGCGGCGGTAAGTACACGTTTCATTCAGGGTTGAGGATACACCGTTGAGCCGGTTTGATCGGTTTGGGGCGATGCGGGAAGCAGGAGATGAGGGTTACTTTTGTAGCGGGCGCGGGCGGTGAATCAAGGCCCAGCCCCGGCGCATCTTCCGTGCGGGGGTTTCTCAATAGCGCTGTTGCTTGATGAAGGTTTCGGGAGTGCCGTCTTCAGGGTTCACAAATGTGATGTCTGTTGGAATTCGGCGCGGTACGTCGATCGATAGAAATATGACCGGCTGCTCGAGAATCGTTGGCAAGGCATGGACTACTGTCTTCTTGAAAAAGAGCAGGCTGCCGGGGCCGAACTCCCCGCTATTTTCCGGCGTGTTCATCCAAAATGTTCCACGACCGGAGACAACATAGAGATATTCGTCGCTATGCCGATGGAAGTGTGGCGGCGTCGCTTTGTAAATGCGAAAGACCCGCGTGCTGACTTCAGGATCATCCGTCATGTAGTGGTCGACAAGCAGCGTGTCTGAATGCTCAGGCAGCGACTTCGCAATCGCGTTGACATCGAATCTGGCGCAGGTCTTATCTTCCATCTCTTCTAGTTTACGCACGTGATGCTGGCGCCGTCACCCGATCCCGCTCACGTTTGGAGACGCCCAATGCCGTCCTCCGGCATGAATCAAACGATCGGTTTAACAACTGCTCACGGTTTAAATCCCGGCAAGTCTACGCGCCTGGCTATGTGGTCCTGAATCCAGTGGCTATCCCACCATTCCTTCGGGTCGATCTGCACGCCGTCCAGTTGCATGGCGAAGTGAATGTGATCGCCTCCTGCCATTCCGGTCATGCCGCTCTGGCCCATTACCTGGCCACGCTTGACTGTGTCGCCTTCGTGCACATCGATATGGCTCATGTGCCCGTAGATCGTCTGCAAACCGTAGCCATGATCCACGACAACGCAATTGCCGTAGATGCCGAGCGGAGCGGCATAGACGACCCGGCCGTCGTTGGATGCTTCCACGCCTACGTGCTGAGTGACCGCGAGATCGTATCCGAGGTGGACCTGCTGATCTATCTTCTTCCCCTGATAGATATAGTTCCGCAGGTCGGCAAACGAAGCTTCGGCCTGCGAATGGGCCTGCCGGGCAAACGGTTGCGAAAACAGGAACCGGTCAGCAGTCTTTAAGCGAAGATCAGACAGCGTTTTGTTATTGGCGCGGCGCATGTCGGTATTGATCTTGACGAAGCGCGTGACGGCATCGCCCGG
>OBLW0100001673.1_pt1 | contig 18508 bp, 15 predicted proteins | sample 1520161 | NCBI WGS metagenome assembly OBLW01 (sample SAMEA3539309, study PRJEB22396) | soil metagenome | biome: tundra; feature: field; material: soil | place: USA | collected 2010-05 | depth 0.15 m | reverse complement strand
CCTGCGGAGACGCCCTGGTGGGTGGCCTGCGGGACCGCTTCGGCGGTGACTACGAGAAGTTCTTCTCCGACTATGACAAGTTCCGCTACGACATGGAGAGCCACATTCCGGCGTGCCTTGACGCCCTGGGCGTCTCCGGCAAGCGGGTGCTGGAGATCGGGCTGGGCCAGGGAGCGGACTCCGAGAGCCTGATCCGGCGTGGCGCCCGCTGGTCCGGTGTCGACCTCACGGGCGAGTCCGTCGAGCGCGTCCGGACCCGGCTGACGCTGCGGGAGCTGCCCTTCGATGACCTGAAGCAGGGCAGTGTGCTGGACCTGCCGTTCGAGGACAACAGCTTCGACATGGTCTTCAGCCACGGCGTGCTGCTCGTTGTGCCCGAGATCGCGCGGGCGGAGAAGGAGATCCACCGGGTGCTGCGCCCTGGCGGCGAGCTCGTCATCATGATGTACGCCCGCTGGTCACTCAACTACCTGGTGGCCATCGGCCTGGTCCGCCGCGCCGCGCTGCTCGCCGCGTTCCCGCTGGCCAAGGCCGGCCTGCTCAAGGCTGACCCCGACGGGGGAATGCTCGCCGCCCACCTCGACAACGCCAACAAGATCGGGCTGGGCCGTTACCTGCGGCTCAAGGAGTTCATCCACTACAACACCGACGGCCCTGGCAACCCGTATTCCTCGGTGTGGGACCGCAAGCGCATCGAGCGGGACTTCCCGTCCTTCCGGGTCACCCGCACCTACAAGCGCTTCATGCACGCCCCGCCACTGCCCGTGCACGGCCTGCCCGGCGGGAGCGTCATGGGCTGGCACCTATGGGCGCACCTGTCCCCGGTCGGCAAGGCCGCCACCTCGGCCAATTCGGCCACAGGCGAGCTCAAGGCCTCGTGAGGGTCACAGCCGTCAAGCGCGTTGACGGCGCTCGCCACCGCCCCGGGAACGCCCCGATATGGTCACCTAGCAAGATACGGGACTGTGGTGTATCAACGCGCACTCCGGGACGCTCTTATTCGAGGCCCCTGGAGGGGGCTCGTGAACAGATTGGCTGTGGAGCTGATGGACGAGACGACGGTTCAGGACTTCTGGCAGAACCACTCCTGCGGAGACGCCCTGGTGGGTGGCCTGCGGGACCGCTTCGGCGGTGACTACGAGAAGTTCTTCTCCGACTATGACAAGTTCCGCTACGACATGGAGAGCCACATTCCGGCGTGCCTTGACGCCCTGGGCGTCTCCGGCAAGCGGGTGCTGGAGATCGGGCTGGGCCAGGGAGCGGACTCCGAGAGCCTGATCCGGCGTGGCGCCCGCTGGTCCGGTGTCGACCTCACGGGCGAGTCCGTCGAGCGCGTCCGGACCCGGCTGACGCTGCGGGAGCTGCCCTTCGATGACCTGAAGCAGGGCAGTGTGCTGGACCTGCCGTTCGAGGACAACAGCTTCGACATGGTCTTCAGCCACGGCGTGCTGCTCGTTGTGCCCGAGATCGCGCGGGCGGAGAAGGAGATCCACCGGGTGCTGCGCCCTGGCGGCGAGCTCGTCATCATGATGTACGCCCGCTGGTCACTCAACTACCTGGTGGCCATCGGCCTGGTCCGCCGCGCCGCGCTGCTCGCCGCGTTCCCGCTGGCCAAGGCCGGCCTGCTCAAGGCTGACCCCGACGGGGGAATGCTCGCCGCCCACCTCGACAACGCCAACAAGATCGGGCTGGGCCGTTACCTGCGGCTCAAGGAGTTCATCCACTACAACACCGACGGCCCTGGCAACCCGTATTCCTCGGTGTGGGACCGCAAGCGCATCGAGCGGGACTTCCCGTCCTTCCGGGTCACCCGCACCTACAAGCGCTTCATGCACGCCCCGCCACTGCCCGTGCACGGCCTGCCCGGCGGGAGCGTCATGGGCTGGCACCTATGGGCGCACCTGTCCCCGGTCGGCAAGGCCGCCACCTCGGCCAATTCGGCCGATTCGGCCACAGCCGGGCTCCAGGCCTTGTGAGGGTCACAGCCGGGCTCCAGGCCTTGTGAGGGTCACAGCCGTCGAACGCGTTGGCGGCGCCCTGCTGTTCCAGCCGACCCCGCACGTGGACGAGCGCGGCTTCTTCTCCCGCACCTTCGACGCGCAGGTGGCGCGGAGCGCGGGCATCGACCCAGCCGCCTTCGCCCAGGACAGCCTGTCTCGTACCGTCCGTGGGGTCGTGCGCGGCATGCATGTGCGCCGTGGCGCCGGCGAGTCCAAGCTCGTGCGGTGCTCGTATGGCGCCATCTACGACGTGATCGTTGACCTGCGCCCGGGCTCGCCGACCTACCTCAACTGGGCGAGCTTCGAACTGCGCGATACCGAGCAGACGTCGCTCTACATCCCGTCCGGGTGCGCACATGGCTTCCAGGCCCTCACTGACCCGGCGGACGTTTCCTACCGGATCGACCGGCCACACGACCCGTCCGAGGACATGTCCATCGCGTTCGACGACCCGGAGCTGGCCATCCCGTGGCCGCTGCCCGTCACCCTGCTGTCCGGGCGGGACCGGGCCGCGCAGTCGCTCGCCGCGGCCCTGAAGCCCCTAGCGGGCTGTTAGCAGGTCCGGGACCAGACAAGTGCCTTGAGCAGGGCTCCCCATCCGTAGGCCAACTGGTACGGCCAGGCGTCCGGCGCGATAGGTGCGGTCGCGAGGTAGACCTGACCGGCGAAACACCGCTGCACGAGCAGGCGCGCGCGGGTAGCCTGTGGTCGCGAGGCCACGACGACCACTGACGTCCAGTGATACTGCCTCGCCAGCCGCCCGACGTACTCCGCCTCGCCCTGGGTGGTCGGGGGATTCGGATCGAAGCAGATGAGCGTCACCCCCGATGGCCTAGGTGGACAAGGTCCGCTATAGCCCTCGTAGCCCTGCGACACGACAAGCACCGGGGCACGGCGGGAGTCCGCGAGGTCTAGTGCCACCGGCAGCCGGTCACCAGGGCCGGCCAGCATGACGATCGCGCTGACGTGGCCGGGCATTCCCTGCGCGGGCCAGACGAGCAACTCTCCCGTCGCCACGACGAACGCCAGGAACAGGACCAGCGCTGCGCTGAGGACGATCCGCCATCGGCGCGAGAGCCGACGCAGACCTGTCCGGGTAGCCCCCGGCAACCGCCTAATACCCCCTGCTGAGCGCTCCGAGGCTCTCATCGCCGCGATCCGCGTCAACCACGACCACCGAGTCCAGATGCGCCCCGGCGAGCCTGACCATCTCGCCGACGGCACGGATCCGGGTCGCGGTCGACCGCCCCGCGGTGACCACCGCAACCGCCTTGGCCGCCCAAGTCGCCAGGTAATCCCCGCCGACGGTCGGGTCCAGGGTGACGAGCGAGAGGACCAGGTCGGCGGTGGAGAACGCGTCGTCAAACGGCTCGTTCACCTGTGCCTGGTCGCTGGACGGGGTGACCGCCCGCAGCGGGCCGATCGGAGCGATCTCCCCGCGAGCGGGAACGGCCACCACGATGGGGACGCCCTCGACGGTCACCGTGGTGATGCCAGGATCTTTCACTCCAAGCTGGCGTGCCGCGGGAATCCCCGCGGACAGGTCAGCCAGGACGATCCGCAACTGCTGCTTCGACTCCGCAATCGCCAGCGCGACGACCGCCCGGGCCACGGTGGGGGCGTCATTAACTGCGATCACGGCCAAGCCGGACGCGCCCTTTGACCTGCCGGGTACGGCACTGCGCAGGTGCCGGACGACGCGTTCCATGTCGCGCTTCCGCTTCCGGGCGGCGCGACGACGCACGTGCGGCAGCCGACCGGAGCGCAGCGCACCCACGCTGAGCCTCACCGGCGCGTCGATGGCGTAGGCGATGTCATCTCGGCGCCGGAGGCGATCGGAGGTAATGGCCCCGATGATGACGATGACCATGCCGACGGCCATGCCGCCGAGCAGCCCGCCGATCGCGTAGATCGCCAGGGTCTTCTTGACCGAGCGCCCGCCCGCGGTGGCGGGAGATACCACCTGACTGCCGGAGATCTGTTGCTGTGTGGCCGCCCGCGTGCTCACCACCGTGGCGGTCACGAACTGCTTGACCGAGCCCAGGTTATTGGAGGCAGCGGTCTGCTGCGCCTGCAGCTGCTTGACCTCGGCTTGATCGCCGCTCGTCTGCGCCTGGGTGAGCTGTGCCGTGACCGAGTCAAGCTGCTGCTGTGCCTGGGTGACCTGCTGCTGGAGCACGGCGTCCGCCTGCTGCTGCACCGCCTGCTCGTATTGGGCTCGGTACGCCAGGTACTGCGCCGCGATCGCCGATGCCCGCTGCACCGCGGCGCTGCTGCTCGGCCCGCTCGCGGTTATCGACAGTATCGCTGTTGTTACTTGCTTGACGCTGTACGTCGCGAGGAAGCTGTTAGGCGTTTGGTGCAAACCTAGCTGGCTCACCACCGCCGCGGCCACCGGAATGCTCTCCGCCAGCGAAATGTCAGTCGTGATCGCGCTGGTGGGATCCGCCTGGGCCTTATCGACCAGCACGACCGTGGTGGAAGCCGTGTACTTGGGCGGCTTCCATACCCCGCAGCCGATGATCAGGCCGACAAGCGCGAGAACGCCCCAGAAGCGTACGTGGCGTCGCAGCGCTGACCTGAGGAACCCGACGCTGACGAGCCCCGGCCCGCTACCAGCCGAAGAATCCCTGTCATCGAAGGCGGCGTCCCCATCGAAGGTCGCCAGGCGATCACGGAAGTCGCCGTCCGCAGGCCGTCGGAAGGTGGTTGCCTGCTCTGGACCCGTCACCATCTGATCTCCGCTGGTAGACCGTTGACCCGTGTGGGTAGGACACGCCCGGGCGACGTCAGGCGCGGGATCCGGCCGGAGGTCTGGTCACCCGGATCCGGGTTCGCCACGAGGATCCCGTAGATCTCCCTGCCGTCCACGCTGGCCGCCGTGGCCGCTTGGGCAAGCTGCTCGCCGGTTGCCTTCCCGGCCGAGACCCCCAGCACCGTTGCGCTCGTGCGGGCGGTGTCCGGGATCCGCGGATCCTGCGCATCGACCACGGCGACGACGACGACGAACGCCGCGCGGATCTCGCCCAGGTGGCCATCCTCCGAGACCAGCAGCCGCAGTGGTCTCCCGCGCCCGGCCGGGGACTGTGCCGACGCCGCGCACGCCGTGCGCAGCGTCGCCGTGACGTTCGTGTCCTGCTGGGGCCCGACGACCAGGGCCGTGGCTATCCCCTGGGCCGAGGCGAAGGCCGCCAGGAGCGGGCCCAGCGCGACAGCCACGGGGTCGGTGGACAGGGACAGGACGGTCACCGAAGGGCCATCTGGGCCACTGCCGCTGGGAACTCCGTTGTCGCCGACGCCAAGCTGCTGCAGTAGCTTGGTCAGCCCGTACGCGTACACCGGATCCGGGTCGTACTGATCGAGCATCCTGGCCCACGACGCGGGATCGGACGGGCGCTCCACCGGAAGCGAGAGAAGAACAGGCGCCCCGATGGAGTTCGCCATCGCATCGCGTTCCGCGAGGCGCCGGTCGCTGCGGCCGGCGAACAGGGAGATGACGAATCCGACCAGCGCGCCGACGAGCGCCCCCAGCACGGCGTAGACAGCAAGCTGCTCGGGCCGTTTCGTCCCGGTCGCGGCATTGGCCGGCTCGAGGACCTTGGCGACCGCGTGCACTGCCGTCTCGGATGCCGCGCCCACGTACGCGATGTAGCTGTTCCCCACCGCATTGGCGGTCGCCTCCGCCTGCTCGGCGGTGGCGCCCGTCGCGGTGAACGACAGCACGCTGCTGGAGTTCACGCTCGTGACGGAGATCCTGCTCTCCAGCGTCTGCAGGGATACCGGCGGGCTGATGTGCGGCAGCGCGCCGACCAGGACGGGATCGCTGGTCGCGATCACTTCCTGGGTAGCCAGGCCGGGATCAACACCCGCCGCGTTGGCCTGGCTGCTTTGCGAGGAGGCATCCGTGAACACCACCAGTGCCGTGCTGGAGAGCAACGGGGGGTTGAGATACGCATAACCCGCGCCAAGGAGGAAACCGAGAGCCGCCACGCCGCCGATTAGCCTCTTGCGCCGCCCGGCGACGTGGATCGACCTGCGCAGGTCAGGGTTCTGCTGGCTCATCTAGCCTCCCGCCTGAGTTTCCGGTCGCCTCGCCGAACCGGTGCCGGACGCCCCCATCATACGGCTCTGGCGGAATTGGCAGAGTCGGGAAAATTCTCGATAAGCAGGGACGTCATTTCGGGGCTCCTCCCGTATCGTGCCGGGCCGTCGGCAGGAGCAGCGATTTCGCGCAGATGAACGCCTCGGCATACCGGGCACGGCACTCCATGCCACGCAGCCGGGCCAAGCCGAGGAATACCTCGTCGTCCCACCAGTCCCGGCCGTGCTGCGACGGATAGCACTTGTGCAGTAGTTCGACCTTGCGCCGGGCGTCCTGTTCGGACAGCGGGACGTACAGCGACGGACGGCCGAGGTCACCGTCCCACTTGGGGATCTCGTAGGCCAGGTAGAGCTGATCCCGGAACACGGTGGGGAGGATCTCACCGATCACGCGGTGATCCTGGTGCGCGTCGCCCGCGGACGGCGCCAGGATGACATCGGGCGAGCACAACCGGGCCACCTCCTCCAGGACCTCCTTGACCTGCGTCCAGGCCGCGGGCAGCCGGCTCTCCGGCAGCTGGAACAGATCTATGACCAGGTCCGCTCCGGGCAGGAAGGCGTGAGCCGCGGCGCGGGCCTCGGCCTGCCGTTCGGCCGTGCCGGTCAGCAGGACGTAACGGACCTGCAGCGGGCGGGCGGCCAGCTGGAGCAGCAGCCCGCCCGCGCCGATCTCCACGTCGTCGGGGTGCGCGCCGATGGCAAGCACGGACAGCGGCCGACCGGGCGGCGGCTCTAGGTGCAGCGGCAGCATGGACCACTCACCTGGCCTGACCGGAACGCTCTGGGTCCCAGATCATCCATGGGCAGTTGCCGCGCTGGTACATCTCCTCCAGCTGCGCCCGCTCTTTTACCGTGTCGGCCGGGGACCAGTAGCCCTTGTAGGGGTACGCCAGCACGCGGCCCTGCGGGACAAGCCGCACGATCGCGTCCTCGACCAGGTCCTCACCCTCGTTGAGGTGATCGAAGATCTCCGGCCGGAACACGAAGTAGCCGCCGTTCTCCCACTGGCGCAGGTCCCGCATGGGGGTGACCTGAGTGATGAGACCGTCCTCGCCGATGTCCACCACGTGGTGCGATGACTGCGGCGGCACCGCGAGCAGACTGGCTACCGCATTGCTGGCCTCGAACCGGCTGATCATCTCGGGCAGCGAGGCGTTGGTCAGCACGTCCGCGTAGTTGGCCAGGAACATCGGCTCGCCGGAGACGAAGCGGCGGACCCGGCGCAGCCGCTCGCCGATCGGGGAATTCAGGCCGGTATCGACGAACGTGATCCGCCAGTCAGAGATATCGGTCCGGAACAGCTTCGCTGCCCGGTCACCTCGCTCGAGCACGAAATCGTTGGACCTGGTCTCATCGTAGTTCAGGAAGAAGTCCTTGACGTTCGAGGCGCCATAGCCCAGGCAGAGCACGAAATCACTGTGGCCGAAGTGCGCGTAGTAGCGCATGACGTGCCAGAGCATCGGGCGCTCTCCGATCATGGCCATCGGCTTGGGGCCGCTGCTGACGCCATCGCGCATCCGCATCCCTAGGCCACCGCAGAACAGAACGACCTTCACGAATCACACCTCGTTAGACGATGTCGAGCTCGGGAATACCGAAGACGAGTTTCCCGCCCCAGGTACGTACGTAGTCCAGCTGCTTGCTGATCTCGTCCCGGAGGTTCCACGGCAGGACGAGGATGTAGTCGGGCCGGGTTTCGGCCAGGCGTTCCGGCGGGTAGATGGGAATGTGCGTGCCGGGCAGGAACTGCCCTTGCTTGACCGGGCTGCGGTCGACCGTGTAGGAGAGCAGGTCGGACCGGATGCCGCAGTGGTTGAGCAGGGTGTTCCCCTTGCCGGGGGCGCCGTAGCCGGCTACCGGCCGGCCCTGCTGGGCTGCCTTGAGCAGGAACCCGAGCAGGTCACTCTTGATCTTCAGCACCGCGGCCGCGAAACCCTCGTGGCCCGCCACGGTATGCAGGCCCGCGGCTTCTTCCGCAGCCAGCACCGCTTTCACGCATCCCGTCGGCTCTCCGGCGGCATCCTCGGGCCGGGCGTAAACGCGCAGCGAGCCGCCGTGGGTGGCCAGCTCGTCGACGTCGACTACCCGCAGCCCGGCCGTGGCCAGGGCCGCGGACGAGGTCAGCAGGGACAGGTAAGAGAAGTGCTCGTGGTAGATGGTGTCGTACTGCCGCCGCTCGATCAGCCGGAGCAGGTGCGGGAACTCCAGCGTGACTAGGCCGTCGTCCTTGACCAGCGCGCGCAGCCCGGCGGCAAAGCCGCGGATGTCCGGCACGTGGGCGAAGACGTTGTTGGCGGCCACCAGATCGGCCCGGCCCCGGCGGTCTGCGATCTGCCGGCCGGTTTCCGGGCCCAGGAACTGGACTTCGGTCGGGATGCCTTTGGCCTGGGCCGCCGCCGCCACATTACCCGCGGGCTCCACGCCGAGGACACCGATGCCCGCTGCCTGGAAATGCTGCAGCAGGTAGCCGTCGTTGCTGGCCACCTCGGTGACGAGGCTGTCCGGGGTCAGGGCCAGGCGGTCTATCATTGCCTCGGCGTAACGCTTCGCGTGGGCCACCCACGAGTCCGAATATGAGGAGAAGTAGGCGTAGTCGGAAAATATCTGCTCGCCGGGCACATATGCGGGAAGCTGGACCAGCAGGCACGCGTCACACAGGCGGACGTGCAACGGGTAGAAGACCTCGGGCTCGTCGAGCCGGCCCGCCGGGATGTAGCTCTCGCACAACGGAGACATCCCCAGGTCGACGAACGTGCGGGTGAGCGGCGTGCCGCACAGGCGGCAATCGTGCGATGTGGACATGACCGTTAACCCCAAGCTGACTATCGGTCGAGCTGACATCGGAATCCTGCTAGGTGGAATATCGGGTGGATATGGACAGCCGGGCGTGCCGTGCGTGCCGTGGATCAGATGGCGAGGTGGTGCTGGACCTGGGCCAACAGCCTGCCTGCGACTACTTCCCGCGCTGGGACGATCCGGGCCCGGATCCCGCGTATCCGCTGCAGATGTGGCTGTGTTCATCGTGCGGCCTGGCCCAGCTGCTGGCCGACCCCACGGTGCCCGAAGAGCCGAAGGGAACCGAGCCTGCCGCCCTCGTGGCGCAGGCCGCCGACGCCGTCGAACGAGTCATCGTGGCAGGGTGGCTGCCAGCACGAGGCGCGGTCGCCGAGTATGGCAGTCCCCACGGCGGGTCGTGGCTGGGACTGCTGGCTGCCCATGGGCTGGTGCCCGCTGGCGACGGGGAGCAGGCCAACGTGGTCCTCGATTGCTTCGGCCTCATGCACGCCGCGGATCAGCAGTCGGCCCTGGCCGAGCGCGCCGCCCGGGTGATGCCCGGCGGAGTGCTCTTGCTGCAGTATCACGCCCTGAGCACGATCATCCGCGGCCGGCAATGGAACGCGCTCAGGCACGGGCACTACGCGTATTACTCGACGACTGCGCTCACCGCCATGCTGGCTGCGGTCGGCTTCAGCCCGCGCACCGGCTGGCAGTTCGACCTGTACGGCGGCACCGCGCTGCTGGCCGCCAGCAGAGATAGCGACGGACTCGGCGGGCCGGATGAGGCGGTCAGAACGCTGCTCACCGGCGATACGCGCATCGGCGTCCGCGACCCCAGTGTGTTCCTTGGCCTGCAGCGGAACGTTCAAGCCCATTCTAGCAACCTGCATAATTGGCTGGCCGCGCAGCGGTCTGCCGGAAGGAAGGTCCTTGGCTACGGCGCCGCGTCCCGGGCGGTCGCACTACTGTGCCACGCCCAAGTAGATCGGCTCCTCTTGCCCGCCGTGGTCGACGCCTCGCCGGCCAAGCAGGGCCTGCGGATGCCGGGAAGCGGCATTCCAGTGGCCGACCCGGCGCAACTCGCTGTCCGCCGACCGGATGCGGTATTGCTGTTCGTTCCGGACCTGCTGGACGAGGTCCGGAACGCTTTCCCACATGTGGAAGCCGTGGGGGGCCGGTGGGTGGATGTTGAGAAACTCGGCTCATGAGGCCTGCCTGGCGAACTGATCGACCAGACGCTCCCACGAGCGCCGGTCACCGGCAGCACAACGCACAAGTCCCGCGACTACTGTGGTATCAAGGTTTTTCTCGGGCATCCCTCGCCCCCCTCCAGATATGCGATGCGCAGGCCGGCCGCCCCGTCACGATCCTGTGGCAGGGCTCCCGGCGGAGCGCAGTCATGAGATCCCAGGCAGCCAGTCATGCTATGTCTGACCATGGGGTGCCGAGCACGCCGTGATTGGCGGAAAGCTGTCAATACGCGCCAGACCTCCGAACTATGGCCGAGATTGTCTTCCACATGATCTGCAGGTCTAGGGCGAACGACCAGTTCTCCACATACCTCAGGTCGAGCCGAACCGATTCCTCCCAGGACAGATCGGATCGCCCGCTGACTTGCCAAAGGCCGGTCAGGCCTGGCTTTACTACGAGCCGTCGCTGGACGTGATCGGCATATTCCGCCGCCTCGGCCGGAAGAGCAGGGCGTGGCCCCGCCAATGACATATCGCCGAGCAATACGTTCAGGAGCTGCGGCAGCTCATCGATCGACCAGCGTCGCAGATGCGCTCCTAGCGCCGTGATCCGCGGATCCTTGCGGATCTTGAACAAGATGCCGTCGTGGTCGTTGCTCGGGAGCAACTCGGCCCTGCGCTTTTCGGCGTCAACAACCATGGTGCGGAACTTGTAGATCCTGAATACGCGGCCCTCCTTGCCCACTCTTGTCTGCGTGAACAGCGCCGGCCCGCGGTCATGCAGCCAGATCGTCGCGCCCAGGAGGACCATCAGCGGAAACAGCAGCAGCAGCGCCGCCGCCGCGACGCACCGATCGGACAGGTCCTTGATGACCACACGGAAACCCGACAGTTGCGGATGATCCACGTGCAGCAGAGTGAGCCCGGCGGTCGGCCTTATCGTTGTCCGGGGCCCCGCGACGTCGAGCAGCGCCGGCGAAAGGCACAGGTCGGTGCCGGTCTTCTCCAGTTCCCAGGCCAGGCTCCGCAGCCTGAGGCCATCCATTTCCGGGCAGCCGAGCACCGCGACCATATCCGCACCGAAGGAGCGCACGGCCGCCGTGACATCATCGAGGTCTCCATAAACGGGCACCCCGGCAACCTCCTCGCCCGCCGAAGGATGCGCCACACAGGCGCCGACCACCGTCATCCCGTGATACCGATCGCGTCCCAGTTCCTTGACCAGGTCAGCCACGGCCGACTCATGGCCGACCGCCACCACGCTGAGCATGCAGCGGCCGGTGCCGCGCAGTTTGTGTAGCCGCTTACGCATCACATACCTGGCGGTCAGGTCGAACACGGTGACCGTCGGCAATGCGATGAGCACGTAGGCGCGGGACAATTCGACGTTGACGAGGAAGGAGAAGATCGCGACCGCCGCGGTCAGGCACACTCCTGCGTTCAAGACCTTGCGGAACTCATCCGAGCCGGTCCCGATGAACCGAACGTCATACCCTCCGGCCAGGCCGACCGCTGCCAGCCAGAGCACGGGAAGGGCAAGGCTCAGCGCGACGTAAGTACCGGTGACATGTTCGCCGAATCGGAGCTGGACCGCCGCGAAGACCACCACGACAGCACAGCCGATATCAGCGAGTGCAGCTCGGCGCAGGTAGTCCTTGGCCCATGTCGATGCCCCGCTCGCGGTCTGACGGGCAACACTGTCGCGAACAACGGCATAGTCAGACATCCGCACCTACCCCCCCGGGCAGCCCAAGTAGAAACGGCACTTCCCACGCTCCCGCTCAAGAATCCCGCTTAGGAGACGCATGGGAGAATGCACCGGTTTACGGGTACAGTTCGTAACTTATCGTCACGCACACCAGTTAACCCGTGAGCAACATATACCACGGAAAGTGAATATCGCCCCGGAATAGACAGACCTGCACCCAAGTAGCACCCAAACTGCTACGGACGCTCGCCTGGGGAGGGCGGCGGCGGACCGCAGCGGCTCCCAGGCCGACCAGCTGAGCAGCCCGGGCGCCGCCCGCGGGCTAGTCGCCAGGACGATCAGCAAGCCGGCGCCGTCGCTAGTACGACAGACCTGGCCGCGAGCACCTCAGCCCGTGCCACCCTGCCTGGAGGTTATCCAGAAGATCATTGTGATAATCTTCTATTCACATTTGCATTGCCCCAGTCACAGGATTCATTTAAAAAGCCGACCGCCTGGAGACGATTATGACTTACCGAAAGGTTTATGCCGCCGTGAAGAGTGAGACAGTCAGATGACTAGGGTAGGCAGGTTCTTGATCATTAGCTGGGACGGTGGAGGAAACGTACCGCCAGCGCTCAACTTGGGCGCACGACTTGTACAACTAGGGCACCGTGTCCGACTCCTCGGCTGGGAATCCATGAAGTCACGTGCGGCCACCGCTGGGCTTGAGTTTACGGCATATCCCTCAATGCCACCCTGGCCATCAGGGGTTCGTCTTCAAGACGCTTGGAAAGAACGCCTGGTACCAGCCTTGTATGGCCAGGGAACAAGAGATAACATTCGAACTGAAATTGAGGATTTTGTACCTGACGTGGTCGTTGTCGACTGCATGATAGGTGCAGGCCTTGAGGTCGCGGACACGCTCGATCTGCCTCGGGCCGTTCTGATACACGTCCTCTATTCTACGTTCACCGACAAGTGGGGCAACTGGGCAACCCGCAGGAAGAACGCAGCTTACCTTGACCATGCCGACCAGGTGCTTGTGCTTGTCCCGCCCGGCTTCGATATAGCCTACCGATTTCCACCCAATACGTCGAACGTCGGCCCGATCACCGATCCGAATCCCAGTCCACCTCTCAGTACCCGCATGACTGAATTGCTGGCGGAACCAGGTAAACCGTGGGTGCTACTTAGTCTGGGTACGACATTGCAAGACCAGGCTACGGCACTGCCAAGAATTCTCGAGGCTGTTGCCCCGCTACCGATCCGGCTGCTACTAACCCTCGGTGGCGTATTGCAACCCAGCGCCATTAATTCACCACCGAATGTGACAGTATGTGAATTCATCCCGCATGAGCTACTCATGCCACACATGGCGGCTGTCGTCTCGCATGGTGGGCTTAGCAGCATCACCGCGGCCCTTGCGGCAGGTGTGCCGCTTGTATGCATCGCACAAGGCCGCGATCAGCCGGACAACGCGAAGCGCGTCGTGGCCTCGGGTGTCGGGCGAGCCGTCGACAAGGGCGCGCGACCGACTGAAATTGCCGCAGCTATAGAGGGACTGTTGACGGATCCATCTATACTGGACAAAACAAACCACTTTGCTAATGTCATTGCCGAGCTTGGCCGCGGCGACGTCGCCGCACGGAAAGTCGCCGAACTGATCGGCCCGAATACACCTGGCGATTCGAATTAGTTTGATATGTAAGGCGCTACGCTACCGGCAAGATGACTCTTAGGTCTGGCGTTCGAGCCATGCTGAAAGCCGCCGGATACGGCGGCTGCGGACCGCGGCCGCCAGGCCACTTAGTACGTCGGCGGTGGTACCGATATCCATGCAAGCGTCGGTGACACTCTGCCCGTAGGTAAGCGTGGCCGGACGGCCTGGTTCCTGCCTACCCTCGCGCAGGAAGCTCTCCAGCATCACCCCGGTCAGGCCCCGTTCTCCGGCCGCCATCTGGTCCGCGAGGGCGGCCGCCACCAGTGGCTGGCGGCGGTGATCCTTCCAGCTGTTGCCGTGGCTGGTGTCGACCATCAGCCGACGCGGCAGCCCGGCGCCCGCGACCATGTCGAGCGTCATCGCGACATGGCTCGCCCCGTAATTCGGGCCAGCCCGGCCTCCGCGCAGAATCACATGGGTGTCAGGGTTGCCAGCGGTCTTCACCAGTGCGACTGTCCCGAGCGGGGTAGCGCCGAAGAACGTGTGGCGGGCCGCAGCCGCGCGGCACGCGTCCACCGCCACCTGGATGTCGCCGTCGGTTCCGTTCTTGAACCCGACCGGCATTGACAGGCTCGAGGCGAGCTGCCTGTGGATCTGGCTTTCCGTGGTCCGCGCGCCGATCGCGCCCCAGGTCACGGTGTCGCTGATGTACTGAGGCGTGACAGGATCAAGCCACTCGCAGCCGACCGGCAAGCCGAGGGTTACGATCTCGACCAGTAGCTGCCGCGCGACGCGCAGGCCGTGGTCCACGTCATGGCTGCCATCCATCCCTGGGTCGTTGATCAGGCCCTTCCAGCCCGTCACGGTCCGCGGCTTCTCGAAGTACACCCGCATCACGACCAGCAGCTCATCGTAATGCCGGTCCCGCAGGGCCGCCAGGCGGCCTGCGTAGTCGAAGGCGGCCGCCGGGTCGTGCACGGAACAGGGCCCGGCGACCACCAGGAGGCGGTCATCGGACCCGTCGAGCACGGCGCGGACCTCGTCCCGGGAACGCTTTACACTCGCCGCCGCCTCCTCGCTGAGCGGTAGCTCGTCAAGGAGAGCCGTCGGTGAAATCAGCGGCTCGTAGCTGACAAGGCAGGTGTCTGCATCAGGCAGCTCCTTCAGCATGGACATGACGCCCCCCAAGGGCAGTTTCCCACCTCACAGGCGGAACTAACCAAGCATGAGACTAAGACGCTTACCACGGGCGGGTGGTTTACCTGTAGCACGCAACGTAATGTCACCGGACCTGTACGTAATCTCCGCTCGCGGCAGATTACGTTCGGCAATCCTGGCATTCCTGGTGCAACGGGTCCACTCGGTCCATGGCCACTTTCCCACCCCGGAACCTGAAGCAGATTCGGTACCTGCATTCGACAATCGCTGGTTCCCATTGAGGGTGGTCATCAGCCCGGACCTGTGTTCCACTGCGCAATCACCTCATTCAACCGATCCGCCTCCCGGACTGGCGCGTGACGCCTGCGATACGCCGGCCTGAGTAATCTGGCCGCCACGGGTGTACCAGGGCCAGCAGTCGCGGTTCTATGTATAGATAGGATCATGCGATACGGCCGCGTGATACGCTCGCGTCCACCTTCTCGCTGACGCACTAGGAGAACGGCTTTAGGCAGGACATTTGAGGTGGGTCGCCGTGGGATGCAGGGCGGCTGCCGAAGCTACGCACACCGGCATCGAGGCGCCTAGTTCCAAGCTGTTCACCAGCGAGGCGTGGGTCCAGTCCAGCCTTGACGCGATCCAGATCCACGAGGCCTGCGGCTACCTGAAGGAAGCCGGGATCGAGAGGGAAGGAAATGGCATACCTGCACAGGGCGGAGCGGCTGCTGCGCAGCGCGGAGAGCGTTGCCTACTGGCTGGTAGTGGCGCCGCTGGCATCGCGCTTGCCCGCCAGCCTCGCCTACCGTGTCGCCTGCTGGCGGGGGGACTGGGGTTTCCGGCACCGGGCCGGGCAGCGCTCCGAGATAGTGCGTAACCTGCGCCAGGTGCTCGGTGACGAGCTCAGCCCGGAAGAGGCTGAGCGCTTGGCCCGGGAATTCTTCCGGTTGAGGTCCTGTGAGGTCATTGACGTGATGCTGCTGCGGGGCCGGGCCCGGTCCCTGGGGAAACTCGTCGAGATCCGCGGCCGCGAGCATCTCGATGCTGCACTGGCCGGGGGCAAGGGGGCGATACTCTGCAGCGCCCACTTGGGTTCCTATAACAGCGCCTTTTCCCTGATCCATGCCAGCGGGTTCCCGCTAACCTCCACCGGGCGCTCGTTTTCCAGTCAGATGCCTGGTATGTCTTCCGCCGAACGGCGGCTCTTGCAATTCGCCTACATCAGGCGCCTGCAGCGCCACCGGCAGCGGCCGGGCATCGAGTTCCAGCCGGGCCGGGTTCAGGTCGCGGCGCAGATCGCAGTCGCGCTTCGCGCCAATGAAGTGGTGACGTTCTCGAGCGACGCCCCGCCACTAGAGGCTGACCTGACCCGCGCGCTCGAAGTTACCTTCCTCGGGCGGCAGGCCAGGCTCTTGCCCGGGGTGGTGACCCTCGCCCGCCTGACCGGTGCCCCGGTCCTCATGGTTTTCATGCACCGCTTGGCCGACTACCGCCACCAGGTGCTGGACATCTCGCCGCCGGTGCCGGCGGAAGGCGACACGGCAACGGCATTCGGGCGCTGCGTGGCCGCGATGGACACCGCCGTCAGGACAAACCCCGCCCACTGGGTCTACTGGGCCTATACCGATGACCTCGCCACCTTGGGGCTACTCCCGGCGGCTCCGCCGACCGGCACGGCCGCCGTCATCCCCCAGCCCGCCGTCGGCGAGCCCGCGGCGCTCTTCGAGGACCGCGACGCTTAGCCTCGGAACACTAAGGGTGAGGGACTCTTACTTTGCGGCCGGAGGCGCGCTGTGCTCGACCAGGGCAACCAGGTCCGCCACGGTCACGAGCTCGATGGTCATCAGGTATTCATCCACCAGCTGGACGCCGAGATTGCCCTCGAGATCGATGAGCAGCCGGGCGAGACCCAGCGAGTCCAGCCCCAGGTTAGCGAAGAGTTCCTGTCGCTCGTCCAGCGCCTCGACCGTTAGGCCTGGGATGACGGTGGTCAGGGCAGCAGACACCAGGCTCATCGCCTGGCGCCGATCCAGCTCCGGCCGGACGGTCACTTCGCCACTGTCTCCAGTGCTCATAACGGTACCTCCGCTTGTGAGGAAAGATTGTCCTGTTAGTACGCCAGCGAGAAGGTGGACGCAGGCGGGACACACCACACTGCCTATACAAGACCCGCGACTGCCGGTCCTGATACATCCCGAGTCGGCCCATAACGCTGGCCTCGCGACGCAGGCGGCCTCGGCTTCGGGCCGCTGGTGCCCGTGCCTAATCCGGCTGAGACGAAGAGCTGACGGTCACCGGCTGGCGGCGGATCACCTTGCCGGTCGCGGTGGTTTCGAGGATGTCGACGCCGGCGAACCGGCTCGGCTGCTTCGCCGGTGATAGTCGCTGTCGGCAGAAGGCCTGCAGCGCGGACAGGTCGACGTCGGCCGGGGTCACCGTGGCCCGAATCCGCTGGCCGAGCCATTCGTCCGGCTCACCGTCGACCAGGCAGGAGCGCACCGTCGGGAACTCCAGCAACACGGCCTCGACTTCCTCCGGGCTCACTTTCGTGCCGCCGACGTTGACGCAGTTGGCTAGCCGGCCCACGATCACCAGTCCGTCCGGCGTCATCCGGCCGATGTCGCCGGTGACAAAGCCATTCGCGATCGGCTCGCCATCGACCCGATCCGGGTAGAGGTATCCGGTCATCGCGGTCGGCGAGTGGACCGTGACCAGACCTGACGGTGAGCCGGCCGCGTCGTCCGCCGACTGCTGCGGCCCCGGCGCTGGGGGGCGCAGGTCGACCCGGACCCCCGGGAGGGGCTGGCCAAGCGAGCGCGCATCCTGCCAGGGGGCCGGCGGCCGAACGCAGATGGGGCCGGTTTCCGTCGTGCCGTACACCTCGCCGAGCCAGCCGCCGAGCACGGTCCCGACGAGTTCAGCTGTCCGCGTGTCCATCGGCATGCCCGCGGACAGGTAGCCGATGCGGCGCGTCGGCCGGCTGGTGGTCGCCTCGGCCAGCAGCCGAAGCAGGGGCGGCACGGCGGCCACCAACGTGACGTCGTGTTCCTGCAGGGCACGCGACAGCATCCAAGGCCGGTCCGCGCTGGTGACGACCGTAGTCGCACCGGCCAGCGGAGCGGCCAAGGCGGCCAGTCCGAAGCCGTAGGCGTGATGCAGCGGTATCGGGCAAGCCAGCACCGTGTCCGGACCCAGGTCCAGTGCGGTGCGGTAGTTCTCCGCCTCGGCCAGCAGGGCACTGACCGGACGCAGCGCCACCTTGGTGCGTCCGCTGGTGCCGGAGGTGAGCTGAGCGCTGGCGGCGCCACCAGGCGGCGCTTCGCCGGGCGGCTTGCGGGCGATCAGTCGTTCGCCGGCCACCACGTCGCCGGCCCCTGGCAGCAGCGGCCAGTCGAGCGGCGCGGCCAAGTGCGTCGTCGCGGCAAGTTCCTCGGTCCGCTCTCGTTCCCACTCGCTCATCTGCCGCGGTAGCGGAACCACCACCGCATCAAGCGCGAGCACCGCGAGCACGTCCGCCACGAACGAGGCAGCCGGCCAGGCTATTGCCCCAACCCGGCAACCTGGCCCGATCCCCGCCCGCCGGTAGGCTTCGAGGCGGGTTCCGACCAGGTCGACGAGCTCCTGCGCTGTGGTGTTTCCCGCTTCCTCGGCGAAGAGCACTGCCTGCGGGGATCGCGCGGCCGTCTCCCGCAACAGCTCCAGCGGCGTGTCTCCGTTCATCGCGACTCGGGGACGCTGACCAGCGCGTCGCGCAGGACGGCCACCACCTGATCGAGGTCTTCGACGCTGTGGGCTGTGCTCAGGAACCAGGTTTCGATCGGGCTCGGGTGGAAATATACGCCCCGTTCCTGGGCTGCGATCTGCCACGCGCGGTGGCCGGCGAAGTCCATCGCCTGGGCGGCCGCGCGAGGGCCGCGCGACAGGTCCGCGGGCC
>OBLW0100001672.1_pt1 | contig 18514 bp, 10 predicted proteins | sample 1520161 | NCBI WGS metagenome assembly OBLW01 (sample SAMEA3539309, study PRJEB22396) | soil metagenome | biome: tundra; feature: field; material: soil | place: USA | collected 2010-05 | depth 0.15 m | reverse complement strand
GAGGCCGACAAGCAACGTAACGCCTAGGTAGCCGGACGGGTTGGTCAGCTGTGGCGATGATCGCAGGACCGGTCTGAGAAGATCGACGCGGAACGCTGCGATCACCCCGGCCGGCTGAATGCCGTGAGGGATCCGCCGGGGGCCAGCGAGGAAGTACCCGATCGGATAGCCGGCCACCGCCCCGAAGCAGACGCATGCCGTGAGCAGCCCGGGCGCCGCCAAGCGGATGCGGGCAGCCACCTCGTGGCTGTGCGCGAGCGCGAGGAAGATCAGGCCGATCGCAGCCATTATGGCGCAGTACGCCAGAATCTCCGGGTCGATCAGGAGCTGCGCGGCGCTCAACAGTCCGAGCAGGATGCCAACCTTGATCGGCGGCCTTCTCCGGGTCACGAACAGCTCGTCGAAGCACCAGAGCAAGAGCGGAGGAATCGCCATGAATGCGAGGTCCAGATGGACGGAGCCCTCGAATGTCATGTACGACCCGAACCCATACAGCAGGCCTGCCGAAAACGCGGCAGGCCACCACTTCACCCATCTTCGCGAGACAAGGAACATCGAGGTGGCTGAGCTCGCGAGCGCGACGCGCATCAGAAGGTTGAACGACGCGACCGGGCCGAGCGCGAACGTGACGGGCGCCGCAAGGAGGCCCAGCAAAGGGACCGACGTGTTCGAGGCGAGGTTCACGCCAAGGGGAAAATCGATGTAGTTAGTGAAGAAAGGGTTCAGACCGTGCCCGAGCGCGAACGGCGTCCACGCAAGAAACCACGACATCTGCGCCGGGTCCCCAGCGCCCGCTCCGAGGGGGTGCGGCAGCTTGCTCGCGTCCAGGGGCATGACCGGCCAGTACGCCATGACGGCGAGAACCACGTAGGCGCCGATAGCGAGCGCGACCAAGGCAACCGGTCTCCGCACCGCCTGCATATCGCCCGAAGGCCGCATTGGCACGTCGTTCCCTCTGAGCCGAGCCCTCGGCTTCGCCGCCACCCGCGCACCCACGCGTTGCACCGATGCGCTGGTGCAGAAGGATAACGGTTTGGGCAACCTCGCCGGAGGCAGCTGGCCACCTCACCTGGGCCAGTTGGCACCCTCGCCAGCGGGTGGTGACTGCCCACGACAATTAGCCTCAGCACCGGTGGCCGCGTCTATGGTTCAGCGGAACCCATGTTGCACTCCCCTTCAACTGTGACTCTCGGTCCGCGAGACCGGGCAGGAATCAATGCTCCCGGGGCGATTCCCCGGCGCTGGTCACTTGTCGCGCGAGCCGACAAGTGGGCGATCGCGCTCTTCATCGCGATACCTGTGTTGATGGGTGTCCCACCCGCGCTGGCGGGAAGACCCCTGTTTCCCGGGAGCGGCACCGCGGACAACTTGACGCAGAACTACCCGCTGAGAGTTCTGGCGGGTGAGCTGTTGCGCCACGGTCGGCTGCCGTTGTGGGACCCGTACATCTGGAGCGGAACGCCGCTGCTCGCAGGATGGAACGCGGGAGCCCTTTACCCGGGTACGTGGCTCTTCGCCATCCTGCCCGCCGGCGCGGCATGGACGATCAATGTCGCTGCAGTGTCGGTGATCTGCGGCGCCGGGATGCACGTGTTCCTGCGCCGGCTCGGTTGCTCTCCGCTCGCGGCCCTACTGGGCGCGTTGACGTTCACTTACACCGGTTTCATGAGCGGCCAAGCCGTACACCTCGGCCTTGTCACGGGCATGAGCTTCACTCCTTGGATGCTGCTCGCGGTCCATGAGCTCGGAACATCCCCCGAGCCGCGAGAGGCTCGGCGCTGGATTGCGCTGTTGGGTGGCTGCGGTGGGCTTGTAGTGCTTGCCGGTGACCCTCGCGCCGCGTCCAGCATCGCCTTCGTAGTGGTCACGTACTTCGTTGCTGTCTGCTGGCGAGCTTGGCGCACGGGCCGGCGTGTCACTGTCGCCACTGTCGGCATCGTGTTGGCCGCTCTTCTCGCCGTGGTCCTCTCCGCGGCGCAGTGGCTACCAGGCCTCAGCTTCCTGCACGAATCCGAACGCGCGGCCGTCACCTTCACCCGCTTCGCGGCAGGATCGTTGTCGTGGCACGACCTGGAGCTGCTTTTCGTACCATTCCTGGTCGGCGGTAACGGCACCTTCGGCCTTCCGGGCTATCTGGGCTCTTACAACCTCCCCGAGCTGAGCTATGCGGTCGGCATCGTGCCACTTGTCGCGGCCTTTGCTCTCTTCAGGCGCGCGATGCGCCGGCGCACGGGCGAGAAGCCTCTCGGGGTCTGGTACGCGTTGATCATCGAGGGCATCCTGCTCTCGGCTGGCGCCAACACGCCCCTTGGCCACGTTCTGGTGGATATTCCGCTTTACGGGGGCCAGCGCCTCCAGAACCGCAATGCCGTGATCGTGGACATCGCGCTCGCAGTGCTGCTCGCTGTGTTCGTCGACGTGCTGAGGCCTCGTGCCGCTGCACCAGGCGCGTTGCCAGATCCGGCAGCCGACGCCGACTCGGGGCTCTCCTTCAACGAACGCCTGGCCGGCCTCGTGCCGGTCGGCATCGTGGCACTCCTCGTTCTCGCCGCGTACGTGCTGGGTCGGTCGATCCAGCGCGGCTTCGGCGTCTCCGGTTACCACGCGGGGCTCGCCGTGCATCTGAGCCCGTACTTCGCAGCCGTGCTGGTCATCTCGGCCGGCGCTGCCCTCCTGCTCTTCGGTGCGCCACGCCTCAGCTCTCGCGGTCGCCGGCGACTTGTGACCATCGTCGTGATCGCCGATGTGTTGATGTGCGTCTCCAACGGGTCTTACACATTCCCCGCCAAAGCCACCATTGCGAAGAAGAACGCCCCGGTCGTCGCCCTCGCGAAGCTGCTCGGGGCCCAGGGCCGCTATGCGATCTTCAATCCCGCCCAGAGCTTGCCGTCCGGGCTCCGCGGGACAATCCTCGCGCTCGGCCCTTTCAGCCTCGGCATCCTGCATCAACTCCAGAGCGTCCAGGGCTACTCCTCCGCCGTCGCCAGTAGCTACCAACTCGCCACCGGGGCCCATGACGTCGAGAACCTGCAGCCGGTAGCGCTCACCCATTCGAATCTCGACATATTGAACCTGAAGGAGCTGGTGACACTTCCCGAGTACCTGGTAGAGGAGATCCCGGGCAACGGGCCGATTCCAGTCGCGCAGGGAACTCCCGTGGCGCCCGGTACCGAGCCGGAGGCCGAGGCGCTCGACGCGATCGCGCCGCAGAAACCACTACCTCCCCTTCCGCCGTTCCTTCTCTCCCCAGGACGCTCGTCCACCTGGATGCTGCCCGGTCCAATTGCGCTCGACTCTGTGACCGTCGTGCTCCTGCCGCACAACAATGGAGTTCCCCGCACTGTCTCGGTCGGCATCCTCAACGCCGGCGCCCAGATGGTTCGCGACCGTCGCATGACGGTCTCGGGCTCACAAGTCCAAGTCCCCTTGAAAGGGCAGGTCGCGTACGGGATCCAGGTCAGGGCTCCGAGCAGCACCTCGGTCGTTGTCGGTGCCGTCGCAGTGACCACGGTGCACCCGACGGCGGTCAATTCAGGTCCTCCGACGCATCGTCTCGTCCTCAACCAGGTCCTCCAAGGTGTGCTCGAACCGCCGCGGTGGCAGTACCAGACCGAGATCGGCGGGCTGCCCGTGTTCACCAACACACTCGCCCGGGGAGCTTCCTGGATCGAGCCGGCCGGCTCCACGACACCGCTTGCTCGCGAGCTCCCGCTCGCGCACTCAGGGACCCGATCCGTCGAGGCATGGCAGAACCCGGAGACGGTCGTCTCGACGCCGAGCCCGGCGGTGCTGGTCCGAAGCGAGACCTACGACAAGGGCTGGATCGCTCGGCTCACTCCGGTCGGTGGGGGCTCGACGGTGACCGTGCGGGTGAGGCCGCTCGGGATGCTCCAGGCGATCTCGATCCCAGCTGGCAGGTTCGTCGTGACCTGGGTCTACACTGCGAAGCTCGCGAAGGTTGGGGTCATTGCCAGCGGGGCGGGTCTGCTCGCGCTGGTTCTTCTGGTGTTCGCGCCACGTCGACGGCGCCGACCAAAGTCCGGCCGAAAGCCCCTTGGCTCTCCGGAAACGGGACGTGGTTCTGAACCGGGAACCGACCGCGTTCACGAGCCGGTGCCAGCCGGGCCGCTTCTGGCGTCAGACGTCGGGCCACCCAGAAGCGAGGCGACCTAGACAGCTTGACGACAGTCGATCGCCGGTCGAGGGCGCACGTCCTCCAGTCGCTCGGCCGCGACGTCGAACCTGTGCTCAGGCAGCAGGACCAGTGGCAAGCCGCAAGGTCACGCTGTGCCGGCTACCTGTGGAATCGGTCCAGCCCACCTGCACACGGGCGCCGGGGTGGTACCGCTGCATCAGCGACGTGAGCGCCGGGGCGGAATGTACCGTGCTGCCACCGAGCGACGTTATGACATCGCCTGCGACCAGTCCCGCCGATGAAGCCGGCGAACCCGACAGCACCTGGTGTATGACCGCTCCGGACGGAGAAGAACTGGAAGTCACCTCGACGCCGAGGAGCGCTGTCGGCCCGATGTGCACGCTCGCCGAGGCGTAACCGGACTCGATCTTCTTCGCGATCGCCACCGCGGAGTTGATTGGGATGGCGTAGCCGTCAGTACCCGTCGTCTGGAACGAGAACCCCACAGAGGCCGCCGTGTCCATCCCGACAACCTTTCCCGAAGTGTTGACGAGCGGTCCTCCCGAGTCACCGGCCTGGATGTGTGCGTTGACTTCGATGAGGCCCGTCAACTTCTCCGGGTTGCCGCCATCCTGTTCAGTGGCGGTGATCGACTGGTCGAGAGCCGTCACCGAGCCGCCCGCCACACTAGGGGTTCCGCCGACACCGCCTGCGTTTCCGATGCCCACGACCGCCTCGCCTCGACGAACCGTGGACGAGTCGCCCAGCGACGCGACCTTCAGGCCGGATGCATCGTGCAGCTTCAGCACGGCAATGTCACTCGAACGGTCATAACCGACGACCGTCGCCGTGTAGACCCGACCGTTGCCCACGTCGGTCACTCTGATATTCGTGGCGCCATCGATCACGTGGTTGTTGGTGAGCACCTCACCGGTGGACGTGAGGACGATTCCCGTGCCGGCCGCCTCCTCACTTGCAACTCCGAGGGTCGTATTCACATCCACAAGGCCAGCTTCGACCCGCAAGGCGATTGCCGACGCGTCCGAGGGCCCTCCGGATGCGGACGAGCGAGATCCCGACGAGCCCGATCCGAACGGGAAGGTGCCCGAGCCGAATGGGGAGGTTCCGGAGCCGAATGGGGAGGTTCCGGAGCCAAATGGCAATGTGCCCGAGCCAAATGGGAAATTCGGCGAGCCCGAGGAGGGCGAGTTTGCCGATGGAAGCGAGGTGGATGTCGAACTCGACTGCCAGGCAACGTGACCGATGCCGAATCCCGCCGCCATACCGATCAGAAGCAACCCAACGATCAACAAGATGGTCGGAGCCCGACGCCTGCGCGGCTGTGGTGGCGGCGACACAGCCCAGTACGGTCCCGGGGGGCCGACCCATCGCGCCCCGCTGCCCATTCCTCCGGGCGTACCTGGAGGAGGTGGAGGAGGCACCCACGTCCAGCCGCCTGCTCCGGTGTCGGTCCCGACGGGCGTGGCCGGAAACTCGGGCGGTCCCGGGGTGACGGCCTCCCCCGACGCCACCCCATCGACCCTCCCCTCAGCGGGTTCGCCGCTGTCGTACTCCTCGTCCATCGCCCTCTCCTCCTCAGGGACGGTAGCGCGCATCAACTACCGCGTTCAGTACACCGAGCACACCTGAGGATTTCCTGAGTTGCGCCTTGGCAATCGCTGAGAAGGTCCCACGGCCCGCCAAAGTCCCTCCACAATCGGACCAGGGTGCACGCTGGGAGAGGTCAGGTACTGCTGGCTAGAGTGGAGATCGTTGTGCCGGGTCCGCGGCGCGGCGTTGGCCCGTTGCTCGTAGCAGACAGCCCGCAAGCAAGGGACAGTCGTGACAAGCACGCCCGTTGTACTGGGAGCCTCCGGTCGGGAGCAGACAGCCGAAGCCACCGACCACCGTGACGAGGGAGCAGGGAAACCGAGGTGTACCGCGCGGACCTCCCTTCGGCAAGGACCGTCCAACTCTCGATGAGCACTTCCGTCTCCGGCGCCGAGCCAGTCGGTACCTCACGACCGGAGTCAGCAGACCCAGCCGCACACTCCGAGATGTCCGAAGGCCCGGCTATCCAACCCATCCGGGATCGGCGGCTGATTCTCGCCGTGCTGTGCGTGACCCTCCTCCTCGTAAGCCTCGACAACACGATCTTGAACGTCGCGCTGCCGGTCATCGTTCGCACCCTGCACGCCTCGTCGAGCTCGCTGCAGTGGATCGTCGACTCCTACGCGATCGTTTTCGCCGGGTTGCTTCTTGTGGCCGGCAGCCTCGGCGACCGCCTGGGGCGCAAGTGGGTCTTCATGGCGGGACTGGTCATTTTCGCAACCGGCTCGGCGGTGTCCGCTTTCTCGGGAACGGCCGATCGGCTCATCGCGGCACGGGCATTCATGGGGATCGGAGGAGCGGCCATAATGCCCTCGACGCTGTCGATCCTCACCAGCACCTTCACCGAAGCTCGTGAGCGGGCCCGGGCAATCGGGGTCTGGTCGGGCACCACGGGACTTGGCGTAGCTGTTGGCCCCGTGGCCGGCGGCTGGCTGCTCGCTCACTTCTGGTGGGGCTCGGTGTTCCTCGTAAACGTGCCCATCGCTGTGATCGGGCTGTTCGCTGCGGTCTGGCTCGTGCCCGACTCGAAGAACTCCAACGCCAAGCGTCCCGACCCGATCGGCGCCGGCCTCTCCATCGTGGGCATGGGATTGTTGCTGTGGGGGATCATCGAAGCACCGGACCGCTCCTGGACCTCCCCTCTCATCCTCGGCGCCATCGCCGCCGCGATGGCAGTACTGGCCGCGTTCGTGGCCTGGGAGCGACACTCGTCCCACCCGATGCTCGAGGTCTCGTTCTTCAGGTCGCGGCGGTTCTCGGCCGCTATGGGAGCCATGGGCCTCGTCATGTTCGCATTGATGGGCGGCCTCTTCCTCCTCACTCAGTACCTGCAGTTCTCCCTTGGCTACACGGCCTTCGAGACCGGCCTGCGGATCGCGCCAATCGCCGCCGTGCTACTGGTCGCTGCTCCGCTCTCCATCATCGTGGACCACCTGATTGGGACCAAGCCTGTTGTCTTCACAGGAATGGCTCTCCTCGCCGTGGGCTTCGGGCTCTTGACGCGAGTCACCGTCCACGACACGTATATGGACGTGCTTCCTGCGTTCTTGCTGATCGGCCTCGGCACGGGCCTCGCTTTCGCCCCCTGTACCGAGTCGGTGATGGGATCCCTGCCTATCGACCAAGCCGGCGTGGGCGCGGCCACCAACGGCGCAGCGTTGCAAACCGGTGGCGCGCTCGGAGTCGGTGTTCTCGGCAGCCTCCTCAACACCCGCTACCAGAACCAGCTGGCTCCGGTGCTCGCCCACTACAAGATGCCGGCGTCGATCCTGCACCTGATCACCGGCTCGCTCGGCGGTGCTCTCGCCGTAAGCCAGAAGATCGGGGGCGTGCTCGGCCCTGAGCTTGCCACCTTCGCACGGCGGTCGTTCGTGAGTGGCTTGGACCTCGCAGTCACTGTCGGAGCCGTCGTGGTTGGCGCGGCAGGACTGGTCGTGCTTGTCGTGCTGCCGAACCGGAGTGCCAAACCCCAGCCAGACCACCCCCGGGAATCAGCACCAGAGGCTCCCGCCCGGTCGGCACAGAACTGAGTGTCCGGCCCGGCACTTCCGGGTCGAGCTCAGTGAGAAGGTCGGCGAGCTCGAGCTCGACCAGGGGTTCTCCCCTGCGCACCGGTGTCAAGGGCTCGCCACGGAGGCCGCGGCAACACTCGACTGCGCCGACGGTCTCGTTACCATCACAACATGCCAGCTGATCTGCCGACGATCCTTGCGACCTCTGGAGGAATCAAGCGGGGGTCTCGCACCAACTTCGAGTTCGCTCCGTTGGTCTTTCATGCCATCGAGCTGTCCGGGGTCAATGCCCGACGCCCCCGGCTGTGCCACGTGGGAACGGCCGGTGGCGACCAGCGCTGGTGGAACGGGTTGTGGGACGAGGCCGGGCACGCTGCTGGGGTCGACGTCGTGAGCCTGAACTTGTTCCCGATGCCGAACGTCGAAGACCTAGCAGGGTTCCTGCTCGACCAAGACGTGATCTGGGTCGGCGGTGGCAGCGTGGCGAACTTGCTCGCGATCTGGCGCCTTCACGGCCTCGACCGAACTTTCACCGAAGTCTGGCAAGCAGGCGTGGTGCTCGCCGGAGTTTCCGCCGGCTCGTTGTGCTGGCACGTCGGCGGCACGACTGACTCCTTCGGGCCCGAACTGCGCCCCGTGATCAACGGCCTCGGCCTCCTGCCCTACGCCAACGGAGTCCACTACGACTCTGAGCCCCAGCGCCGCCCACTGTTCCAGCAGCTCATCGCCGATGGCGTGCTGCCCGACGGGTACGCCTCTGACGACGGGGTCGGCCTCCTCTACCGAGGAACCAACTTCATCGAGGCAGTGACGGAGATCAGGGGCCAAGGCGCCTACCTGGTTCGCCGAGAGGGCGACCAGGCGACAGAGGAACGCATCGAGCCCAGGAGCCTGCCGGGGGCAGTCTGACGCACGAAGAAAGCGGTCTCACGAGCGCTCACGGCGACGGTCACAGCTAGCCTGCCTTCTGTGCCGAGAGAGCCATCCGAGCTCAGGCTCCCAACTCGTGAGATTGTTCCCCCTAAGGGGCTTTGGAGATTTGTCATCACTCGAGTCCTGGCCGTGGCCGCGCTCGGCTTCATAATGGCCATCGGACTGAACCACTCCTCAAAGGTCATCATCGCAGCGACAATCTTCCTCGGCGTCGTGTCTCTGATAGCCGCGATACAAGTGCCGCTCCTAAAGGCGAGGTGGCGCCGACTCGAGGAGAGCAGGCTCAGGAGCCTTCCGGCTGACGTCATCTACGCGGGACCGGCGAGGGTCGAGAACCTACCGGGTGCAGGCAAGAGGCGGCAGGTGGCAGGCGAACTCGTGCTGGACAGGCAGGGACTCTCCTTCACGCCCCGGCGCGCGACAGAAGTTCCTGTTCTCAGCGTCACTTGGGCCGAGATGACCCATATCCGGCTCTTGCCGATCTCTGCCGCCCCGGTCGCCGGCTCGCTCGAGCTGACGCTGTGCGGCGGGTCGACTCAGAGCTTCGTGGTGCAGCGCTGCGAGTCTCTGGCCGAGAAGCTGCAGAGCCTGCCTGAACGGCTATGAGCCGTTAGCGCCCCCTTTTTTCTCCTTCTTGAGCCAGCCCCGGGAGACCGGATACGACTTAGGCCGGCCCTTCGGCAGGGCTCCCCTTCGAAGCCTCTCGACGCCCCTCCGCGCTCCTCAGCCGCTACAGATCAGCCTTCGGCTGGGGATGGAGGGCACGCCAGACACGCTCGGGCGTGAACGGGATCGAGTCGATGGTCACACCGGTCGCGTCGAGAACGGCATTGCGCACCGCAGGCGCGACGGCATCGATGACGATCTCGGCGATGGACTTTGCCCCGAAGGGGCCGGAAGCCTCCATCGTTTGCACGAGGAAGACCTCCATGGTCGGCGTGTCGTCGGACCGGAAGATCCAGTACGGCCCAAAGCGCGCATTCAGCGGGCGTCCGAGATCATCGAGGAGCGTCTCTTCTGTGAGCGCGTAGCCGAGAGCCTGCAACATGCCGCCCTCCACCTGGCCGCTAGCTGTCACAGGGTTGATCGCCACACCGCAATCCACGGCCATCACGAGCTTGTTGACGGTTATCTGGCCGGTGTCGATGTCAACCTCGATCTCGGCAAGCTGGGCCGCGAACGGGGCCGGTGACTCGGTCGACCAGTGGGACGCCGTCCCCATGATCTGCTCCTGGTCCTCGGTGTGCAGCGCATTCAGGGCGATGTCTCCGATCGATATGGACTGCCCGTCGGCCGCCCAGGCACGGTGGTCGCGAAGCTCGATCTCGCCGGCGTCGGCCTTCAGCAGCCGGGCCGCTCGCTCCACTATCCGCACCCGCGCGGCTTCGGCGGCCTTCTTCACCGCCATACCTGAGATGTACGTGGTGCTCGAGGCGTACGCGCCGACGTCGAACGGCGTGAAGTCGGTGTCGCCCGAGTACACCAATATGTCGTCAGTCGCGACCCCGAGCACGTCCGCCGCGATCTGGGCGAACACCGTGTCTGCGCCGGTCCCGAGGTCGGCGGCACCGACGAGAAGATTGAACGACCCGTCGTCGTTGATCTTGATCGAGCACGCCCCCATGTCCACAAACGGGATGCCTGAACCTTGCATGCAAAGTGCGAGCCCGATCCCGCGGCGAATGTGCGGCCGGTCGGGTGGCTGCTTCCACAAGGGGTCCTCCCGGCGGTGCCAGCCGATCGCGCGGAGGCCCTGCGCCACGCACTCCTCGAGACCGCAGGTCGTAACATGCGGCAGGTCTTCCGGTGCGATCTCCTCCACCACGCCGCCCCGTTCGCCGAGGCGCGGCAATATGTCGAGCGCGTCGCCGGACTGCACCCAGTTCATGCGCCGGAACGCGACGGGATCGAGGTGCAGGGCCCGGGCGATGTCCTCCATCTGCGACTCGAGCCCGAAGAATGCCTGCGGTGCCCCATAGCCGCGGAAGGCGCCAGCCACAGGGCGGTTCGTATAGGCGACGTCGCAACTGAACCGCTTTGCCGGGCAGTTGTAGAGCGAGAGGCCCCGCGCGCCCGTGAGCGAATTCACGGTGAAACCGTGTGTGCCGTACGCGCCCGTGCTCGCCACCACGCGCAGGTCCTGTGCCACGAGATGGCCATCGTCTGTGACCCCAGTCCGGTATGTGAGCGTCTGCGAGTGGCGGGTCCTGGTCGAGATGAACTCCTCCTCCCGGTTGAGCACGAGCCGGACAGGCCGGCGGGTAGCGAGCACAAGGTGGCCGACGATGTCCTCGATGACCATTTCCTGCTTCGAGCCGAAACCGCCGCCCATGCGGGGCTTGATGATGCGAATGGCCTTGACCGGGAGCCCGAGCAGTGGCGCGAGCATGCGGCGGATGTGGAAGGGCACTTGCGTGGACGACCGCAGCACCAGCCGCTCATCCTCGTCGAGCCAGCCGATTGTGGCGTGCGGCTCGATCGGGGTGTGCTGCATCTGCTGGACATCGAAGGTCGTCTCGAAGACGTGGTCGGCCCGGGCGAAGGCGGCGTCCATCTCCGCATCGCCGACAGTCTGGCCCTCGATGTGGTGGCTGATGTTGTGCGCCGCGTCGAAGATCCCCACGGTGTCAGATTCGTCGTGGATGACAGGCGCGCCCTCGGCAAGTGCCGTCTTGGCATCCAATACCGCAGGCAGAACCTCGTAGGTGACATCGATCAGGCGGCACGCCTCCTCGGCGATCTCGGGCGACTCGGCGGCGACAGCTGCGACCCGATCGCCGACGTAGCGCACCTTGTCGTCGAAGCTCACCTCGTCGTGAGGACGCGGGTTGGGCCAGCTCTGACCGCCCGAGGCGTACTTCACCCGCGGCGTGTTGCCGTGGTGCACCACAGCGTGCACTCCTGGCAACGCCGTTGCTTTCGAGTCGTCGATCGCGACGATGCGCGCGTGTGCATGCGGGCTCCGCAGGACCTTCGCGTACAGCATCCCGCGAAGCTCGATGTCGTCGGCGAAGGCTGCGTTGCCCTTGACGAGACGCAGAGCTTCCACCTTGTGCTCCGGTTTGCCGACCACAGAGGTCTCCGGAACGTCCGGGGAGGTCACAAGCCGCGGCACAGCAGGCGACACGTCGAGCACGAGCGCAGGCAGCGTCTCAGCCAGCTCGAGATCCCCCGACAGGGACTCGACGACGAGAGGCTCCATCGGGTTGGGCTTCTCGCCGCGGAGCACCGCCGCAGCGCGGCGGACTGCTTCGATCACCTTGGAGTAGCCGGTCTCGCGGTCAAGGATCCCCGACAGCGCGTCGCGGATCTGCTCATCGGTGGGATCGGGTCCACGCTCGAGGAGGGCCTTGGTCGCCAGCACCATGGCCCCGGCCGAGTACCCGGACTGGAGCGCCCCCGTCTCGACGAACGCCTCCTGGATCGGGTCCATCTCTCCTGTCGCCACGTTCAGCGACTCGACCGTAGTGACCGCGTGCCCGTCTGCCTGGGCGGCAAGAAGCACGTCGGCTGAGATCAGCCGGCCGTCGAGCAGGACCGCTGCTGCACCGGTCTCGCCCGTCTCCGAGCCGTAGCGGACGCTGAAGCACCCCTCCCGGCGGAGCACGTCAAGTAGCGAGTCGCCCGCGTCGCAGGTGAGGCTATGAGCGACGCCGTTCAGTGTGATAGCCAACTCCATCAGGACACCCCCTCGATCGCACGAGAAACGAGCACGCCGGCCAGCGCGCGGCGGTATTCGCCAGACCCGCGGAAGTCGCCAGGCGGATCGAGCTCGTCGGTCTCCTCCGCGAGGACCGGAGTCGACGCCACTCCGGCCAGGGCGAGCCGGCGGCGCCCGTCGGCCCCCACACGAGCCGCCGCCACCACGATGGGCTTGTCAGCCGACGTGCGCGCCGTGCGCGCGACCGACGCGCTGCCCCCGGTGTCGATGGCGACAGCCGTCACAATCTCGTGCGACGCGAGCGGGAGATGCGCGAGCAGAACTTCCAGCCCCATCTTCTCGGTCCCCTCGGGGCGGGCGACGAAGACCTCTGCATCATGGACGAGCAACGCCACGAGGAGCTCGCTCTCGCGGTCCGCGCTCACGATCGTCCCGCCGAGCGTGGACTGCGCCCTCAGCGTGCTCGGCAGCTCCCGGCGCGCCGCCTCGCGAACGATCGCCGGGACGTCTTCACAGTCGACGAGCTGCTGCAGCGTCGTCGTCGCGCCGATACGCAGCGTCCCGGTGTCGAACCGTTCGATCCCGCCGAGTCCGGCGAGCTGTAAGTCCACCACCGACATGGGCTCGGAGGACAGCCGGCCGTTCAGCTTTGTCCCACCGCCAATGAGAACGGCTCCGGGCCCGTCGAGGAGAGCGAACGCCTCGCCGATGGACTCAGGCCGAAAATAGGCAGAAATCCGCTTCATCATGTCAGCATAGGCTTGAGGATCGGCCAGCGGTAGGGCCAAAGGCCTGTCCTCGACCAGGCGCTTCGGCCTGGCGGCGCAGGTCATTGCAGGTTCGAACCCCAACGCGAATCGCGAGGCAAGCGCCGTGGCCCCGTCACTCAGTGACGGCGGCGCGCGATGGGAATACCTCACACTTGTCAAGCTGCCACGACCGCTCGACACCGGCCCCGCCCCGGAACGCGAGGGGTCCTCATAGACGTTCAAGTCGACCGCGACACGCCGCTGATCGCCAGCGCCTGCTCGCGATCAGCCTTGGCTGGCATGGGCCTCCTAACGAGGGCAGGGCTACGTCTTGGGTATCAGGCCATGTCTGTTGATCTCCAAGACGTCCAGGGCCCTGACACCGATCAAACTGCTCCCTCTGCCGGCCTCGGATTTGACGCCGCGGGGCTATGACAAAGCTGCCGACGGCGTTCTCTCGTCGAGGCCCCACGGGGCACCACTGTCGTTCAACAGTTCGAGGAACGGCTCGGACGGAAGCGCCTCCGGGCCCAGTAGCCCGACACCCGACCAGGCTCCGGAGGCGAGAAGCTCGAGCGCCACTACCGGGTTGATGGCAGTCTGCCAGACAACAGCCTGCGAGTCGTCCACCGACATGGACCAGTCGTTGTCGACTGCGTGGTACAGGTAGACCTCCCGCGGGGAACCGTTCTTGCCAATGCCCGTCACCCAGGTTCCGGCACACGTGACGCCGTGCATGAGGTGGCCGATCAGGGCCGGGTCCGGAAGGCACGCAGCGACTACGTCCCGAGGCGAGACCTTCTCCCCGCCCACCGAGACCTTCGTCGTCGAGTCGAGCCCGAGCATGTGGAGCGTCTTGAGCACGCCGATGAAATCATCCCCGAGGCCGTACTTGAACGTGACCCGCTTCGCGTCGAGCCAGCGCGGCATGAGGAGAACCTCTTCATGCTCCACGTTCACGCACTCGACCGGGCCGATGCCGGCAGGGAAGACGAAAGTCTCCGGCTCGCTGAACGGCTCGGTAGTGAACCAGCCACGCCCTTTCTCCCAGATGACAGGAGGATTCAGGCATTCCTCGATAGTCGTCCAGATGGAGAAGCTCGGGCAGAAGTCGTAGCCATCGATGACGAGGTCGGCACCGTCCCTGACGCCGAGCTCGTCGACGGAACTGAAGAGGTTGTCCACCGCGTGGCGGGCGAACACGTCAGACAGTCCCGGCTCGACCCCCATGCCCGCGAGGGCCAGCAACCCGCGCTCCTCCCACTTCGGGGCGAGCTCGAACTGCTCGTCTCCGAGCTTCACCCCTGTCTTGGAGTAGGGCTCTTCGGCATGTGGGCGGGAGAGCGACATGGCCATGTCCATGTAGTTGACGCCCGCTACGAGAGCGGCGCGGTAGATCGGCATGACAAAACGGGGGTCGACCGCGTTGAGGACCACATCGCAGTTCTCCGCCCGAATCAGCTCGGTGATCATCAGGTCGTCGGAGGCATCGATCTTGAAGCCAGAGAAACGGTCCGAGACAGACGCTGCTTTCTCCGCACGCTCTTTGTCGTAGTCGGCCATCACGACCTTCTCGAAGTTGCCCCGGCGCGCCGCTATATGGGCAAAGGCGCTCCCGACTCCACCGGCTCCTACGACGAGAACTCGCATGAGAAGGTCCTTTCTCGGCAATCCGATTGAAGATCAGCTAGGGCTAGCACGATGAAATGCAGCTTCGGACGTGCGCCTACTTAGTCTAGAGGAAGCTCGACATTTCTCCATAGGCCGAAAGTCCCTATTCAGGCTCGGTTGACGGTGAGAGAATTGCCAAAGAGCTCGATCGCGACCAGGAAGGGCCGCACTGGATCAAGAACGTCATGTCGGTGGTCGAGGACCAACGGCGGAGGGCGAGGAGAGCGGTAGATCGGCACGGCCGAGCAAACGAGAGCCAGATGTGCACAACGGAGTGCACAGGGAGGCAACTGAAGTGAGCAACAACGTCAAGACAATCCTGAACGATCTCGAGACACGGAACTCGGGCGAGCCGGAGTTCCTGCAGGCGGCGCGTGAGGTGCTGACCTCCCTCGAGCCCGTCGTCGAGCGTTACCCCAAGTACCAGGAGATGAAGGTCCTCGAGCGGCTCGTCGAGCCCGAGAGAGTGATCATGTTCCGGGTCAGCTGGGTTGACGACAGCGGCGAGATCCAGGTCAATCGCGGCTATCGAGTCCAGATGAACAGCGCCATCGGGCCGTACAAGGGCGGGCTCAGGTTCCACCCCTCGGTCTATCTGGGACTGCTCAAGTTCCTCGCCTTAGAGCAGGTCATCAAGAACTCACTCACTACCTTGCCCATGGGCGGTGCCAAGGGCGGTGCCGACTTCGACCCGAAGGGCAAGAGCGACGGAGAGGTGCGTCGTTTCTGCCAGGCCTTCATGACAGAGCTCTACCGTCATATCGGCCAGTTCACAGACGTGCCGGCGGGCGACATCGGAGTCGGGGCCCGGGAGATCGGCTACCTGTTCGGGCACTACAAGCGGATCGCCAACCAGTTCACCGGTGTGCTCACCGGCAAGGGCCTCAACTGGGGCGGCTCGGAGATCCGGCCGGAAGCCACCGGTTACGGCTCGGTCTACTTCGCCCAGGAAATGCTCGCCACGCGCGCGGAGAACCTCGAAGGCAAGACGTGTCTCGTCTCCGGTAGTGGCAACGTCGCTCAGTACACCGTCGAGAAGCTGATCGAACTGGGCGCCAGGCCGCTCACGCTCTCAGACTCGGACGGGTTCGTCCATGACCCCGATGGGATCAACGCCGAGAAGCTCGCCTACGTGATGGAGCTGAAGAACCTGCGGCGCGGTCGGATCCGCGAGTACGCCGACCGCTTCCACGGTGCGACCTTCACACCGGCAAAGGACGAAGGGTCCAACCCGCTCTGGGCCATCCCGGCAGACTGCGCCTTCCCGAGCGCGACCCAGAACGAGATCAGCGGTGTGGACGCGCGGAACCTCGTGGCCAACGGAGTCAAGCTGGTCGCCGAGGGCGCGAACATGCCGACCACCCCCGAAGGCGTCGACCGCTTCCTCGAGGCCAAGGTCCTCTATGGCCCGGGCAAGGCTGCCAACGCAGGCGGCGTGGCGGTTTCCGGCCTCGAGATGACCCAGGACATCGAGCACCTCTCTTGGACTCGAGAGCAGGTGGACGCCAAGTTGCGGCAGATCATGCGCGCGATCCACACCAACGTGCGCGCGGCAGCCGAGGAGTACGGCAGGCCGGGCGACTACGTCTTGGGAGCCAATATCGCAGGCTTCGTAAAGGTGGCTGACGCCATGGTGGACGAAAGCACCGTGTGATGTCCACGGGTGCCGTTTCGACGCCTTCCACGGAGAGCCTCGACAAAGGTTTGAAGTCGGGCGCGCTCGGGCTCATCTCGAGCGTCGTCATCGGCACCGCTTCCACGGCCCCCGCCTACAGCTTGGCAGCGACGATCGGCCTCGTCACCGCAACGGTCGGCTTTCACGCGCCGCTCGTCGCGATTGGTGCTTTTGTGCCGATGCTGCTGATCTCGATCGGCTACAGCGAGCTCAACAAGGCGGACCCGGACTGCGGGACGACCTTCACCTGGGCGACGCGAGCCTTCGGCCCGAAGACGGGTTGGGCGGGCGGCTGGGGGATCATCGCCTCCGACGTCCTCGTCATGGCGAGCCTCGCCGAGGTCGCCGGTCAGTACGGCTTCCTGCTGTTCAACGCGAAAGGCATCGGGGACAACGCGACCAGCCCTTGGGTGCTCCTCGTGGGCGTGCTCTTCATCGTCGTCCTGGCCTACATCTGTTACAGGGGCATCGAGGTATCGGCGTGGGTCCAGCGCGTCCTGTTGGCCATCGAACTCGTCATGCTGGCGGTCTATGCGGTCGTGGCACTCGTCAGAGTGGCCGTCGGCCACGCACCACCAGGACACATGGTGCCCAGCCTGTCGTGGTTCAACCCGACGACGGTCTCTCCTACGGCGCTCGTCGACGGTCTCGTCCTGATGTTGTTCATCTACTGGGGCTGGGACACGTCGCTCTCGGTGAACGAGGAAACCAACGACAAGGATCGGCTCCCGGGGTTGGCAGGGATCATCGCCACGGTGCTGCTGCTGGCAACCTACGCACTCGTCACGATCGCCGCGCAAGCCTTCGCCGGTGTCGGCACAACGGGAATAGGCCTGGCGAACCCGGCGCACCTCACCGACGTGTTGTCGGTTCAGGGCACCGCCGTGTTCGGATCGGCCTGGATCGGCTCGGTCTTCTCGCACCTCTTGCTTCTCATGGTGCTCTCGTCGGCCGCCGCCTCCACGCAGACGACGATCCTTCCCACTGCCCGTACGGTGCTCTCGATGAGCGTGTACAAGGCGGTACCAGACGCGTTCGGGACCATGCACAAGAAGTACCTGACCCCGTCGGTCGCGACCGTGGCGATGGGCGCGATCTCGATCGTGATGTACGCGCTCATGAACTTCCTCTCGGGCGGGAACGTGATCGCAGACTCCGTCACGGCCATCGGAGTGTGGATCGCCTTCTACTACGGCCTGACCGGTTGGACGTGCCTGTGGTACTACCGCAAGACGCTGACGCGAAGCACTCGTGACCTCATGATGAAGGGGGTCCTGCCTGGCCTTGGCGGACTTATTCTGTTCGCTGCAGGGGCTTGGAGCTTGAAGGCAGACTGGTTCTTCTCCAGCAATCAGAGCTACACGTCGTGGCAGTTGCCGTTCGCTCCGCACTGGGACATCGGCGGAGTGTTCATGGTCTTCCTAGTCAGCGCGTTGGTCGGTCTCATTTGTGCGGTGGCGTGGCGCTTCGCAGGGCCGTCGTTCTTCCGGGGCGAGACGCTCAACCGCTCGACACCAACGCTCGTGCCCGAGGACGCCGCCTTGCCGCTAGTGCCGGCAAGCACGGAAGTTCGGGGAGAACAGGGAGGAGGCGGATTCGGCGCCGGTTTGGTCTGAGCACCGGCGCGGCGGCGCCCTGTTTCGAGCTTTACGGTCGCACAGCCGAGCGTGATGCCCCTCGGCATCGGTGCTGGCTAGAGTCGTCGGGTCGTGCCTCGGAACGGCCTTCAGACAACGAGACAGAGGTGAACCTTGCGGCGTATCTCCCTTGCGATGTTCGGCGGCACTGTCGCCATCGTCCTGTTCCTTCCAACAAGTGGAGCTGCGGCGGCTCGCTGTCCAGTGCCGTCGGTCTCGAGCCCGGCTGCAGTCGCCTCGAGCCAAGCTCCGGCCGTCAAGACCATCCCCAGGGTGCTCCCGTGCCTCGGCCTCCCGCAGGTGAGACCGGCGAACTACCTCATGAGCTGTGCAGACGCAAATGCATCTTGGCGGAAGGTCAAGTGGGTGAACTGGGGTGCTCAGAGATCGGAAGAGCGTCGTGTAGGGAAAGAGTGTAGATCTCGGTGGT
>OBLW0100001671.1_pt1 | contig 18515 bp, 20 predicted proteins | sample 1520161 | NCBI WGS metagenome assembly OBLW01 (sample SAMEA3539309, study PRJEB22396) | soil metagenome | biome: tundra; feature: field; material: soil | place: USA | collected 2010-05 | depth 0.15 m | reverse complement strand
ACGCAGCGGTCTAATCCCGTAGCGTCATGTATACTTACTTATGATCTGATTGATAAACGTTAGCTCTGTCGGCAATATACACATTGCCAACAGCATCCACCACGACGCCCTCGGGATTGTTCAACTGGGCGCTGTGGCCTATTGGGTGCGCCGGGCGGAGTCCCGATTCAGCGCAGCCTCAAACTTATCCGCAACCGCGGGAGTCTTGATGTCGCCCGTCAGAATTTCACGATTGGTTGTGTCGCGGCCGTAGAGTTCCCTGTTGGCTTCTCCATCCGGTCGAACCGCCGCGCGGACCAGCGCGATGCCTACAAACAGCCCTTGCGAACGGGAGTACGACAGGATTTCCGCGTTCATCATCGCCTCCGTCCGAGCGCTCGCGTCGCGGCCGACCGGGCCCGCCGCCGCGGAGGCGTCTCCGCCGATTGTAAACCTATCGGTCAAGAGGTGCCCCATTCCGCCATCGTTCATCACGAGCAATACAACATCGGTCTCCGAGGCGCCAATCTGAAACCCGACGCTTCCACCTTCAGACCGCATCGCGGCCGGGGCGCTCCAGCCCGAGCCACTAGACCGGCGGCATACCTCAAACCCGCGGCCATCGTCCGCGCCGAAAATGAATCCGGCTTTTTTCATACCCGGCACGATGACGACGCAACGCGCCTTGTCGAGCAGATCTTGGGGGATGCCTTTATCGAAAGCCCTCATCATATCGGTCAAGGCGTCGGCTGAAGCGTCGAGCCTATCGTCGACCTTGATTGCGCTGTCGGCCGCGTAAGCGGCGGTACTAATGGAACCGGCAATTGCAAATATCGTTGCGAGTGTCTTGCGCATTCAAAGTTCTCCGCTTCGGCTTCAATGACGAGCACGGCGGCTTCCATTGCGCTGGGGATCGCACGAGCGGAGCAATTCTTCGAAGCTGCGCGGCTTTGGGGCGTTCAATGAGCGCTTTTGTCTTGGCGCGCGCCTCCGTAGGGAAAGCGGCATGCAGAAACTGCCACAACACGTGCAGGTTCTGTTCCGAGGGTTCACTCGATGAATCGGCAACGGGGTTCGCAAAATGCTCAGACTTCCGGCTGGGATGTGTAATTCTGTTCGCCAGTGCGGGTTCTGTAACTCCCGCTCACCTGTATGGCACGGCCGGCAAAGGGAATAAGGAGGATAAGTGCTTGAGGCTGGGATTCCACTTCCACTCAGAACAGTTCTGTCTGCAGGGCGATTGCCAGTCTCTTTCAGCGGGTTTTCGGCGGGACGCGATCGGCCATCCGGCGCGGACCTCGAGTTGCATTGCTCGAAGTGAGTCACAAGCGAGGTTATCCTAATGAAGATAGTCGGTGTTCTGAGAATAGCAAGTCTGCTTTTGCTTCCCGGAGCCATTGCTCCAGTCTACGCACAGGGGCGCGAGCAGGAGAAGCAGCCCGAGCAGAAGGCGCAGCAGGCCAAACCGGCGCAACAGCAGCCACGCGCCCAGCAACAGGCTAAACCGGCGCAGCAGCAACCACGCACCCAGCAACAGGCTAAGCCAGCGCAGGGGCAGCAACGCGTCGGGCAACAGGCGAAACCGGCGCAGCAACAGCCACGCGCTCAGCAGCAGGCTAAGCCAGCGCAGGGGCAGCAACGCGCCGGGCAACAGGCGAAACCGGCGCAGCAACAACCACGCGCCCAGCAACAGGCTAGGCCAGCGCAGGGACAGCAACAGGCTAACCGAGCACAGCCGGTGGCGGGCCATGGTCGGATTCCCGACGACCGCTTCCGTGCCAGTTTTGGCCGTGGCCACACGTTTCGCGTTAACCGCGCCGATTTCGCCGGCGGATCGCGGCGCTTTCAATATGGCGGTTACTGGTTCGCGCTGATTAACCCTTGGCCTGTGGCATGGCTTTACACCGATAGCGTCTACGTTGACTACTTGAATGGGGGGTATTTTCTATGCGATCCCGTCCATCCCGGCGTGTATCTTTCCATCACGGTGGGGTGACCCGAGAGCCATCGATCAGGTTAGCCTTTGACAAGAACCGGCATCCGGAACGAGCGCTGGAGCGCCAAATCATGCTCTTGCTGTTGGTCGTCGCGAATCTCGCGGCCCTGCCAGTGCTGGCAAAGGCGCAATCGCCGCTCGATTCGGGAGATTCCTCCGGCGCTGTTGCAAGAACAACCCCGGCCCAACCAGGCCTACCATACGAGCGTCCGGCGCAGACAACAAAGCTCCGCAATTATTTCTTCGACGCGTTCGGCCCGAATCCCATCGTCGGCGCAGCGCTCACGGCTGGCATTAACCAAGTCGGTAATTCGCCCCCGGAGTGGAAGCGAGGCGCTGAGGGTTACGGCAAGCGATTCGGGTCCGACTTCGGAATCGCAGCAGTAACCACCACGACGCGCTATGTGCTGTCAGAAGCCTTCAAGGAAGACACTTTGTACTACCGCTGTGAGTGCACAGGCGTGTTTCCGCGCCTGAGACATGCCGTGATTTCGACCTTGACGGCGCGCCGCGGCCGAGACGGCCACCGCGTCTTCTCTTTCCCTGCGCTAGTTGGACCGTATGCGGGCGCGATGGCGGCCGTCTATGGCTGGTACCCCAGCCGCTACGGCGCCAAGGATGCGCTCCGCATGGGCAACTTCGCCCTGCTGGCATATATGGGCGGAAACATCTCCCTGGAGTTCCTCTATAGCGGACCCCACTCCTTGCTTTCTCGCGCGCATTTAAACAATCGGCACGGCGCGCCGAATCCGGGTTCAAATCCATGATCGAGCGGAAGTTCAGGACGCCGTTGTACGCTTCCGTGTCCGCCGGGTCCGCCACACCGACCACGATCCGAATGCGAACGCCCCGGCCGGCGGCTGCGATCAGGCAGTCGCGGATCCGCGGGATGTGGTACCCGGCCTAGCGGACCGCCAGGAGCGAGTTCTGAGCGCCGCAGATCCGGTCCAGCAGGACCTGTTCGGTGCGGCGCACCGGGAGAATCTCCGTTGCTTGTAGTTCCTTTGTGGCATCGCCGGGGCGCGTATTCCTGACGCTCCCAAATGCGAGCGAGGGAGCGCAGTTAGCGGTCAAAACCACACGGGCTCAAGTTCTGACGGTTATTGCAGCTTCGCATATTCCGCCTTGGCTTCCTTCAGGATGCCGGTGCCTTCTGGACGAAGCGTTGCTTGCGCTCCGGGTCGGCGACCTTCCCGGGAGGCAGCACCTTGAGGGCCACGAAGCGCTTCAGATGGCTGTCGCGGGCTTTGTAGACCACACCCATGCCGCCCGCCCCGAGTTCTTCGGTGACCAGCAGGAGGGCACTACGGGGACAGTCTTCAGGCGGGCGTTACACACTGGCCGACTACCATCTGCGGCGTCGTGATCGTCGGCCGCCCGGTTGCGCGGCTGAACCACGACGGATGCACGGCTTTGGTGACGCGCCTGGCGACCGATGGAACGAAGAACGCATGCTCGATTCTCTACGCGGCGTGTTGGCGCGCAGCGCGCGCTCTCGGCTACCCCGGCTGGGGACGTACATTCTGAAGTCCGAGCCGGGAACCTCGCTCCGAGCTGCCGGATGGCGCATCGTCGGCGAGACCACCGCCCGATCCTGAGATTGCCCGAGCCGGCCGCACGTGGACCGGGCGCCCCTGCAGGAGAAGTTCCGTTGGGAGGTGTCCGTTGCGTGAGACCGTTGTCCCCCGCTACATCATGGTCTACTCGTCGCGCGCTGCCCTGCGCGCGGTGTTCTGTGGGCCTCCGAAACGAGATAAACTGAAGACCCCCAAAAACACATCGACGCCAGGAGGATTAAAGAATGCTGAACCGCGAGTTCGCCAAGGCATTCGATAAGTTTGCGGCGGATGCGATCTCTGCCCCACCGACGAATGCTGACCGCTGGCTCGATTCGCCAGTCCCCCGTGTCGACGCGGGAAATCATGGATACGCCGAAAGTGCAGGAGTTCATCACCCGATCAGGCATGGCCTTAGCCTGGGCCCCCGGCGCCTCAGCCGAAGTCTTGGATGCTGCCGTAGGTACGATGCTGTTCATGCTCCAGGCCGGTATCGTGATCGGGTATGCGATGGAGCATCCGGAGGGAAAAGCAAGCTGAAACCGCTCTCTCCGGCCCCCCTCCTGAAAAGCGTGCGGCGGCGTGCGGAAACAGAGCCGCGCCGGGGGCGCCACGGACAGCGGGGATGCTGCGCTTGGCGCGTGAAACGTCGTTACCACGCTTCTGCGTCTATAATAGCGAGTGCATTCTGCGCTCGTATTGACGGGGTCTCCGTTGCGGAATTGCACATTACAGTGAGATTCCCCTCCCCTATTTTTCAAAAAATGGGACTTTTTGACCCCGTTTTCCCGTCTAACTACACAGAATACCTATTTTGTTGAATTGGCAGGCCAAAAATGCCGACAAAAACGCCAAAACGGGCCGCTGCTGCCATAATCAGCAATTTAGGAATTATTTCCGAAGAATACGCCTTTTAGGAATTTATTGCCAAGTGAACTTTAATCTGCGTAGCGGCCTCCGGGTCCGCGCGGCGTCCAGCGTGGCTGGGGCCGGTACCTAACCCAGCCGGGCCGCAAGCTCAAGCCTCCATGTGGCGCGGCTGAGCCAGGAGGAAACGGACCGGCTCTTCCGCGCCATCACGAGCGAGCGAGACCGCGCCATCTTCCGGCTTGCATACCATGCAGGGCTGCGGGCCTCCGAGGTTGGACTCCTCGAACTCCGCGATTACAACCCGCGCACCATCTACGCCAAGATTACGAATGCCAGAAGACCGAGAGTAGCTGAAGAACTGAAGGACACCTGGCGGTAGAAGTCAAAGGCTAGCCAAACATATTTGAAATTTTGATTCCAAGGCGCTGGACCGGGAAGCGGAGGGGCTGTTGAAACGCGGCCGGCCCGAAGACGTGGCGGCGGTGATCGCCAAGGGCCAACCCCTCCAGATTCGCTTGCTGGCTGCGCCGCGGCCCACGCTCGGGGCGATGGAGGCCGTGTCCGATCTGGACGATGTGTACGCGCGCATGCTGCTCTCGGGCCATCACGACGGATGGGCGCGCATGTTGTATCAGAAGAACTTCGGCGTGGTGCAACTGAGTGGTCCCAGATCGAGCGTACTTTTAAGGCTCCGCAGGTCGGTTTCGATGTTCCAGCGCTGGCCATACAGTCCCAACACCTGCTCCTGGTCTGCGGACAGGGAAGTGACCAAGCACAGCAGGAATGGAGCGGAGCCGTCGTTGGGCTGCACTTGGCGTGCGATTAAGCGCGTTGCCGCATAGGCGACTGAAAACACGCCGAAGTTGGCATCCCCTACCAGCACTGAGCCCTCCGGCAATCGGCCCATAACCACCTCCACGAGTTCCTGTTCGCTCACTGCTTGAGCGCCATACATGGGCCCCTATTCTGGCCGCGTGGCCAAACCGGTCTGCAGATCGTGGGCCACAAGCATGCGCAGCACCGGCCAATGCCCCTCGGCGTGCCGGTTCGACCCTGGTGGGTAGGATTTGCATAACGTGGGGCTGTGGGCCATCCGCACGGAAGTGCCATCGACGAAGAAGGCGCGCGCCCCCAGAGTGGGCGTGGGCAGGGTTCCGGTCAGATGAGCGGTTAACTGTTCGAAGATGCGGTCGCAGCTTTGTTCCACCACAGCGAGCGGCAATCGCTGCCGCGCTCTATTGTAGGCCCCGGTGTGACTGGACAGCGATTTCCGGCCTTCGCGTGAGTCTCGCACGCGTTGGCAGGGCCGCGGCCAAAAACTGGACGGCAGACCGCGCAACAACTCCAAAACGGCGGTTTCCAGAGAGGCCATGCGCTGCAGTCGCTGGGCGATCAGCAGCCACATCACTACCAGGAAAGTGTAAACGCGATTGTTCTGACGTTGGCCGGGCTGTTTTTCAAAAGCCTGCAAGAGGGCAGCGGGTATCAGCCGCCGATACAAGGAAAGCGCATCGGGATTCCATGTCGGAGGGGAAACGGGAGCGAGATCGCTTGACATTATCCTACTGTATTATTACCGTAGGATAAGATCCGAAACAAGGAGAATCCATGCCCGGCACTCGAAAATCCACCGCGCAGCGCTTCCTGGAGCTGAAACGGGATCTGCAGAAGTTGGAGTTTTTCTGCAAGGGAACCGTCCTGGCGCGCAGAATGAAATGCGGCCAGTCAGCCTGCCCCTGCCATGCAGACCCGGCAAAACGGCATGGCCCCTACTGGGAGTGGACCTACAAAGTCCAAGCCAAAACCGTCAATGTGCGCCTCAGTCCGGCCGCCGGCCCCTTCTACCAGGCGGCCTCTCAGCAATATCGCCGATTGAAATCCTTGCTCAACCGGCTGGAGAAACTATCGCGCACGGCCTTAACACACGCGGCCAAACAAGCCGAATCCTCGGCAACAGCCACACCCAAGAATCGGTCGCCTGCACGCAGGATCTGATCACCCTGCGGCCAAAACGGCCCTTCTTGCCACCGGCGATCCCAAAAAGTATGTGGCATTAGGATGGCATGGCGCTGTGCGACCGGCGATTGAAACGGTGATGCGGCCTGGCGCCGCGCGGGATTATGCCCGCAGGAATGCGGGTATCGCCGCCTGGAAAGGCTGCGCCACGAGGTTGCGCGAAAGTGGCTGGGCAAGCTAAAGCATGCCCCACCTTAGTCGGGGGGCTCTTCGGTGTGGGTGGTGCCGTTGGAGACTTCGCGGAAGACGTCGTCCTTCACTTCGCCGGAGCGGTCCGAGTGCATTTCGGCGATCATCCTGCGGAGGGCCACGCCGATTACGTCGCGGTGGTGCAGTTTCGCGCCCGCCCCCGAGGCCGCTAGCTCGAGCCAGATTCGGTGGGCCAGCTCGACATCCTCCGGCCAAAGACGGGGCGGGTGCGGGCCCAGGTTGAAGAAGACCGTGTCTTTCGGGTTGTCGGGAACGATTTCGAGCGAGAGCGCCGGGCGTGGCTCGGGAAGCTTCTCCCAATAGCGGCCGACTTCGGCGCCCTGTTCGGAGGGCGTGAGCTTGGGCGAGAGACCCATCACGATGCGGGACGACTGCAGCCGCGCCGCCGTCTGCACGGCCGCCTCATAGGGGTCCGAGCCAGGGACCACGATCAGCGTCAGGTGCTTGCCGGCCTTCTCCGCCAGCGTTACCACGCGCGTGAATACGGAGGTCTCCGCGTCGGAAAAGATCTGGCTGGCTTCGAGAGGGTGCTCGCCGGACGCGGCCTGGGTCACCCCGCGCACGGAGAGCGCCACGATGTCCATTTTGCGCGTGTCGGTCTTTTCCAGAATGCGCGCCAGGTGCTGTAAGCGGTTGGGATTGCGGACCGCCACGAGCACGTTTCCCGGCCGCACCTGGACCGAAACGGCGGACACATCCTCGCGAGTGTCCAGTTGGAACTTCTCCATTTCGTGGGACGTTCCGGCCTTGCGCTTGCGGTTGTAGACCTCGGAGAACTCGAAGACCAGGAAGAAGACGATGGTGAAGCTGACGCCAGAAATAGTAGCCACCTTCTTGGTAAGCACGTTAATGATGGCCAGCGAAAACAGCGCCAGGGTGATCATCGCCAGGCCCACCGGGACCTCGACGCCGCGGATGCGGAAATTCAGCGGCACTTTCCATTCGCGGCCTCCGGGCTGCTTGTAGCGCAGCACCAGGACCGACAGCGCCTTCATGGCGAAGCTCCAGACCACGCCGAACGCGTAGGCTTCGCCAAGCATGTAAACGTCGCCGCGGCTGACGATAATGGTGATCAGTTGCAGCGCCACGATCAGGTTGATGAGGCGCGAGGTGGTGCCGAACTTATGGTGCGGGCGGCGGAACCAATCGGGCAGCACGCCGTCCTCCGCCACGCGGTTGAGCACGCCGTTGGATCCGATGATCGCCGTGTTCACGGCCCCCGAAAGAATCAGGGCGCCCACCAGCACCACGAAGCCATGAAACAGCAGCCGGGCCAATAACGGGCCGGCCAAGTACATGGAAAGTCCGCCGATCAGGTTGTCCAGGAAGTTCTTGCGGGCGGCGTCCGGGATGATCATCACCGCGAAGAACGAAACCAGCGACGTGAACAGCATGCTGTAGATGAAGATCACGAAGCCGGCCCGCTCCAGGTTCTTGAGCTTGGGGTGGGCGATCTCTCGATTCACCTGCGCCAGGCTCTCTTCACCGCTCATGGCCAGCAGCGAGTGGCCCAGGCCGATCATGATGGCGATGGCCGTGATGGAGGGGGCCACCGTGCCCTTCAGCCATCCCAGGGCCTCGGGACTGAACTTCAGGTTGGCCGGAACCGGCAGCGGCACGGGGTTGTAGCCGTGCTTCAGAATGGTGAAGATGCACCACGCAATCAGCGTCACCACCATCACCGTGGTGATCTGCATGATGCGCAAGGCCTTCTCGCTCGATTCGTGAATCCCAATGACGTTCTTACGCCAGAAGTAGAGGGTCACGACCACCGCGAAGGCGGCCGCGAAATACGGCGCGTTGACGCGCATTCCGGGGATGTTGAGCCGCTCGCCGGTCTCGTTGATGAGGCCGGCGGTATAAAGGCCTGCGCTGACGGCGCTGATGGGCCCGGTGAGCACGTAGTCGAACATCAGCGCGGACACGGAAAACTTGGCCAGCGTGCCGCCCATGGCCTCATGCACGACCTTGTACACGCCGCCGCGCACGAACATGGAACAGCTTTCGATGTAGATGGCGCGCACCGCGTAGGAGAACAGCATGATCGACAGGATGAACCACGGCGCGGACTTGCCTACGGCCGATTCGGCGATGCCGCCCACATAGTAGGCGGAAGAAGCGAGGTCGCTCAGGACGATGGCCGCCGCGTGCCAGAAGGAGATGAAGGAGAGCATGACCGTCCCGGCTACCACCACCTTGACGGCGGCGGGGCGGTTCTCAGTGGTCACGTGGCTTGCTCCTCGATCACCATGCGGCGGCTTTCGGATGGGCCTGCGAGGCTAGCTCTCGGGCGGCGGCGTTCGGCAACCGCCATAGTAGCATCTCGGCGAGGCGCAGTGGCATGGGCCGCGCATTTCAGGTAGACTCAGAAGTTGGCGCCGGAAGAAAGCCGCCACACTCGCCGGGTTTTTCCGTCCGGGCAGAGGGCGCGTAGCTCAGTTGGTTAGAGCGCCTGCTTCACACCTATCCGCTCGGGTTTCAATTTCTCCAAACTCTCCTATCAGACCTATTTTAAAACATTTACTAGAATCAGCGTGCTTTCGAAGAGCGCCTACCTTACAATTGAAGTATGGCAACGAAAATAGCAGAAAAGCGTGGTCATTGGGGTCACCTGTTCCAGCGATTTGAAGACACCAAAGATGCACAGGAAGGCGTATCCGAAAAGACAATCGAAATCTACGAGAACACCTGGAAATTTTTCTCATCGGCATTCGATGAAGACCACGATCCATTCCAAGCGCCGCCCACATCGCAGAAGGACAAAGAGAAGCGGATCTTTGACCGGCTCCAGGCCGTTATAGTGGCCCGCAAACGCTCTACGAAGCCCGCCAGCGCAACGACGATCAACATCTACAGCAGAGTGATGAACACCTACCTGCGATGGCTTAAAGAAGAGGAAAACGAGCTTCAATACCTGTGGCAGTTGAAGAAGCAGATTGTGGACCGGGGCGACACCAGAGAAATTTTCAAAGAAGACGAAATCACAAAGATCCGGCTCTACAAGCCCACCAGCTTCAATCAAAAGCGTGCTCACACCATCGGCATGATGATGCTCGACAACGGCATGAGAATTGATGAAGCACTTTCCATCCGCACTGAACATGTAAAATTTCGTGAAGATCTGATCTGGATTGAACATGGTAAAGGCCGGAAGGCACGCCATGTCGAAATCTCACCTGTGCTCAAGCCGATTTTGCATCGCTACATGGATAAGGTGATGCCGCCAACAGCGAAGTTTATCTTCGGGACCAAGACAGGTACTCAATTATCTCAACGCAATGCTCTGCGTGACATTGGAGTTGTGCTGCGAAAGGCTAAGGTGCGTGGGCTGAGTTGGCATTCCTTCCGGCATACTTACGCTACTGGTTTTCTGTTGCGTGGCGGCCGGATCGAGAAATTACAGAAACTTCTTGGTCACTCACGCATTGAAACAACTCAGATTTACCTTCACATGGTAGAAAACTATTTCACGCAAAATGCCGGTGACTTTAGCTCTTTAAGGCCCCTGTAACTTGGTTGCCAGTACCTTTTGGTAAGTGCGACTGGACATCGTAGCCAGCTTTTAATCCCTTCGTGAACAAGTGGGGCCACTCTATAGACGGAAACTAAGGGATTCCTTGATCCGAAAAAGACTGTCTAAACTGTTCTCCTTGGCGCACAGCGGTTTCGGATCTGCGGCTCCCTCCCGAAGTGAACACAGAAATACGCATTGTTCGGGAAAAGCTGAAGGCCGCTCTTTGCCGTACATACAGCTATCCACTGAGGGTGGTGGAGCTATCCGGTTGGCGATTTCGCCAGTGGCATCGGGCGGCTGGCGGAAGCCAGGGACTCCCACTCCATCTCACGATGCCAATCCTGTTCCATTAGGATTTCCATAATCAGGGAATCCGCTTGGGACTCAAAAGAAGTGAGCAACGGACTGTGAATACTGGCGTCGGAAGCGCTGGCAACAGCCGCTTCCATTTCTGTCATCACCCGGTCTTCGATTTCTTCTTTGTCGCTTCGGCTGGTGTGCTGGAAAATTTGGCAGGTGCTTCGTAGGTTCTTCCTGATCTTCTCCACCTGCTTGGTGTTCCATCGTTCCCGTTGTGCTTTGGTCATGATTTTCCTGTTTGTTGTGTTTCTTCTTCTAAGCTCCGGTACTGATCGGCCAACTGCATCTCTGCTTCGGCCCTTTGCTGCGCCCTCTTATACAGTGCGGCAGCGGTCAGGGTGAACGCTTTGTGGAGCTTTTTGACCAACTCTGGTCCAAGTTCTTCGTATATTTTATCTAGGTGTTTCTTCTTTGCTTCAGTAAGTTCAGTGTGCTTTTTCATTTTGTTGTTGTCCTCCGGATTCGTTTTAGTTAGGGTGGGCTTCTTCCGAAATCGAAGCCAGTGTGTACTGCACGGCTGCACGAATGAATTTGCAACGGCTAAAGCCACAAAGCTGCGGGACCATGGCAATCGCATCATCAATTTCGGCCACGGTGTGTTTCGATAGCCGGAGTTGGAGAAAGTGATTCAAGTCTTTATGTTTTGCCATGTTTCTTCTCCGGTCTCTGAAACGCCTCGGCTTCCACAATGACCTGTCTTAGAAGAAGTTCATTTAGCGTGGCTTCCATTCTGGTCAGGCGGTCTCGTTCTTGTCTGGTTTTGATGGTCTTCGGATTTGCTTCAATACAGCGCGTCGAGAGCCGGCGGCGAGAGTTCCAGCCCGTAATAGCGCCACCAAACGCGCCCGGGCATGTTCTCATCGGCGGTCTCCAACAGCCGCCACCAGGCTTGATACATTCTGTTTTCACGGCCCATATCGGTCCCGAACGCCACGCGCCCGCGGTACTTAGTGAGGAACTTCACCGCGGCGCGGGGCACCCTGCCCACTTCATAGTCACGGGCCGAGATGTCCAGATACAGGTTGGGGAACTTGTCCAGTTCCTTGCTCAGCGTGGCCAGGTCGTTGCCCTGGTTCCCAAGGTGGCAAGCAATAAAGGTAGTCTTCGGATGGCGGGCCAACAGTTTGTCGCGAATGCCGATCAAGTCCTGGTAGGAGGGCACGTCTTTGCCGTACTGGTTGAAGCTCTGATAATCCGGCGTGCGCTCCTGGAACAGGTCCAACGGCGTCCAGGCGGACGGGTGATCGGCCATGTGAATGTTGGCTGGCATTTTCAGTTCGGCGGCCTTGTTCCAGAACGGGTCCAGGCGCGGATCGTCCGGATGCAGGCGCTTGTCACGCGGCGCGTTGGAGTCCCGGCCATAGCCCGATCCTTTGTCGGATAGTTCGCCTATGCCGCGGGCGCCCTTTCTGTAACAGCGCTCCAACTCCGCGGCGGCCCGCTGCGGATAATCCGGCTTGTCGATATCCGCGACGGTCACGCCGCACCAAAGCTGAAACCGGGTGGGATACGGCTTGAGGTACAGTTCCACCAACTGGTCGAACTGGTCGCCGGTAGCGCCGGTGAGGACCACGGTTTTCTCGATGCCAACCTCGTCCATGGTCTTGACCCACGCCGCCACGTCCGCGGGGGTCCTGGCGTTGATGTGGGCGTGCATGTCAATCGCGGGATACCTGGCCTTGGGCACGTTGGTTTCCGGCACGACGACCGACGACGTCCTGAAAGCGTAATCCTTGAGGAGAACGGAGTCCATGGGGCCGGGAACGACTGGCACCCCCGGTCCTCCCCACCCGCCATAGCGAGTCTCAACCCACTGGGGATCGGCCCGCCAGCCGGCCGCGGCGGGCGCGCTCTTGGCTTGCCCTTTCGCCGGCGCCGTCTGGCTCCTGCCGCCTGTGGCAATCAGCGCCGCAATGCCGATCAACGCCGCCACGGATATCGCAAAACGAGTCTTTCGCATAGATTGATCAGACTTTAGTGGGATTCGGACAACATTGTACGTCCTTTCCGGCGCCTGTTCAACGGGCTACGGGGCCGTGAGGCACAAGCGTGATTTCGCTACTCTGAATTGGCTCACTTCGATACTCTGATTTGGCCCCTGTGTGTAGCCAGTCCCGCGGCGCCACGGAAGCCTACTTCGCTCCGGCGAGTTTGTACACCTCGCTGCCGGCTAGCAGAAATGCTCCAGTCACATACTCATGCGTGCTGTCACGCTCGGCGGCGTTCGGTTGTGCATCGACCTGCTGTCCCCAGAGCACCATGCCTTCGGGGCTGACACTCTGCACCAGCCCATTCCATGCTTTCTTGACCGCCGGCAGATACTCCTTCCGGTCCAGCAAGCCGTGGTTGATTCCCCAGGCCAGCCCGTAGCAGAAGAAGCCGGCGCCGCTGGTTTCGGGATTCGGAAGCGCCTCCGGATCGTCCAGGCTCGCCCGCCAGAGGCCATCCGCCGGCTGTCTCTTGACGAGTTCGTTTGCCATCCTGCGATAGATCGCGACGTACTCCGCGCGCTTCGGATCGTTTTTCGGAAGATACTCGAGAATACGTGCGATCCCGGCGAATGCCCAGCCGTTGCCGCGCGCCCAGAAAATCTTCTTTCCGTTGGGGCTCAGCTTGCCCTTGAAGCGGTAATCGCGGTAATACAGGCCGGACTCCTTATCGAAAAGCTCCCCCGTCACGTCGTCGAAGAAGGCGTGCATGATGCGGATGTACTTCGGATTGCCCGTCGCCTTGCTGAGCATTGCGAGCGCCGCCGCGCCGTACAGCGAATCGACATACGGATAGGTCCTTTCCAGATACCAGCGCCTGGCGCCGCCAGGAGAGTTCGGCGCATTCGTGTCGAGCCACTGGATCGCCGGCGCAATCATGGAGCGGTCCCGCTGCTTCAAGTACAGTTCCGCCCAGGTCTCGACGCAGAACAGGCGGTTGCCGCCCCCAATCTCCGTTCCCACCTGCCATTCATGCTGCTTGCCCCAGGCCAGCGCCTGATCCAGGAATGCCCGGTCCTTGGTGGCTTTCCAGGACGCCATGACGCCCGTGTACCAAGTGCCGCGTTCCCAATTGCGGTCGCCCGGCTTCATTCGCGGATTGGCCTTCTGCCAATCGTTCACCCGGCGCATGATGGCCAGGGTTTCCTGGCGTCGCGGGATAGCGTCGGCTGCGGCACAGGCGATCGCCACACTGGCACACAGCAGGATTCTGGAAGTCATAATTCGGGAGTGTATCAATTGGCGGCGGCCAACGGCAGTCGGATTTTTGAAAGCCAAGATTCGAAAATTGCGAACCACCCGGCGCGCACCGCCGTGCTATGTTACTGCTAATCCACCATGACGGCACTCTGGAAGAACGACCAGGAATTTTTTGCGATCGCCCGGCGTGAGGCATTCACCGCCGTCGTTGGCGACGCGATGGACAAGATGGGACTTCGGCGCCAGTTCCTTCCGCCGCAGATTCAGCCCCTCGACCGCACGCTGGTTTTGGTGGGCCGTGCGATGCCGGTGCTGGAAGCCGATTATTTCGATGAATCCACGGCCGGCTCTCACAATCCGGTCTCGAGCCGCCCGTTCGGACTGATGCTGGAAGCGCTCGATGGGCTGTGCCCCAACGAGGTCTACGTTTGCACCGGAGCCTCGCCAAGCTACGCGCTTTGGGGCGAGCTAATGAGCACGCGCGCGATCCGGTGCGGCGCGGCTGGGGCGGTTGTCGATGGATACTCTCGCGATAGCCGCGGCGTGCTGGCACTCGGATTCCCAACGTTTTCCTACGGCGGCTACGCGCAGGACCAGGGCCCTCGCGGGAAGGTGGTCGACTACCGGATTCCCATCCAGATCGGACAGGCGCGCATCGAACCGGGCGATATCATCTTCGGCGATTTGGACGGCGTCTGCGTTGTGCCCGCGAAGGCCGAAGCGGACGTGTTTTCAGCGGCGATTAAGAAAGTCCGCGGCGAAAAGACCGTACGCAAAGCGCTAGAACAGGGGATGACGGCCGTGGAGGCTTTTGAACGTTATGGCATACTTTAGCGCACTCGCGTTTTTCCTGCCGGCTTTCGCGTTGACCTGCGAGGCCCGGATGGCTCCCATCCCGGATACCCGGTATTTGAAGACCATCGGCACTACCATCACGGCGCAGACCAGAATGGCGGTCTTTCGTGCGGCATTGATGCTCCGTCCGCGGCGATCCAGCCTTTCATACGGCTGGGCAAGGCGTTGATCCCGGCGTCAGCCCATTCACGGCGGCGCCTTCTTGCGCGCTCCGCCAATTCCGCTCCGCGCTTCCGCCGCGTCGCAGCGTTCGTGGAGTAATGCAGAATCGATTACGATAGTTCCCATGGACCCGCATCCGCCGCTTGGCTATAACACTTATTCCGTACTTGCGATGCTTTGGAACGACCTGCAACTTCTCGAATACGCCGCCAGCCTAAAGCTCGACGCCGTTTATCTGCAGGACTCCATCGACCCCGCCAACAACGATCCCGCCCACTGGAAACTTCTCAAAGAAGCCGCTGCGCGGCTCGGGCTCGAACTCCACGGCGGCGACGCGGGCGCGCTGCCGCCGACTCCGGACGGCTTGGACGCCACCATGAAGCGCCTGCGCGAGGGCATCCGGCACGCCGTGGGAATCGGATCGAAATTAGTCCGATTCCGCGTCGCGGGCGATCGCGCCAGCCTGCCGCCCGGGCCGGTCGAGAAAACCATCGAGACCATGATCCGCACCCTGCGCAATGTACGCGCGGAAGCGATGGACGCGGGCGTGAAGTTCGCCATCGAGAACCACAAGGATCTTTACTGCTGGCAGACCCGGCAGGTCATCGACGGCGCGGGCAAGGAATTTGTCGGCTCTTATCTAGACACCGGCAACCCGGTCTTCGTCATGGAAGATCCGCTCTCCACCGTCGAAACGCTCGGCCCGGTGGCCGTGATGCTGCATCTCCGCGATTCGGCGGTGTACGAAACAGCAGATGGCGTCGCGGTGCAGTGGGTTCCGCTCGGCGAAGGCGTGGTCGATTTCAGGACGATCATCGCCAAAGCGCGCGACCTGTGCCCGCCCATCGCGGTCTACAACAAACCCATCACCGGACGCCCGCCCACGCATCTCCCAATTTACGACCCCGCGTTCATGAAGAGTTGGATCGACATGCGCGGCTCGGATCTCGCCCGTTTCCTCGTGCTAGCCAAGAAGGGCCACCCGTACGAAGGCCGCATGGTGATCGAAGATGTACCGGGCAAGGCGCCGGAACCAATCGCCAGCGCGTTGCAGTATCAGCAGCGCGATGACGTGCAGCGCGGTGTGGAATACGCGCGCGAGAAGCTCGACTTGGGCGTCAAGTGGCGCATGCGCTCGATCCCCTCGGCGGTCTTCGGCCCCGTGCTGAGCCCGCCATGAAGCCGGCAGCGGCCGTTTTTCATCGCCAGACCCGATTAGTCTACGCCCAGCCCCCGGCTTCCTTTCAGCCGGAACTTCGGCATCACAAAGCTGTATGCTGTGTAACGCATTTCACTCCAGGCCAATTCAGGCAGCGGGTAGCCAGGGTAGAGCGGTGTGGATACCGGCGTGAACTTCACGCGAACGCGGATGGTTTTACGTCCTTGCGTCAAGGCGAGAGGCAGGAGGAATTCGTCATCGCGGAAACGGCGGTTCGAGGTTTGAACGACGTGCTGAGTGGCGCCGAGTTCCTCCCCGGGGCTGGAGAACACGCACGTATTGGAGCCGGCCAGATACCAGACGCCGGCCGGCTTCCACTCGGGCTGGCCGGATTTGGCGCCGGCCACGAAGACCTCCGCGCGCTGGTTGGGAAACGAATAGTCGAGCTTCCGGCGCAGCATCACACCCAAATTGCGGGGGTCGATTCGCAGGATGAACTCCGAGGCCGTTCTTGTGGTGCGGCCGCGGTCGGTCTCTGCCGGATAGATCTCGCGGCCCTGCAATGTGTCCGGCCCCCATTCGTAGCGCGAGGAGATTTCGTAGGGCGCCGAGGCGTCCGGTGATCGATAGCGATGCTGGCGCTCGCTGGTCTCGTCGCCGACGATCAGTTCGTCGGTCCGGACAAGCGCGGGCGCGGGCAGGCCGTACCAGTAGGTGACGGTCTGGTAGTGTTGGGTGGATTCGTCGAGGCCGCCGTGCTCCAACTGGATGCGCGCATTTTTGCCGAAAGGCATCAGATCCGCCAGCAGGAACCGATACGCCGATTCGATTTTGTCCTCTTCGCTGATGGCTGTCTGGGCGTTCTTCGCGCCGGTGGGATGGCCTGCGAAAGGGAGGGTCATGTTCTCGCCACCCCAGTAATCCCCGCCGCCACCCCACTCTTCGGTGCCGGTGCCTTGCGCTTGCGGGGTGCTGCTGTCATCGAAGAAGAATCGGGGATCGCCTTCCAAGGTATTGAGGACGGCGTCATGCGAAAAGATGAAAGACGTGCCGACGAAGCTGCCGGACCAGTCGCCGCCTCCCTCGGTCCGGGTGGTGTCGAGCAGCACGAGATCCTTGCCGGGCTCGGGCGTCGGATGATCGCGATAGGTGGCGTGAAAATAGCCGACGTAATTCGCCGGGTCGCGATACGGCCCAGAACGAACCTTCCATTCGACATCCGCGACGGGCACGCCGGCGCCGATGAGTTCGACACGCGCCGAACGGAAAAAGGGCATCGGGAAGTAACAGCTCAGATGGACACGGTCCGGGCCGTAGCGGACTACCATCGGGAAGGACTTGACGAGGTATTCGCGGTTGTCGCGGTTGTAGAGAATGCCCGCGCCATAGAATAGCGAAACGGGCGCGTCAATGGACGCTGAGCCGCGGCCGTCCCAGGTGACGCGCAGGCGCGCCTTGGAGAAAGCCGGCGCCTGGTCGCGCGGGACCGAGAACTCGAGCGCCCGAATCATTGACGGGCCATGTGCGTCGGTCCAAACGGAAATCGTCCTGTTGGCAGCCAGTTGAATCCGTCCCGACTGCTCGCGAATGCCACCCGTTCCGGCCGGCGCCAAGTCGCTGCCGGCGCGGCTGACGAGGGCGAGAACATCGTCGTCCGGCGGCGTGGCGCCGTCCCAAGACGCGATGGGGCGCGACAGCTTCGCGCCATCGACGAACTGATGATAGATGTAATAGCCGGTCCCGTAAAACGTACGGGAATAGGCCATTCGAAAGGATTGGGAGAAACCGATGGGAACCCAACTGAGGTCGGCGCCTTTGGTTTCCGCCCACGTCCACGCCAGCGGCTTGGGGAATAATCGTTCGGGAAGAAACGAGGAGCCATTTGCCGGGTGCAGCGGATCGGTTGTGCTGCTCTCCTGCACGATGTGGTCCTTGTGGTCCACCTCGTAGTGCCACGGGCTACCATGCCAGTGGTTGTAGCGGACGAAGTACAGGACACCGGGCGATTGCACGTCCAGCGTGACGTTGAAATCGTCGGCCTCTTGATATAGAAAGTGGGAAGCGTCGGCGCGCTCGTTGCCGCCGCTCCGGTCGTAGGTGCTGCGCAAGTAGGCCCGAGCGCCGATGCGCTGATAGGGCCACCGCTCCCACAAACGATAGGCGTCTGGACCAACGGGGATGATTGGCTGAGCGGCGGCAGACGCGGCGAGGCAACAGAGCCAGACGATCGATCTCATACAGATCCCATGCTAAGACGTACCGGCAGCTTGCGCCACAGGCGCGTGACCTGAGCCCGGCTCAAACCGGTCATCTGAGCCAGATAGAGCCGCAGAAGACCCTTGTCGAGCCGCCGCAGGCCGGCATACTCGTGCCGCACCAGGATCCGCTCGGCCCAGCCGTATACTTCCTCGCGCCGCTGCCCGGCAAATCGCACCATGCCGTTGGCGGCCACCAGGGCCAGCATCCCGCACCTCTCCTTCAGGCTCATCTTGCATGAGATAAGAGGTTGCAGCCATTCCCTTTTGGGACGGTGTATACTGGCCCTCTATGAAGATCATGGCTGTCTTTTTGTGGGTTGCCCTTGGCCTTTTCGCCCAAACTCCTACACCCGCCGATCGCATTGAGGCGGCGCGGAAGGGGCCGGGCAGCG